>Ga0164313_10005886_pt1 | contig 10827 bp, 10 predicted proteins | sample GuaBasSedimGuay4_FD_113735 | JGI IMG/M metagenome (GOLD analysis project Ga0164313, IMG submission 113735) | Subseafloor sediment microbial communities from Guaymas Basin, Gulf of California, Mexico - Guay4, Core 4569-4, 0-3 cm | ecosystem: Environmental > Aquatic > Marine > Hydrothermal vents...
AAGGAAGACCTGGTAGCTCAGTTGGTAGAGCACCTCCCTTTTAAGGAGGTGGTCCTGGGTTCGAGCCCCAGCCAGGTCACTAAAAAAGTCGAGCATTAAGCCTCGACTTTTTAGTATCATTACTTTTCAAAAACACCGAGGTGCTGGAACTGGTAGACAGGCATGGTTGAGGGCCATGTGTCCGTTAGGGCGTGTGGGTTCGACTCCCATTCTCGGTACAATTCTCTTCTTAATATCTATTTCTTTATTTTTCAAAAGTAAATAAATCAATTTCAGTTTTTGTAAATTTCTTCTTTTTGTAGTATCTTTAGATAGCACATATTAAATAGCTTTATTATGAACAAAGAAGAAAAAACAACTCGAATTTTCACAGGTTCGGCTATAGAGGCTCAGCCTTTAATTAACGCTTTAAATGAAGTGGACATCAATCCCATAATTAGAGATGATCACCAAAGTGGAATCATGAGTGGATTTGCAGCAGGAGTTCCCGGACAAATTAGAATGTATATTCGAAATGAAGAATTAACAATTGCTCAACCTATTATTGATGAGTTTTTGAAAATACTTGAAGGTTAAACTTTAACCAAATACATTTTATCTCTCAGTTCTTTAATCTTAGGGTCGCCCATATACTCTTCAAAAGACATGTAACGATCTATTACTCCGTTTGGTGTGAGTTCTATCACTCTATTTCCCACCGTTTGAGCAAACTCATGATCATGTGTCGTGAGCAAAATAGTTCCTGGAAATTTTGCAAGTGAATTGTTAAAAGCAGTAATAGACTCTAAATCTAAATGGTTCGTTGGTTCGTCTAACATTAATACATTGGCACGTATCATCATCATTCTACTTAACATACATCTTACTTTCTCACCTCCAGATAATACATCGCACATTTTCAATGCTTCTTCTCCACTAAATAACATTTTTCCTAAGAAACCTCTTATAAAAACCTCTTCACGCTCTTCTTCAGTTTTAGCCCATTGCCTCAACCAATCTACCAAACTTATTTTTTCTTCAAAAAAAGTATGATTGTCTAATGGCAAATAACTTTGAGAAGTAGTGACTCCCCATTTAAACTCTCCAGAATCCTGTTTTAAATTATCATTGAGTATTTCATAAAAAGCTGAAGTGGCTCTAGAATCTCTAGAAAACAAAACAATTTTATCTCCTTTTGATAAGTTGATATCAATATCCTTAAATATTGCCTCTCCATCTATTGAAGCAGAAAGTTTTTCAATATTTAATATTTGATCACCCGCTTCTCTTTCGCTTTTAAAAATAATAGCAGGATACCTTCTACTTGATGGTTTTATATCTGAAACATTAAGTTTTTCGATCATTTTCTTACGAGAAGTGGCTTGTTTTGATTTTGCAACATTTGCAGAAAAACGGCGAATAAACTCTTCTAATTCTTTTTTCTTATCCTCAGCCTTTTTGTTTTGCTGCGCTCTCTGTCTTGCAGCTAATTGACTACTCTCATACCAAAACGTATAGTTACCGCTAAAATGGTTTATTTTTCCGAAATCAATATCACTAATATGTGTACAAACCGCATCTAAAAAGTGCCTATCGTGAGATACCACTATCACACAATTATCATAATTTGCTAAAAAGGTTTCTAACCAAGAAATAGTTTCGTAATCCAAATCGTTGGTAGGCTCATCCATAATTAAAAGGTCTGGACTTCCAAATAATGCTTGAGCTAATAACACCCGTACTTTTTGTTTACCGTCTAAATCACCCATGGAAGCAAAATGAAGGTTTTCTCCTATACCTAAATTAGATAATAATGCAGCCGCATCACTATCTGCATTCCAGCCATTCATTTCTTCAAAAACTAATTGAAGCTCTCCTATTTTCTCTGCATTTTCATCGGTATAGTCTTCGTATAGCTTGTCTATTTCAGATTTAATTGCGAACAATTCTTTGTTTCCTTTAACTACCGTTTCAAGCACCATAAACTCATCGAAAGCATTATGTTCTTGCTCAAGGACAGACATTCTCTTTCCTTTTTCTAAATGAACATGTCCTGAAGTTGGATCTTGTTTCCCAGAAATTATTTTTAATAATGTAGATTTTCCTGAACCGTTTGCACCGATAATTCCGTAGCAATTTCCTTGTATAAATTTTGTATTTACTTCATCAAATAAAATACGTTTACCAAACTGTACCGATAGATTTGAAATTGAAAGCATAGCCTTTTTCCTTTTTTAAAATTTTGCGCAAAAATAACTATTTAAGTGACATTATTGTATTAGAAAAGTTTTAATTTCTTTTAACTAGGAATTAACAGAATGATACCCAAGAGGTTTTATTTTTGTAAAAGGCAATTTAGCACATTATATGATTAAAAATCTACTTCTAATTTTTACTGTATTTTTCACATTATTCTCATGTAAAAACATTGAGGATAAGGAATCTAATAGCACTTGGATTGGAGGAGAAATTGTAAATCCTGTAGGTGATTATGTTATTTTTTACCAAGGAGAACATATTATAGATAGTATAAAATTAGATGCTCAAAATCAGTTCCTCTTAAAAATTGAAGATTTAAAGCCAGGGCTATATTCTTTTAGCCATAAGGAGTTTCAGGTGTTTTATTTAGAACCAACAGATAGTTTAATGATTCGTGTTAACACGATAGACTTTGATGAATCTTTATCCTATACAGGAAAAGGTGCTGAAAGAAATAATTTTTTAATCGAAATGTTTCTCCACAATGAAGCCGAAATAGAATTAATGCCCAGACTTTACAAATTACCTCCTTTAGATTTTGAATTAGCCTTGGATTCTCTTAAAAACATTAGAACCATTATTTACGATGATTATGTTTTAAAGTACGAACCAAATTCCGAATTTAAAATGGTGGCTGAAGCGAGTATTAATTATGATTACTATTCAAAAAAAGAAATATACATTACTGCTAACTCAAGTAAAAAACAACACGATAATTATATTGAAATCCCTGAGAGCTTCTACAATTACAGAAATGATATAGATTTTGGGAGTGAAACGTTACGTTCCTATTTCCCCTATTATCGATTCTTGTTTCGCTACTTTGATAATATGGCTTTAGAAGAAAATAATGAAACTAATTTTTATAATAAAAATTCATTTACCCATAATTATAGCAAAATAAAGTTAATCGATGGCACGATTACCAACGACTCTTTAAAAAATAGTTTGGTTAAAAATATTGCTGGCAGGTATTTGTTGAGTTGTAATAATAAGGACAATCAAGAGCAAATACTTCATCTTTTTCAGGAAGTAAATAATAATGAAAGCCATCATAAAGAAATCACTGATTTGGCGGAAGCTTCTATGAAACTTACTCCTGGAAATGAAATACCCAATTTGTCTTTAGTAACTCCAGAAAACACTTTTAAAACCTTGCAGGGAGTTATTAATAACCCTACTGTATTTTTCTTATGGTCTAGCGAATCTAAAAGCTATTATAAGAATATTCATTATAGAGTAAAAGAACTAAACTCAAAGTTTCCCGAATATGATTTTATAGGCCTTAACATAGATTCAAACTATAAAAACTGGATTAACATTGTTAATAAATCTGAATATAATAAAGGAAAAGAATATCTATTTGAAGACCTTGAAAAAGCTAAAAAATCTCTTGTATATTATTCTATGAATAAAGCTATTATCGTAGATGAAAAAGGTGTAATTATTAATGGTAGTGCTAACTTATTCAATAAAAACATTGAAGAAACCCTACTAGGTTACCTAAATCAATAAATTAAATTAGATTTTCTCGTCTCGAAACAGAAATCAAAAGAAGTTTAATTCCCTTTTTTATAGTCTTCTAAAAACTTAGCCAAACCAATATCGGTAAGTGGATGATTTAATAATCCTTCAATAGAAGATAAAGGCCCCGTCATCACATCTGCCCCAATTTTAGCACAATCTATCACGTGCATTGTATGGCGAACAGAAGCAGCTAGAATTTGAGTTTCATAACCGTAATTATCATAAATCTGACGTATTTCTGCAATTAAATGCAATCCATCTGTAGAGACGTCGTCCAGTCTTCCGATAAATGGTGACACATACGTTGCACCAGCTTTTGCAGCTAATAATGCTTGTCCCGCAGAAAAAACTAAGGTAACGTTGGTTTTAATTCCTTTATCACTAAAGTACTTTGCAGCTTTAATCCCTTCTTTAATCATAGGAAGTTTCACTACTATTTGCGAATGCAAATTAGCAAGTTCGGTTCCTTCTTTAACCATCCCGTCAAAATCTGTTGCGATTACTTCAGCCGAAACATCACCCTCTACAATATTGCAAATATCAACGTAGTGTTGTAAAATATTTTCTCGCCCAGTGACGCCTTCTTTAGCCATTAACGAAGGGTTGGTGGTTACTCCATCTAAAACTCCTAAATTTTGAGCTTCACGTATTTGATCAAGGTTTGCAGTATCAACAAAGAATTTCATAGAATGTTTTTTTGAATGAATTGGAATTAATTTCGGCTAAAATACATAAGTATAAAAAGCCTTGAAACAATTACTTTAAAAAGTTACAATTAATTAATGTTAATAAAAGTGAAGAGGAAATATTTACTTTATTTTAAAATGCTTCATCAACATTTTTTCATACATTTTACTAGGAAGTATTCGCTTTAAAACAATAGAAAACTTCTGTACCCAAGAACCTGCCTTGTATCTAACTCTAAGTTTTTTGTCATTAATAACGTCAAAAACTATTTGTGCTAGTTTTATAGGATCTTCTCCTTGATCTACATGTTCATCCATCATTTTCAAAGTATTACTATATACTTCTTTATAAGGTGAATTATCTAATACTGGTGCGTGAAATCTTCCAGCTGCAATATTCGTTGCATAATCCCCAGGAGCAATATTGGTCATTTTAATACCAAATTGATGGAGCTCCATTCTAAAAGCCTCTGCAGTAATTTCTAGCGCAGCTTTTGTTGCCGAGTAAATACCTCGATAAGGCAAACCCATATAACCCGCAATCGAGGTGATATTAATAATAAGACCACTACCCTGTTCTCGCATTTGCGGAATCACAGCCTTAATAACGTTTATAGGACCGTGTACATTAATATCAAAAGCTTTTCTAATTTCTATATAAGGAGTTTCTTCTATAGGCCCTGTAATACCAACTCCTGCATTATTAATAACAACATCAAGGCGATTTTCTTTTTTAATGATATATGCTACTACTTCAGAAATAGAGGCTACATCTGTAACTTCCATTTTTAGTATGGTAAAAGGAAAGTTGTTTTTATAATTTTCAGGATTTCTACTTGTTCCGTAGACAGTAAACCCTTTTTCAGAAAGGTATTCGCCAATTGCTTTACCAATTCCTGAAGAGCCTCCTGTAATTAAAACAACTTTAGACATATAATTATAATTAACACAAAGATGCGGTTACCTATTTAATAAACCAAATTGAGAAAAAATAATATTGTTTATTAATAAAAGAATCCGATTCTAATTAAAATATTTATGCCCAATATTTACAAAATATTGGGCATAAAAAATGGCAAGCTACCTACATCACACTGCTACGACCGTCTACCCTTGCTGTGTTCCCACCCTGGGGGATTCAACAGGAGCTAGTTGTGTAGGACTTGCCACTGCAAAGATAAAGTATTTTACAATTTTCACAATGTTTTCCCTTAAATACTTAAAGAATTATTATAATTAATATCTTGCCGAAAATTAAAAAAAGAAATGAAGATATTTAAAATATTAGCTTTTACTACAATAGCTTTTTTTTACTTGAGTTGTGAAGAGAAAACAGAGTCTAATCAAGACTTTTTCGATGTTACTATAAAAAATTCAAAAAAGACCTATACAACTAATGACTCCTTTACCGTTTCGGTTATCAATAAAAAAAACAAAGCAATAGATTCGGTTTCTTATTACTTAAATAATGAAAGAATTAGTTCTTCCTCTTCCATTTCTGAAACAAATATCTCTTTAGCAAATCAAAAACTTGGAGTACGAACTTTGCATGCCAAGCTTTATTCTGAAGGAAATGAATACGATGTTTCTACAAAACTAACAATCCTTTCAAGCATAACTCCAAAACTATATACTTATAAAATAATTGAAGAATACCCACACGATATTGATGCTTACACACAAGGGTTAGAATTCAATAAAGGTGTTTTATATGAAAGCACTGGCTTTAACGGAAAATCTTCTTTAAGAAAAACTAACTACACAACTGGAGAAGTTTTAGAGCATGTAAAATTAGAAGATTTTTATTTTGCTGAAGGTCTAACTATCATCAACAATAAAATTTATCAACTCACCTGGAGAGAAAAATTAGGGTTTATTTATAATCTTGAAACCTTGGAAAAGACAGGATCTTTTGTTTACGGAAAAAGTAAAGAAGGCTGGGGACTTTGTAATGATGGTAGTAAAATTTATAAAAGTGATGGTACTCAGAAAATTTGGGAGTTAAACGCAAATAATCTTAGCGAAGTAGATTATATTGAAATTTACACCAATACCAGCAAAATTAAAAGTGTAAATGAACTGGAATGGGTAGAAGGTAAAATATACGCTAACATTTACCAGAAAGATGCTGTTGCCATTGTAAATCCAGCAAATGGTGCTGTGGAAGGAGTTATTGATTTTACAAGTTTAAAATCTCATGTGACCCAACATAAAGCACTCGATGTACTCAACGGAATTGCATATAAAGGCGAACCTAACATCTTATACATTACAGGAAAAAATTGGGATAAACTTTTTAAAGTTGAAATTTTTGAAAAATAGATAATACTGATTGTAGACTAAAATACTAGATTTCCCTAACTCAAAACGACCATTCACTCAATGGTCGTTTTTTTTATGGCTTAAATTTTAGTGATTTGAATTGAATTTAAAACATAGCCATTATGAAAAAATCAATTACCATTCGTATTCCAGAACCATGTCACGAAGACTGGAACAAAATGACTCCTACCCAAAAAGGTAAATTTTGTAAAGTTTGCACAAAAGAAGTTTTCGACTTTACTAAATCTAGCGATGAAGAATTGGTCAAAAAAGTATACAAAAATGAAAATTTATGTGGTCGCTTTCAAAGCTCACAAATAAACAGAGAAATGAAATTAGAACGTAAAAGTGGTATTTCATTGGCACCATTAGCTGCTTCATTTTTATTACCATTTACTCTATTGGCTTCCACTAAAACAGGGACAAATTCTAAAGAAAGTAAACTTCAAGGAAAATTTATATCCTTAAATATAGGAAGCAACTCTAGTAATGAGTTGGAAAAAGTTCAAATTATAACTACTGGAAAAATAACCGATGAAACTGGAAAACCTGTTATTAATGCAAAAATTACAGTTAAAGAATCTAGTAAAAGTGAACTGACAGGTATAAAAGGAGATTTCAAAATTACCTCAGCAAACGACGACACACTCATCATTAAAAAGGAAGTATTTATTACTCAAGAAATTAAGCTTGGGAGAAAATCTAGTTATCTTTCTATTGAGTTAAAAACGAATGAAATAGAAATATTATCAGGTACCTTAGGTATGGTAGTATTAGAAGAAGAAAATGATTCTATTTCAGAAAAAAAACAAGATGCTTCAAAAATCTTAATAAAAGGGTCTGTAGTAGATGAAAGTAAAATTCCTATACCAGGAGTGAATATTATTATTAAAGGAACAAACATAGGAACTCAAACTGATTTTGATGGAAACTATACACTAGAAACAGTTAAAAATAAAGTATTAGTGTTTAGCTATGTTGGGTTTAAAACTGAAGAGGTAACCTTATCTAACATTAATAATAAAATAGATTTAATAATGACGATGAGTGAAGAGTGGATGGGAGAAGTTGTAATCGTTGCTGGAGGAATCTCTATTGATTATTCAGATGATTTAATGGGGTATAATAATCATTCAAGATACGACCAAGAACCTCCACAATGGAAAAAAGATGTGCAGACTTCTTTAGATAATGAAAAAGAATTCTCAAAAATAAAAAGAGAACGAAAGAAGGAAGCAAAAAAAATAAAGCGAAAGAAAAAGTAAAAAGCATGAAGCATATTGTCATTGCGAGTGTAGCGAAGCAATCCCATAACTTATAAGTAAACTTCAAGAGATTACTTCGCCCTTAATGAGGGCTCGTAATGACAAATTCTAACTTTTCTTAAAAAGTGAAAGAAATATATACAACACAATTATTAGCGGAATAGCAATAAATTTTAAAGAGATAATCGCAATTACACAAAGCCCAAGAAATACATAACGAAGCTTATTTGTTGCAAAATCCCAAGTTTTAAATTTTAATGAAAATAGAGCAATTTCTGCATTTAATAAAAGGGAACTAATAATTGTAATACCTATTAAAAACCATTTATTAAATATTATATTGTCGATGAGTTCTGTGTACTGAAACTCATAAATCAAAGGTAAACTTATAATCAACAATGTATTTGCAGGAGTTGGCAATCCAATAAAACTATCTGTTTGTCTAGAGTCTACATTAAATTTAGCCAATCGATAGGCCGAAGCCAAAACAATCATCAGTCCAATAAAAGGAATAAAACTCATATTCTCTCCAAACCATAGCATTGTCTCAGAAGTTTCAAACCCTGTTTCTAATACCTGTTTAGTGATTGACTTGTTTAATAATTGAAACATCACTATTCCTGGTACCACACCAAATGTCACCATATCTGCAAGAGAGTCTAATTGCAAGCCTATTTTACTTTGAACATGAAGTAATCTTGCTGCAAGACCGTCAAAAAAGTCAAGAAACATTCCGGTAAGCACAAAAAAAGATGCAGCTACTAAATCACCGCTAACAGCAAATAGAATTGCTATACAACCACAAAATAGATTTAGTGAAGTAATGATATTTGGTATATGTTTTTTCATAATTAATGTATTAATGATTGAATGGGTTAATGGGTTAATGGGTTAATGGGTTAATGGGTTAATGGGTTAATGGGTTAATTATAACTCGAACTTTTTGCTTTAGACATTATTTTAATTATTTCTAATGATTCTTTAAGCAACCTTTCTAATTCAGATAAGTTTTGGGTTAATTTGGTGTCATTAATAATTTCTAACCAGAATTCTGTTTCATCTGCTTCTTCAACAACAATACAAATTTTATTAAAAAATTCTTTTTTAGACCTTGCTCTACAAGCAGCGCGATAATTTGCAGCTGTGGAAGTAGCTGATTTAATGAGTTGATAAGTAATTACAGAGGAGGCTTTTTTAGTTTTTAAAGAATCACAAAACAAAATCACATCTACTGCAAACTTCTTTGTTCTTTTTTTCATTAATACAATAAACTGTTCTTTTTCTGTCATTATTTATCATTCTTTTTATTCAAACATTGAATCCTTCAAACATTATTCATTATAAATGTAAAAATATAAAAGTATTTCCGTCTATAACAATATGTGATTCATTTTATAGTTTATTATTTTGTAAATAGTAAGATATTTGCCCAAATTTAAAAGCTTGAAGAAGAAGTTATTTTTTATTTTATTTTTAGTAACCATTACTTCCCTTTCACAAACAGTTAGAAAATATTCTAATGAGTTTATGAATATTGGAGTTGATGCAGCTGCTTTTGGTATGGCTAATGCCGTGGTTGCTTCTACCGCAAATGTAAATTCTGGCTATTGGAATCCTGCAGGTTTAATAGCGCTAGAAGACAATCAACTTTCTTTAATGCACTCTTCTTATTTTGCCAATATTGCCAATTACGATTATGGTGCTTTTGCAATGCCTCTAGACGACAGAAGTGCAGTAGCTCTTTCTATTATTAGATTTGGGGTAGATGATATTTTAAATACTACACAGCTTATCGATGATCAAGGGAATATTGATTATACACGTATCAGCCTTTTTTCTACTGCCGATTATGGCTTTACTTTTTCTTATGCCAGAAGTTTACCTTTAGACGGGTTAAATTTTGGTGTTAACCTAAAAGTGATTCGTCGTATCATTGGAGAATTTGCAAGCTCTTGGGGATTTGGAATGGATCTTGGTGTTCAATTTAATAAAAATGACTGGCAATTTGGAGTAATGGTTCGCGATATCACCACCACATTTAATGCCTGGACGATTGATGAAGAAAAATTTGCTGAAATACAAGGAGCAGTAGAAGGTCAAAATCAAGAATTACCAGAAACTACTGAAATTACAATTCCAAAATTACATATAGGGGCCGCTAGAAAATTCATTTTTCATTATGATTATTCACTACTTGCTGAAATAGATTTAAATTTCCGATTTGCTGAAACTAATGATATTTTTTCCAATTCATTTACAAGCTTTACTCCTGCAATGGGTTTAGAATTTGGCTATATAGATATGATTTTTGTGAGAGCAGGAGTTGGTAATTTTCAATCTGTCACCCAATTAGACGGTACTGATTCCACTGGATTTCAGCCAAATATTGGTGTCGGATTTAAATACAAAGGCATTCAAGTAGATTACGCACTTACCGATATTGGCGACCAAAGTGCCGCTTTGTATTCTAATGTTTTTTCAGTTACTTTAGACTGGAGTATTTTTAGGTAAACAATGAACTATTCTATGAATTTAAAACACCCCTTTATTCCTATTTTAATACGCCCAACACATCGCCTCAAGAGGATGCAAAAAATATTTAATATTCTTCTTTTATTACTTATTGGAACTCTTTCAAATGCTCAAGAAATCACTCTTTCTGAAAAAGCTGAAGTAAGTATTATCACCATAGGTCCTGGCCAACAATTATACGATAGTTTTGGTCATAGTGCTTTTAGAGTAAAAGACCAAACACAAAACATAGATGTCGTTTATAATTATGGAACATA
>Ga0164313_10005887_pt1 | contig 10827 bp, 14 predicted proteins | sample GuaBasSedimGuay4_FD_113735 | JGI IMG/M metagenome (GOLD analysis project Ga0164313, IMG submission 113735) | Subseafloor sediment microbial communities from Guaymas Basin, Gulf of California, Mexico - Guay4, Core 4569-4, 0-3 cm | ecosystem: Environmental > Aquatic > Marine > Hydrothermal vents...
GCGCAGTATACGCACACTGGAATATTGACGAAGGTTCAACAGCAATTCTAAGATTCTTAGAAGATGCAGATACCAACAATCCGTATTTCTGGGTCGAACGTATGATGTTCAAATTCCCATTCAATGGTATTACGGGTAATGCGGAACATAAAGTTGAACCGAGTTCAAAAGAAGTAATTGTTCAAATGCCATGCATGGAAATGTACGGCGACAAAGACGCAGTTCTTGATGAAGTGCGCACATGGTTTAAAGATTCTACTATGGAAGAAATGGGCCGCAAATACTGGAAGAAGCGTTCGTACGTATTTCAAGGTTTTGTGCGTCAGGATCCTATGGAAGGAAAAGAGAACTATAAAGTACCAGAAAACCCATTGCGTAGATTTATCATATCGCCACAGATCTTTAAGTTAATTAAAAACAGCTTACTTGATCCTGAGCTTGAAGATTTACCTACTGACCAAGCTAATGGATTAGATTTCCGTGTTCTTAAAACAGAAAAAGGTGGTTACGCCGATTATTCAACAAGTACATGGTCACGTAAAGAATCAGCATTAACTCAAGACGAGTTAGATGTTATCGAAAAAGAAGGGTTATACACTCTAGGTGATTATTTACCTAAAAAGCCCGACGCCGAAACACAAGCAATCATTCAAGAAATGTTCGAAGCATCTGTCGAAGGTGAAGCGTATGATATTGAAAAATGGGGCAGGTATTTCACACCTTTTGGTATCGATAAGATAACTGACAAGTCAGATGAACCTAAAGCTGATAAAGTTGAACCTAAAGCTGATAAAGTTGAACCTAAAGCTGATAAAGTTGAACCTAAAGTTGAACCTAAAGCTGAACCCAAAGCTGAACCCAAAGCTGATAAAGTTGAAGAGGAAGTTAAGAAAGCGGCCGCAAAGGTCGAAGAAAAAACTGAATCTGCAAGCGAGAACAAAGCTAAAGACATATTGAAGATGATTCGAGACCGTCAAAAGTAAGTGCTTGATCGATTAGGAATCGGTAATTGTTTAATATGCTCGGAGATGTATTCGAGCGTATTAGATAAATCCTATAATCCCAATTCAACTTCGATTACAGTTTCGATTTAGAACCAACCCCAGTATTACGAGTTATATAATTGTTGTCAATGCTCACCAAATTTCAAAATATTTCAAGTTCAAACCGAAATGATTTGTATCTTAGAGAAGTTAACAACATAAATCATAACTTAGATCACTTTAAAAGTGGCAAGTATTTAGAGAGTTTAAATGAACATGGGAAACATAATGGGTAAACCAGTCGATATAAGTAAATTTAGAAGAGATATAACCAAATCAATTGACGGGTTGTCAACTGGTTTCAACGACCCAACAGATTGGGTCTCGACGGGCAACTATGCTCTTAACTATTTAATAAGTGGCGATTTTAACAAAGGCATTCCGCTAGGCAGAGTAACAGTATTCGCTGGCGAATCCGGCAGTGGTAAATCACTAATAGCATCGGGCAATGTTGTAAAACATGCACAGGAACAAGGCATCTATGTCGTACTAATTGATAGTGAAAACGCACTTGACGAAAAGTGGTTACAAGCACTTGATGTAGATACAGATGAAAGCAAGTTGTTAAAATTGTCTATGGCAATGATTGATGATGTTGCATTATCTATTAGCACGTTTATGAAAGATTACAAAGCAACCCCAGAAGAAGATCGGCCGAAGGTCCTGTTTGTAATTGACAGTCTAGGTATGTTATTAACACCAACAGATGTTAAACAATTTGAAGCTGGCGATATGAAAGGTGATCTTGGTCGTAAGCCAAAAGCCCTTACAGCACTTGTTCGTAACAGTGTGAACATGTTTGGAGCACACAATGTTGGGTTAGTAGCAACCAATCATACCTATGCCTCGCAGGATATGTTCGACCCAGATGAAAAAATATCTGGTGGCAACGGATTTATCTATGCATCGTCTATTGTAGTTGCAATTAAGAAAATGAAACTCAAGGAAGATAAAGATGGCAATAAGATATCGCAAGTAAAAGGTATTCGTGCCGGCTGTAAAGTAATGAAAACACGTTATAGCAAACCATTCGAAAGTGTTCAGGTTAAGATTCCATATGAAGGCGGTATGGCACCATACAGTGGTTTATTCGATATAATGGAACAGCGTGAACTTGTTGAAAAGCAAGGTAATCGTTATGTATATAAATTGCATGATGGAACAGAAATTAAAAAGTTCAGAAAAGCCTGGGAAAAGAATGAAGACGGATGTTTAGATTCAGTAATGGCAGAAATCTCCTTAGGTGATGTAAGTGAGGTCCTTCTAGATAACGATGCCGGCGCTAAGGTCGACTTAGCAGATGGATATGAAGAAGAATAAACCCTTTGCGGTTTATTATTCAGGCGCGTCCGCTGGGTGTTTTTTTGCATTAACATTGGCATTAAGTTCACAGTCTACACATTGTATATCCTCGACGCAATCAATTCAAGAAATTGTACGCAATAATTGGAATATTCATAATGTAGACGAGTGGGATAGCTATCAAGTTGACTACGATTACAGCTACCATCCAAACGATCATATACCTAGAACTATTCCTGATTTAGTTAATAATAAATTAGCTATTATTAAGTATGATAACACAGATCGACTTATCATAACAGATAATGCTGTCAGTATTTTAATTTATACGGATGTTGATACACATTTTGCCTTAATGGAACTAAAACGTAGAGCATTATTTAAGGTAGGCAAACCCTATTTACTTGACGATCACACTATTATATCATATAATAACGTAAGGGATTCGCTTTGGCCTGTTGTTAAAAATTGGACAGATCTTAAAGAGTTGCCAATTGACATTAAGGACGAATTAGTTACTGTTTTCAATTTTCATCCGGAATTTGATAATAAAGAATATTGGATGAACAAAATCAAAGAAGAATTATCGTTCAAGCACAACGAATATCGAGTTCTTAAAGCGTTCAACGAATCAATTTTTAATAAGGTGCATCATAGATTTCTACTTCAGGACGTGATTAAAACTAAATTCGAATGTGTTACTGATGCATTAAATTTAGAATATACCAATGAAGTGCAGTCACATGTTGATACATGGGTAGCATTACATCCTAAAAAAATACAAAAAATGTTTTATAAGGATATATAAACAAAAGGAGTACTAAATGGATATAGAACTACATTTACAAGTATGGCATGCAATTAAGGAACACATTCTGGATGTTGATAAAGAGCCGGCAGCTGATGATTTCATTAAATTATTAATAGAACATGGTGCTGATGCATCGTCTTTCACTGATTATACATTGGACAGTGATCTTAAATCGTCACTAAGTGAATATATCGACTTAGATGATGACGATATTGAATCGGATTCGGATGACGAACAGTATTACGAATACAACGACTAGGTGAAATTATGTTACGATATGGGCAAGTGGTAGCCAATGTATCATTAATTCCTAAGTTCATAGATCAGTATGAAGAAGAACTGATTGAAGCGAAAAAGGAATGTAGTGTTAGTGGAATAATCGAAAGCAATATTAAACACTTGCCCGGAATAACTGAAACACGGTTTGCACAATTACAGGAAGTAGAGGCAGTTCTTAATTTCCTAAATATCGAACTCAAAAGAATTAAACAAATTGAGTACAAGAAGTACTTAGAAACGTATGCTAAGGCATTAACTAGTAGAGACGCTGAAAAATATGCGTATGCGGAGGATAGTGTGATTGATTCCGAAGTCCTTATTAATGAAGTTGCATTGTTACGTAACAAATACCTAGGAATTATGAAAGGCTTAGATAATAAGCAGTGGCAACTAGGCCACATTGTAAGACTTAGGACAGCAGGTATGGAGGATATACAGATATGATACCAATGCAGTTCAGTTCTGCAACTGATAGTCATTTGCATTCTTTAACAGTACTAGAAACTTTATCTAGATATGATGATTTTATGCTTTCGATTGACAATCTATTAGATGTAGGATGTGGTTCTGGTCTAGATTTAGAATGGTGGGCAAGTAGAACTACTCGTGACGAAATACCAGAGGACCTTAAAATTAAGTGCTCGGGTATTGATTTAGCAACATCTATGAAGTTGCTTCAGAAATATAAAATTCAAGAAGATATCAAGTACATCGAGTACGATATGGAAGATTATCGTGTCCAGGAAAAATTGGGTAACCGATTTGATGTGATTTGGTGTCATGACGTTTTCCAGTTTGCAATTAATCCACTGGGAACGTTATCAAATTTCTATAATTTACTGAGTAAAGATGGAATGCTTGCATTGATGATACCGCAGAGTACTAATGTTGTATACCATAAACAAGAATTTAACCAATTTGATGGCGTTATGTACAATCATACTATTGTGAGTTTAATTCATATGTTAGCAATTAGCGGGTTTGATTGCAGTATTGGATTTTTTAATAAGAGACCTGAAGATCCGTGGCTAAGTGCTGTGGTATACAAAAGTGAACATAAACCTATGGACCCGCGCACTACTCGATGGTATGATTTAGTAGATTTAAATATTCTTCCTAAAAGTGCCGCCGCCGGAGTCAAGAAGGCAGGTCATTTAAGACAGCGCGACTTGGTTCTACCATGGCTTGATAAGAGTTTAATAGATTATTCCCAACAATAATTTAAATTAGATTATTGAAAAGTGATAAATAATATTAAATATTTAGGAGAATTATAATGGCTACACATGATGTAACCCCAAATAAAAGAGATATCTTTATTTTCGGAAAAGCATATTCTGTAACAGGTGATGTATCAGTTAAGGTACATTCGGATACTACGGGCGCAGATGTGTTCGATGGCACAGTAAAAACTGAATACGGTGAAATGCCATCTAAGTTGAATAATGCAAGTATTGACGAGTTAATAACCTGGCAAGTAGATGATACTGTGCCGATTTCATCCAACCCCAATCATCATGGTACGATGAGCCTTACTGTTACAGGTGGTGATTTAATTATTGTAACTACAGGTGCCAATGTATATAGACGATATACAGCCCCTGATACCGGCGTACAAGGTGAGTATCGTCCTTGGAATCATATTGCAAGTTTTGAATTCATGGTCGTAAAACATGACGCAACTATTGATGGAGCACCGTATGATCCCGGCGTTTCAATTGATCCAGATAACGAAGGCGGAGCGTGGCATTACATTATTAACGATGGGCAAACTATGGATCTTGTTTTTACAGGTGAAACTATTCCATTTGCAATGCCCGGTTTTATATTTCCTGCAGATCCAAATGATCCTGTATACACCCGTACTATTGAGCCAATATATGATAGAACTGGATATGTTCCACCATTAAATGAAGGATGGATGATTCCAACGTACCTTGAAGATTCAGATAATACATTACCAGCTGATCCAGTACCGATCCCAGTTAACCTGACAGGCGTGTTCGGTGGAACAGTATTTGATACCGACTAAATAAAACTGCCTGCATTATGCGGGCATTTTTTTGACTAAATTATCTATAATAAAGGTAGACCTTTTCTGTAGTGAGTGTATAATGTACACATAACTTAAACAAAAGGCAACTATAATGCAAATGGATAAGAAAGACAAGGCGTATTACGATCTTAAAGAACTTAACCAAGAGTATGATTTCTGGTACAACAAAGCCAACAGGCGTGTTCCTGGTGCAAAAGTTCGTCTTAACAACATCCGTACTAAAATAGCTCGTAAGCAAGAAGAGTTTGAAGCATTGTGATAACATACTCGAAGAAAAATCCAAATCGGTATGTGTTTTGTAAAGATAACCTGTTTAATCTTGTCCTAACTCATAAACAAGTTATTGAAATCAATACATTAAGCCTGGAAATAATGCTTAACTCACAAAAAGGTAACAAATTATGGAACAAGGTCAGGTTAATGTGGAAGGTCTTAACACAGCACAGCTGAAATTCACAATTGATGTAATGGCAATGGTAATGGACAAGCTAATTCAAGATGATATGTTATTGGATGAATTTGGCAAACCACTGCCCGCAGAAATGCAAGAAGATTTATTTATTCGCAGGGCAATGGAAATTTTAAACTACAAATAAGGAACTAAAATGTCAGAAGATTATATAACCAGGCGTTTAGCCGAATTACAGCAACAACTTGTTGATGATGCAGCCGCAGTGGTGCGTGGTGTATTTGGGGCTGAAGGTAGCTTGCAGTCCGATGTTGACCAAATCAAAGACTTAGCTCAGATGCGCAAAGACAAGCTATTACATGCGGAAAATTAACACATTTCTAAAAACTAATTAAATTAAAGGTAGACCTTTCGGATTATTGATTATATAATAATTGATTATATAATAATTGCTTACACTAATAAATTAACTAACTCAAAAAGGCACAAATAATGTCAAAATTAGTAATTAGTTCAAAATTGCCTAGTGATGCAGAAGCATTAAGTATCGCACAGCAAATTGAAGTCAAATTTAACAATGATGCAACCATGCATACGAGAGCAATCAAAACCGAGTATTATCGTTCAATTATGTATGATACTGTGGAAAATGCTGAAGGCATTGACGGCACTTCTACTTATTGGAAAATTGTACGTTATTTAGAGAGCATTCTCACTAATGATGCCGTGGAGCGTGACTGGTAAACATTAATTATTAAACATAAGGATAAAGGTAGACCTTTGATTCGTATGACTATATAATAGCTACATAAGTTAAACAATTAACTCAACTAATTAAAGGCGCATTATATGACATTAGTAAAAGTATTATTTGGTTCTTACCGTGGTGTAGAAGTAGTTAACCAAACTTTTGAATTGGTTAAAGATATAACCGAAGGCAGTAGGGGAATGTTTATTACTGTACGCCCAAATGATGAAATCGGAACAGGACGTGACAAGATTCGCGTTAATGTTGACTCTGAAGACGATGTTGAAATTAATCAACCATCCAAAACTCCAGTAGTGCTAGAAACAGATGAAGAAATTATAGCACGTATCGGAGAGCGTTTTGAAATTTTGCAAGAAATGACTCGTGCTACAACCACAGGCGATGTTCGTGCAATGATCGTAACTGGACCAGCCGGAATTGGTAAGTCCTATGATATTAATGCAGAACTTGAAAAATGCGACTTGTTTAACAAACTTAGACGAATTGGTCCAAAATTCGAAACAGTTAAAGGATCAACTTCGGCTATTGGTTTGTACACTACCTTATTTAACAACAGTGAAAAGAACAATGTTATTGTATTTGATGACTGTGATGTTATCTTGTACGATGAGCTTACACTTAACCTGCTAAAGGCGGCACTCGACACTAGCAAGGTTCGTAAAATTAGCTGGAACAGTGCGTCCACATACTTAGAAAGAGAAGGTATTCCAGATACGTTCAACTTCAAAGGTTCGGTTATTTTTGTTACTAATGTTAACTTCGATAACATTAAGTCCGCTAAACTGCAGGATCATTTAGCGGCATTACAATCCAGATGTCATTATGTTAATTTAACAATTGACACAGCACGTGACAAGTTCTTACGTATTAAACAGATTTATGCAACAGGGAAACTGTTTGATGGTATTAAAATTACTAAAGAGCAAGGTGCAGATATTATAGATTGGATTGCAAACAATAAGGACAATGTACGTGAATTATCCTTACGTTTAGCAATTAAGGCTGCCGAACTTGTTAAAATTAGTCCAAATAATTGGAAGCGCATGGCGATAGCCACATTATGTAAGTAATGTAATTGCCCAGTTTAATTGACTGGGCAACTTTGTGAATGTATAATAAAGTATATTAATTTAAACCATAGAGAATATTAATGACAAATACCATCTCGCCCGGCATGATGCCAGTAGTTGTAACTACTGCACCTAATACTCAACCTGCATTGCAGAATACTCGTGATGCAATGTGTAACCAAATTATAAATCACGTTCGTCTTAATCGTTACGATTTAAAATTTATGATTAATATTACTCGCAAATACGTCGAGAAAGGTCAGGCCCTTACTCAAAAGCAAAGTGATGTCTGGGATGTTATTGTTCACAAGTACAGGAAACAGCTTAAAAAATTGGATATCAACTATAAAGATGCACTTGCACTTAAATGGAAGAATGGTATTTATAGTGAGCAAGATTTGCAAATGCAATCGTTTTTTAAAATTGAAAATAACACCATGTACATGTATTTTAAGTTCGATAAGAATATCATTGATGAAATTCGTGCGTTAACATATGACGACGACGGTGAATTTTTAAATAAAGATAATACTGAAGATACTACAGTACGATCTAATATTCGGTACGACTTCGTTTGGGATAAGAATAAAAGGCTCTGGCACGGCGAGTTCAATGTACATTTATTTAGGTCGTTGTATAATTTTGCTGTTAATCACGATATTAATATTTATAAATCTGTAACAGATATATTATCAGAAATACATAAAACCATTGGCGGCAGAGAATATTGGGAAACAAAATTACATATTAGCGGTGACCAGATGTACATCAATAATATCGAAGAAACGATGCTCCCGAGTATTGCAGATTTTGATTTCAGTGACACTAGTCACGTAAATATTGAACAAATCTGCATGACTTTATGTATTAAACCACCCGACGGCAATAATAAATATCGTAACGAATTAATAACAATAACGCCGAACTCATCAAGAACATATGATGCGACATCACCTGTCGCTCAGGATGAATTGTATAAGTACCTTAAAGATACGGATAAGACAGTACTGTTTTATCTTCCCCGTAAAGGTCCATTTTCTTTTGGTCGTAATACTAATAAATTTATTATTAATGAAGAGATGGCATCGTGGAATATTAAAAAGATGATAATTAGGCAAGGCGATATCGAGAATCAAATGAAACACGCACATCTATTAGAATTCGATACCGTAGTGTCAAAGCTTTCTATGTCTGAAATGATACAAAGTATTTCAACAATAAAAGCATTGCCATTAGATATATCAAAATACATTAGGATAAAATGACAACAGCAACAATTTTAATTAAAGATGAGGTAAACTGCAAACTACAGAATTTAGATTTAAGTACAAGGCGGAAGTTATCAGGAATATTCTCGTACTTACTGCCACATGCAAGACATACTCCTGCTTTTAAACTTGGCAGATGGAATGGAATGGTATCTTTTTTTCAATTGAGTGGTAGTACATTTATTAATCTACTAGATGAAATAATTCCTGTATTGATAGACGAAGGTTACAATATTGAAGTTGATGATAAACGTGAATACAGCACACAATTTGAATTTACTAAGATAAGTGCAGATAGTTTCTCTCACATCACGTGGCCTGATGACCATCCAAAAGCAGGTCAGCCTATTGTGTTACGTGAGCATCAAGTAACAGCTATCGAAAACTATTTGCTAAATCCACAGTCAGTTCAAGAGATTGCTACTGGTGCCGGTAAGACTATTATTACGGCGGCTCTTAGTCAACTAGTTGAACCATATGGCCGTTCTATTGTTATTGTGCCTAATAAATCTTTAGTAACACAGACCGAAGAAGACTATATAAATATGGGCTTGGATGTTGGGGTATTTTATGGTAACCGAAAGGAATATATTAAAACTCATACAATTTGCACTTGGCAGAGTCTCAATAGCTTATATAAGAAAACTAAAAAGGGTGAAGCACATATCGAAATAGGTGACTTCCTGGATGATGTTGTATGCGTTATCGTTGATGAAGTGCATAGTGCAAAAGCGGATGCACTTAAAACGATGTTAACAAGTGCTATGGCACATATACCTTTAAGGTGGGGGTTAACAGGTACTATTCCTAAAGAGAAATTCGATTTCCAGGCTATTAGATGTAGTATCGGTAATATTGTTGGCCAAGTGACGGCAAAAGAATTACAGGATAAAGGTATATTAGCTAATTGTCATGTCAATATTAAACAGTTACAAGATGCAAGAATCTTTAATAATTATCAGTCTGAACTAAAGTACTTGCTTAGTGATCCAGCACGGTTAGATTACATAGCCGGAATGATTAGTGATATTGCACTGTCCGGTAATACTCTAGTACTCGTTGATAGAGTTAATGCGGGTAAGGAGCTTATAGGGCGCCTCCAGCACATGGATGTATGGCGCTCATTACAAGAACATGTTGTGTTTGTTAGTGGGCAGACTGGAGCAGATAAGCGTAAAAAAGAATACGACAAAGTTAAAGACGCAAGTAACATGATTATCTGTGCAACATATGGTGTTGCGGCAGTTGGTATTAATATTCCGCGTATCTTTAATTTGGTACTTATTGAGCCCGGGAAGAGTTTCGTTCGTGTGATACAAAGTATTGGACGAAGTGTTCGTATTGCAGATGATAAGGATTTTGCGCAGATTTGGGATATTACTAGTTCATGTAAGTATGCTAAAAGACATTTAACGACTCGTAAGCGTTTTTATCGTGAAGCTCAATATCCTCATAAAGTAGCGAAGATTAAATGGTTATGAAAAGTCCTGAATTAATAAAACGAATTATACATGGTCATACGGTGGTAATTGGAAAATTAATATTTACAACAAAACACTGGGGATTAGGATTACCACCGGAGCTACGTAAATTGATACCAGAATACATCAGTAATAATTCCAACGCACAATGGGCAAAGGACAATTCAATTGATTCAGTGTACGTTAGGGAAATTCTCGATGATGAATTTATCTCAGAAGATAAGAAATACGAGTTATTGGTAGATCTAGCAGATAAAGAGTACGTGTTTTGGAGATTGATTGATGGATTCTAACGATTTAAAAGAAACATTAATTGGAGTTCTTGCAGTACTTATAGGA
>Ga0164313_10005888_pt1 | contig 10826 bp, 9 predicted proteins | sample GuaBasSedimGuay4_FD_113735 | JGI IMG/M metagenome (GOLD analysis project Ga0164313, IMG submission 113735) | Subseafloor sediment microbial communities from Guaymas Basin, Gulf of California, Mexico - Guay4, Core 4569-4, 0-3 cm | ecosystem: Environmental > Aquatic > Marine > Hydrothermal vents >...
ACAAAGACATCGCAGTTGAACCACAGAGGCACGGAGGCACGGAGAAACACAGAGACATCGCAAATAGACTCATCGCCCATCGCATTTTTTGGACACGGATTGCACGGATTGCACGGATTTTTCGGATCGGACTCTATCCAGTGATGCAACGTCAACCGGCCGGGCAACCACGGCTCGGCCGTCTTCGCCCAAGGGCTACGCCGTGCCAGGAAGTCGTGGCATCGAGGAGTTGGAAGGTCGGTCGTCAAACGCACACGCTTGTCGATCGACCTTCCAACTCCTCGGGTCGTGCCTACGGCACGCCCTCCCGGCCTCGGTGGATTCAAGATTCTCGGTATCCCCATCTTTCTCTTCAAGGAAAAAAGGAGTTCAACGCACGAGTCGGGAGGGTAAAAAACCCTCCCCTACAGCTCCCCCAGCCATTCGCAGGGGCGGGTTTTACACCCGCCCATTCTGGCCTCGATCAAGGAGATCCCCCCATGTCACCCCGAGCGAACGAGACGCCTGCACCGCGTTCTTCCCTCTCAAAAAAAAAGAGAGTGTGCAAGTTCGCCCTCGCCAAGGCGGAGCCGCTGTGCTGGAAGCACAGCGAGCCGGGGCGACGGGTGGCCGGGACGAACACTCGTGTTCGGATCGGACACCCGTTGTCACGGTGGTGGCGGTCGGAGACCGTCGCCGACTCCGCCGCCTGCCTCGCCTGCAGTGCTTTGCGTCCTTTGCGCCTTCGCGGTTCAGCCCTGCGATGCCTTCGTGCGCGATGCCTTCGTGTCTTCGCGTCTTCGTGGTTGCGACGTTTGCGATGGTGCGATGGGTTTATCTGCGTCTATCTGCGCTATCTGCGGTTTCTCCTCTGCGATGGCTGCGATGACTCAAATCAATTGCGATGAATGCGATGTCTCTACGCCCCTCTGTGTCTCCGCGCCTCTGCGGTTCATCTGCGATGGTGCGATGGATCCGTGTCATCCGTTCAAATCCGCGTTCATCCGTGTCCAAAAAATGCGATGCTGCGATGTCTTTGTGTGCGATGCCTTCGCGTTTTCGCGGCTTCGTGGTTGCGACGACCGTAACGAGGGCCCATGGAACTTCGCCGCATCATCGGCCTCTCACTGTGCAGGCCCGAGAAAAACGCACAAGGAGATTCCCATGAAGACCAACACCCGAACCCTCTGCCTGATCGGCATGTTTGTGACCCTGTCACTCTCAGGACTTTCCCCTGCTGAGGCAATCACCGAAAGCGATCTCTCCCTCGAGATCCTCGTCAACGGTCAACCGCTTCGTGAGATCGCTGCTCGCAACGCCACGTATGTCGAGGCGATCCAACACGCCGAGTACTCCCTTCGTCTGAGGAACCGCACCGACCGCCGGATGGCGGTGGCCCTTGCCGTCGACGGCCTCAACACCATCGACGCCAAGACCGGAAGCGCAAGCAAGGCCAGCAAATGGGTCCTCGGTCCGTGGGAGACCGTCACCATCGAGGGTTGGCAGATCGGCGCCGACAACGCCCGCAAGTTCTTTTTCACCTCCGAGGACAAGAGCTATGGCGCATGGCTCGGCAAGACGTCGAATCTCGGGGTGATCGAGGCCGTGGCTTACCGCGAGGTCATCCCTCCCCCGCCACCGCGCAGCCCGTACCTCGAACAGGAGAAGAAGGACTCGTCACGGATGCGTTCGGGCGAACCATCGGCGCCGCAGTCGGCCGGCAAGGCGGCGCCCGCGCCCGCCGAGAGCCTCGACGAGGACATCGCCGCCACCGGGATCGGCCGCAAGATCGACAACCGCGTCACCCGGATTCAGATGCAGCTCGAGTCCAACCCGGCCGCCCACCTGAGGCTGCGGTACGAATACCGGCAACAGCTCGTCCACCTCGGTGTGCTTCCCTCCAGCGAAGAGGAGCAGGCGTTGGCCAGACGCGAACGCGCGACCGGATTCGATGACTTCGATTTCGCCCCGGATCCTTGGGGTGGGAAATAGGCGCGGGGATCGTCACAACCACCAAGGCACGAAGACACAAAGGCATCGCACACAAAGGCATCGCAGCATCGCATCTTTTGAACGCGGATGAACGCGGATTTGAACGGATGACGCGGATCCATCGCATTTGATTTGGGCCATCGCGGTTGAACCACAGAGGCACGGAGTCACAGAGAAACACAGAGACATCGCAGATTGACTCATCGCACCAGCGCACGGAGATACCGCAGATAGCGCAGATCAACGCAGATTCCATCGCACCGTCGCAACCACGAAGGCGCCAAGACACGAAGGACTCACGAAGACATCGCACATCGCATTTTTTGGACACGGATTGCACGGATGACACGGATTTTTCGGATCGGGCTCCATCTAATGATGCAACGCCAACCGGCCGGGACGCCACGGCTCGGAACCGTGGCATCGAGGCTCGAAAGGCCGATTACCAAACACATGTTTGCCGAATCGACCTTTCTTCACCTCGCACCGCGCTTCCAGCGCGCCCACCCGGCCTCGATTGGTTCAAGGTCCTCAGTATCCCCATCTTTCTCGTCAAGGGGAAAAGGACCTCAACGCACGAGTCGGAAGGGGATGAACCCCTCCCCTACGATTCCCTCTTCGTTTTGTAGGGGCGGGGTTCATCCCCGTCCGATGGCGCCGTCCACCAAACAGGCTGGAAGCCTGCTCCACAACACGGCACGACTCATTGTGGGGTAGGCATCCCTGCCTGCCATCCGGACACCTTTCCAAAAAGAGGGAGTATGCAAACCCGGCATCGCCAAGGTGGAGCCGTCGTGCCCTTGGCGCGACGAGCCGGGGCGGTGGGTGGCCGGGACGAACGCCGGCGTTCGGATCGGACACACGCCGTCACGGTGGCGGCGGTCGGAGACCGGCGCCGACTCCGCCGCCCGGATCGCCCGCGATGCTGCGATGACTTCGTGTGCGATGCCTCCGTGTCTTTGCGCCTTCGTGTTTGCGACGATGCGATGGTGCGATGGTGCGATGGTGCGATGGTGCGATGGTGCGATGGTGCGATGGTGCGATGAGTCTATCTGCGCTATCTGCGGTTTCTCCTCTGCGATGGTGCGATGGCCAAAACCAAATGCGATGCCTCTGCGCCCCTCTGTGTCTCCGCGCCTCTGCGGTTCAACTGCGATGGATCCGTGTCATCCGTGAAATCCGTGTCCAGAACTGCGATGTCACGATGGTGCGATGGTGCGATGAGTCTATCTGCGTTTTCTGCGGTTTTCCTCTGCGATGTCTCTGTGTCCCTCTGTGTCTCCGTGCCTCTGTTGTTCAACTGCGATGGTGCGATGGCTCAAATCAAATGCGATGGATCCGTGTCATCCGTGAAATCCGTGTCCAAAACTGCGATGGCTGCGATGGTGCGATGAGTTTATCTGCGTCTATCTGCGCTATCTGCGGTTTCTCCTCTGCGATGTCTCTGTGGTTCAACTGCGATGGTGCGATGACTCAAATCAAATGCGATGGATCCGCGTCATCCATTCAAATCCGCGAAATCCGTGTCCAGAAGATGTGATGGTGCGATGCCTTGGTGCCTTCGCGTCTTCGTGGCAGCGACAAAAAGAAAGGCCCCCGGCAGTGACCTGCCGGGGGTTGAAATATCCTGCGATGTGTTCTGAGCTGAATCAGCTCTGGGCGTTGGCGAAGTTCTCCGCGGCCTGGTTCCAGTTGACGATGTTCCAGAATGCGCCAATGTAGTCTGGGCGCTTGTTTTGATACTTGAGGTAGTAAGCGTGCTCCCAGACATCGAGCCCGACGACGGGCTTGAGACCCTCGGAGATGGGGTTGTCCTGGTTGGCGGTGGAGGAAACCACCAACTTGCCGCCGCCGTCAACCGAGAGCCATGCCCAACCGGAGCCGAAGCGGGTCATGCCCGCGGCGGTGAAGAGCTCTTTGAACTTGCCGTAGTCACCGAATTCACCAATGATGGCGTCACCGAGGTCACCACCGGGAGCACCACCGCCGTTCGCGCTGAGGAGATCCCAGAAAAAGCTGTGATTGACGTGACCACCACCGTTGTTGCGCACTGCAGTGCGGATGTCCTCGGGAACGCTCGAAAGATCGGCGATCAGGCTCTCGGCGCTCTTTTCAAAGAGCTCGGGATGCTTGTCGAGGGCACCGTTGAGGTTCGCCACGTAGGCCGCGTGGTGACGGTCATGGTGAATTTCCATGGTCATGGCGTCAAAGTGGGGCTCGAGGGCGTCAAAGGCATAGGGCAATGGGGCGAGTTCGTGTTTGGACATCGGTTGAATCCTCCTGAATTGAGCTTGTTGTTGATCGGGTCTGGATCACATGACCCGAGCTTGTTGTAACCAAGTCTCAATCGCAGAAGAATATTCCGCTGCCGGAGTCCCAATCGATCCCAACGTCCCTCGTTCACATTTCCGAAACGCCCGTGAACTCCGGCCCTTCCTCCAGTACCGCATCCGCCTGCACCAAAGGCTTGATCCCGGTTTCACAGGCGGCGTTCCATCAAAACGTCGCAAGCGAAGTCATCGCAAACATCGCAATTTTGGACGCGGATAAACGCGGATTCGAACGGATGACGCGGATCCATCGCATTTGATTTGAACCATCGCAGGCGATCCGGACGGCGGAGTGGACGACGGTCTCAGACCGCCCCTGCCGATTGACGCTGCATCATCGGATGGAGCCCGATCCGAAAAATCCGTGTCATCCGTGAAATCCGTGTCCAAAAAATGCGATGTGCGATGTCTTCGTGAATCCTTCGTGTCTTGGCGTTTTCGTGGTTGTGACGGTGTGATGGGATCTGCGTTGATCTGCGCTATCTGCGGTTTCTCCGTGCGATGCCTCTGTGTGCGAAGCCTCTGTGTCTCTGTGTCTCTGTGGTGAGGTTACGTGCGTGACCGGCAGCGTGATCCCCTTTTCGGGATCGGGATCGATGAGAACGTGTTCGAACCGGACCGAATCCTGTTCGCTACTTCTTCACAATCTCCCGCCGAACCAACGATGCGATCATCACCCTCTTGTCGAGATCATTCCCCGGAACCATGTTGAGGATCTCACCGAGCTTGTAGATCCCGTTGATCCGAGAGAGCATAAAACCCTCCGCTGTTGTGCACTGAACCTCGGTGAGCTCTGCAGCCGGGATGGCGAGCTTGAGCACGACGCTGTCATCGAGATCGAGGCTGTCCACCGCCTGACGGATGGTCCCCTCGAGCCCCGAAGCCAACTCACCAACCTCTCGGTGATCTCCGTATTTGCCGCGGATGTCGCCGAGCCGCTGGAAGGCGCCACCGAGATCGCCGCCCTCGAGGAGCAGCTCGGCCTCGTGGATGAGGGTCCGCCACGCCCGAGATGAGAATCCGGGGATCTCTGACTCGCCCTCGTCCGGGGGTTTGATCTCGAAAAGCTCGTGGCTGAGCCCCTGAAACACAAAAAACATCACATGGAAGGTGGCGATGTGACAGTTCAAGGCGATCTGTTCGATGCTGTTGCGCCCGTCGATCTCACGCAGAATACCGAGTTCAGTCTGACCGATCTGCCGGACATCCACCGCCCGAACCAGCTTCGGAATCCAGTTGACGTCGGAGATACTCTCGGCACATCGAATCCACTCGTCCCTGCGTCGGACCCCCTCGAGGATGATCATGTCCACCGGAAGGTTGAGGGGCTGGAACTTCTTGGCCGGCAGGATGTTCTCGAGGAAGCGGAAGTCACCCTCGTCCCACATGAACAGGTCGTAGATGGTCTCCTCGGTCTTGACCTGGAGAATGTGCATCAGGTCTTCCCGCGAGAGCCGTCCGATGATGACCAGAAGCTCGCCGAGCAGCGTGTTGTACTGCTCCTGCATGTCGAGCAGTTCCTGCAGCTCCTCTTCGCCGACATGTCCCCACCCGACCAGGTAGTAGCCGAGAAACTCGGTCGGGCTCTCGGACGATGCAGCGACCACGAGACCGTTCCGAAAATAGATCTTCTTGTTGAAGGGCTCGCCTTCAATGGCGAGGGTGCCGGTTTTTCGACTCTGCGAGACCCACTGGAGCAGGTCCGCGAACGGCATGGTGCGGAGGTTACCGCTGATCGTCACTCGTCAACCTCATCGGGATGCGACACCAACGTGCCGGCACCCGAGATCGTTTGGAACCTCAAGAAAACAATACAACTTACAGCATACAAGGAACTTACAGCTCCGGGGCGGATTATAGCACGGGCCGGGACAGCGTACCGCCCCGGCCCGTGATTCGGTTCAGTCCTAAGGTGAGCGGTTCTGCTGGATGAGATGTGCCAAGATCTTGATGCGCTGGTGGTTGTGAAAAACGGAGGCATACCCGTTGGTATGTCGAGTATTTTCGCAACCATCCAGAGCGCAAGAGCTTGGCGCAGATCGCCAGTGAGAATCGCTCATCTTAGGGCAGTGTTTTCTCACGCGCTCTTTGCGGTGGGCTTTCCTCTCAGATACGCGTCGATGCCTTCCGACGCCTTCTTTCCGGCGCCCATGGCGAGGATCACAGTCGCCGCACCGGTGACGATATCGCCACCGGCAAAGACGCCGTCGATGGAGGTCATCATGGTCTCTTCGTTGACCACGATGTTGCCCCACCGGTTGAGTTCGAGACCCTTGGTGCTCTTGGTCACCAGCGGGTTCGGCCCCTGGCCGATGCCCATGATGAGCTGATCGAGTTCGATGTCGTACTGCTCGCCCTCGATGGGAACAGGGCGGCGGCGACCGGAGTCGTCGGGCTCGCCGAGTTCCATCTTTTGAATCCGGGCGCCGGTGACGAGACCGTCGTCCTCGTTGCCGTAGATCTCCACCGGAGACGCCAGCCAGCGGAAGTCGATGGCTTCCTCCTCGGCGTGCTCCAGCTCTTCGAGACGGGCGGGAGATTCGTCACGGGTGCGACGGTAGAGGCAGATGACGTTCTTGGCACCGAGCCGCTTGGCCGTCCGCAGGCAGTCCATCGCCACGTTGCCGGACCCCACCACCGCCACGTTGTCGCCGAGGCGAACGGGGGTGTCGTAGTCGGGGAAGGCAAAAGCCTTCATGAGGTTGACGCGGGTCAGGAACTCATTCGCCGACAAAACGCCGATGAAGTTCTCACCGGGGATGCCCATGAAGTAGGGCAGACCGGCGCCGGTCGCGAGAAAGACGGAATCGTAGCCGTACTCGGTGAAGAGTTCCTCGACGCTCGCCGTCTTGCCGACGACGAAGTTGCACCGCATCTCGACACCGAGTTTTTCGAGGTTCCCGATCTCGTCCTGGACGATCTTCTTGGGCAGCCGGAACTCGGGGATGCCGTAGACCAGCACGCCACCGGGTTTGTGCAGCGCCTCGAAGATGGTGACCTTGTGACCGCGCAGCGCCAGATCGGCGGCACAGGCGAGACCGGCCGGACCGGAACCCACCACCGCGACCTTGAACCCGCTGGCGGGCGGCAGTTCGGGCATCTGCACCTCACCGCCCTGGGCCATTTCCCAGTCGGCGACATAGCGCTCGAGCCGGCCGATGGCCACGGGGTCACTCTTCTTGCCGGTGACGCACACCACCTCGCACTGGTCCTCCTGCGGGCAGACGCGACCGCAGATGGCGGGCAGGGTGTTGTCCTTCTTGATGATGGCCAGCGCTCCCTCAAAATCCGCCTGTTGGATCGCAACGATGAAACCAGGAATGTCGATGCCCACGGGGCAACCATCGACACACTTGGGTTTCTTGCACTCGAGACAGCGGTCAGCCTCCACCAGGGCAAGATCCTCGGTGAAGCCCAGCGCGACCTCGCTGAAGTTCTTGATCCGTTCCATGGGTTCCTGCGCCGGCATCGGCTGCCGGGGGATTTTCATGCGCTCCTTCTTTTCGATCTTCTCTCTGGTCATCAGCTCACCTCCACCCCATCCGTGGCCCTGCAGGCATGCTGCGCCAGGTACTTCTTGCGTGCGATCTCTTCCTCTTCGAGGTAGATCCGCTGACGTTTCATCATGAGATCAAAATCAACCTCGTGGGCGTCGAACTCGGGACCGTCAACGCAGACAAACTTGCTGTCGCCGCCGACCGCGACCCGGCAGCCGCCGCACATCCCGGTGCCGTCGATCATGATGGTGTTGAGCGACACCACGGTGGGGATCTCGTACTCCTTGGTCATCAGGGCGACGAACTTCATCATGATGGCGGGGCCGATGGCGATGACCAGATCCGGCTTGCCGTTCTCTTCGATAAAGGTCTTGAGCGCGTCGGTGACGACACCCTTTCTCCCGAAGCTGCCGTCATCGGTGGTGTAGATCATCTCGTCCGATGTCTCGATCATTTCGGGGCGGAGGATGATCAGACCCTCGTTCCGACCACCGAGGATGGAGACGATCTTGTTGCCGGCGTCCTTGAGGGCTCGGGCGATGGGCAGCATGGGCGCGATGCCCGCACCGCCACCGATGCACACGCAGGTGCCGAACTTTTCGATGTGAGTCGCCTTGCCGAGCGGGCCGACCACCTGGATGGAATCACCGGCTTTCATGGTGCCCATTTCCATGGTCGATTTCCCGACCTCCTGCACCACGAGAGTGATGGTCCCGGCTTCGGGATCGTTGTCCGCGATAGTGAGCGGGATCCGCTCGGAGTGCTCACCCATGAGCACGATGACGAACTGCCCGGCCTGGTGCTTGCGCGCGATTTCAGGCGCCTCGACGACGTAGCGCTTGAAAGCGGGCGCGATTTCTTCGATTGATACGATCTTTGCCACTGGACTCCCCCCATAAGGAATACGGCGGTGTTGACCGCCGATTTGATCGGATGATTCTACAGCTAGATCATCGCTGGTTCAACCTGCGAGATCTAGCATGTGTCTCAAAATCAGATAATTACGGCGCCCCATCTCGTTGAAATGAATAGGTGTTCACTGCTCCTTGTTGATTTATGCTTTATTTACACCTATACTCGAAATGGACCCAAAAAGTCCCAACGGAGGCACGATGAGCACCCCGAGCACAGAACCCGAAGTCACCGCCGGAGCAGAAGCCGGCGCCGGTGCGGTCCACGCGACCCTTCCGGACGGGGTCCGCCGGGTCATCTGCCGCGCATCGGAGCTGAGCCGGCGCCGGGCCGATGAGCTTCATGAAGCACCTTTCATGACATCAGTGACGGCCCTCGACGAGGTTCTTGGCGGGGGTCTCCCCCGGGGCTCCCTGGTGGAACTCGTGGGGCGTGGTTCCTCCGGTCGCTTCTCGACCCTGCTCAGCGCCCTGCAGCAGGTGACCAGCGCCGGCGAGGCCGCAGCCCTCGTCGACCAGGGTTCGCAGCTCGACCCGCAGATGGCGGCGGCCGTCGGGATCGATCTCGATCGACTCTTGTGGCTCCGGCCCAAACGACTCGATGACTCACTGGCGGCCGCCGAGATGCTCATCACCACCGGCTTTCCACTCATCGCCCTCGATCTCGGGCTACCGCCGGTGCTCGGCCGTCGATCCCTCGCCGCCTGGCTCCGCCTCGCCCGCTCGGCCGCCGGCCACCACGCCGTGGTCCTGGTCGGTTCGCCCTACCGGCTCAGCGGCTGCGCGGCCACCGCCGTGCTCTCGAGCGGCTACGGACGGGGCCGGTGGTCGGGGAGCCTCGGCGGCCTGCGGTTGCTCGACGGGCTCGATGCCCAACTCGCACTCGACAAGCACACGGGTTCCAGAACCCGACGACAGATCCAGGCCGTCATGGCCTTCACCACCGCCGATGCGGCTTTTCGCGCGCCGCTCGCGGCACCCGCCACCGCAACCAAGACGAGGAGAGAACGTCATGTACAGAACATCTGAATTCGCCCTTTCCACCCGCGATCTCGTCGCCATCACCGGTCAGGCCGTGGGGCTCCTGGTTCTCGGCTTCTGCTTTTTCGTGGTCGCGTTCTGTGTGTGAAGTCGTCGGATTTCACCACAGAGGCACAGAGACACAGAGGAACACAGAGACATCGCAGATAGACTCATCTCACCACCGCACGGAGATACCGCAGATAGCGCAGATAAACGCAGATCCCATCGCACCGTCGCAGATTGAACCGCAAAGACGCAGAGGGCGCAAAGCATCGCAGTTCCATCGCACATCGCATTTTTTGGACACGGATTGCACGGATGACACGGATCTTTCGGATCGGGCTCCATCCGATGATTCAAGGCCAACCGGCCGGGCAACCACGGCTCGGCCGTCTTCGCCCAAGGGCTACGCCGTGCCAGGAAGCCGTGGCATCGAGGCTCGAAAGGTCGATCGTCAAACGCACGCGCTTGCCGAATCGACCTTTCTTCACCTCGCACCGCGCTTGCAGCGCGCCCACCCGACCTCGATTGATTCAAAATCATCGGTAGCCTCACCTCTTTCATCGCCGCAATGCACACGTCGGGCGGATATAAAACCCTCCCCTGCAACTCTCCCTTCGTTTCGTAGGGGCGGGTTTTACACCCGCCCGTTCCGGCCTCGATCAAGGAGATCCCCACATGTCACCCTGGGCAACTCCACGCTGCTCCGTGGTGTTCACCCATGGAAAGAAATGGAGGCAACTTCGCCCTCGCCAAGGTGGAGCCGTCGTGCCCTTGGCGCGACGAGCCGGTGGATCGGGTTTGCGGGACGAACGCTCGCGTTCGGAGCGACAGCACGATTCACCGGTGGCGGCGGTCGGAGACCGCAACCGACTCCGCCGCCCGGATCGCCCGCGATGTTGCGATGTCTCTGTGTCCCTCTGTGTCTCTGCGCCTCTGTGGTTCAACTGCGATGGCTGCGATGACTCAAATCAGATGCGATGGATCCGTGTCATCCGTGCAATCCGTGTCCAAAACTGCGATGGTGCGATGACTCCGTGCCTCTGCGTTTCAATCTGCGATGGCTGCGACGGTGCGATGGCTCAAATGAAATG
>Ga0164313_10005889_pt1 | contig 10825 bp, 9 predicted proteins | sample GuaBasSedimGuay4_FD_113735 | JGI IMG/M metagenome (GOLD analysis project Ga0164313, IMG submission 113735) | Subseafloor sediment microbial communities from Guaymas Basin, Gulf of California, Mexico - Guay4, Core 4569-4, 0-3 cm | ecosystem: Environmental > Aquatic > Marine > Hydrothermal vents >...
ATTTACTCTGATAGCATCTCTATTTTAAACAGCTCGACCAACTGAGCCATCAGTTGCCCGCGCACACTACTTTTTCTCCAAACCACTCCAATGGTTCGTTTAGGGACTGGTGCCTCAAAAGGGATATAACAGATACCTCTATCTTCTTTGTTGATGGCAATTTCTGGCATCAATGTAACACCTGTCCCGGCAATGACCATTTGCCGAAGCGTTTCCAGACTAGCCGCCCGAACACCAAGCTGCTCCTCTGCTCCACTCCACTGACAAAATTGTAACGCCTGATCACGCATACAATGACCTTCATCTAGCAATAGTAACTGCTGGCCCTGTAACGCTGATGCCCTGGTTTTTTGCTTTTTTGCCAACGGGTGGTCTACCGCGACGGCCAACTCGAAAGCATCATCAAATAGCGGTTGGCTTACAAGAAAGTCTTCTTTTAGCGGCAGCGAGAGAAGTGCTGCATCAATCTCGCCCCGCTCAAGTTGACCGATTAAGGTATTGGTTTTCTCCTCGATAAGGATTAGCTTAATTTTCGGTAGTTCCTTTTTTATAACGGAGACCAAACTGGGGAAAAGGTAACTGGCAAGCGAGGGAAAGGCTCCGAGTCTTAACTCACCCGCGAGAGGGTCTTGAGCGTTGGCTGCCAGCGCTTTCATGCGCTCGACTTCATCTAAAATAGATTGCGCAGAGGCAACGATGCTTTTTCCCACTTTCGTCAACATCACCTTTTTATTGGTGCGCTCAAAGAGTTTCACACCCAAATCGCGTTCTAATTTTTTGATTTGCGTACTGAGTGTTGGCTGACTAACAAAGCAGCTTTCCGCCGCCTGAACAAAACTACGGCTGTGGGCGACCGCAACGATATATTTCAGATCTCTAAGGTTCATGGTTATTGCTTTTCTATTAATAGATAATATCTATTGTTCTTATAAATATAATTCATTTTACTGATTTATAAAAATCATAAATACTAGCCGAGACTTTTGCATAGGAGCAAAATGGCTCTCGTGCAAAGGTCTCGACCATCTGCTCGAGAAAACTCTCGACCCCATATTAACAACGGAGCTGAAAATGAAAACAACTGTCCCAGAAATCACCTTTAAAACACGAGTTCGTGATGAAACTGTTGGTGGAGATAACCCCTTCCGCTGGAAAGATGTCACCTCAAGTGAACTATTCAAAGGTAAAAGTATTGTTGTGCTGGCATTACCTGGCGCCTTTACGCCCACCTGTTCCAGCACACACCTTCCCGGTTTTGAGAAGAATTATGAGGCGCTAAAAGAAAAAGGGGTTGATGAGATCTATTGCCTCAGCGTTAACGATGCTTTCACCATGTTTCAGTGGGCAAAGCATTTAGGGATCAGCAAGGTTAAAATGTTACCCGATGGCAATGGTGACTTTACCCGACTGATGGGTATGCTGGTTAAAAAAGAGAATCTTGGTTTTGGTGATCGTTCATGGCGTTATTCAATGCATGTGGTTGACGGTGAAATCCAGCAGCTTTTTGCTGAGCCGGGTCTAATGGATAACTGCCCCGATGACCCTTTTGGTGCGAGCGATGCAGACACCATGCTAGATTACTTAGCTCAATAGCTGTTTACAGAGGCGCTCAGAAAGCTGAGCGCCTCTTCTTTCTAAGAGAATAAGAACATGAAATATGACTACGACCTTTTTGTGATTGGCGCCGGTTCTGGCGGTGTTCGTGCAAGCCGTATGGCAGTCTCTTTTGGTGCTAAAGTGGCCCTGTGTGAAGACCGCTATATGGGTGGAACTTGCGTCAATGTTGGCTGCGTCCCTAAAAAGCTCTACGTCTACGCCTCTGAGTATTCATCTCACTTTCGCGATGGTAAAGGTTTTGGCTGGCAGTCAGAGAGCCCTCAATTCGACTGGCCAACACTACGTGACCACAAAACGACTGAAATTAGCCGGCTTAATGGCATCTACGAAACAATGTTGGAGGGTGCAGGTGTTGAGGTGATCCACGGTCGTGGCAAAATAGTTGATGCACATACTGTGGAAGTAAACGGTAAAAAACTCACTGCAGAGCGGCTACTTATCGCTGTCGGTGGCTGGCCATTTGTGCCCGACATCATCGGCAAAGAGCATGTTATTAGCTCCAATGAGGTATTCGACTTAGAAGCCTTTCCTAAGCGGCTTGTTGTGGTGGGTGGCGGCTATATCGCTGTTGAATTTGCCGGTATTTTTAATGGTCTGGGTGCTGAAGTGAGCCAGCTCTACCGTGGCGAGCTGTTTCTACGTGGTTTTGATAACGAAATACGCCAGTTTGCTGCCGAGGAAATCAAAAAGAAAGGAACCGACCTGCGCTTTAATTGCGATGTGACGTCAATCGAGAAACAGTCCGATGGGGTATTAAAGGTCAACTTGAATGATGGCAGCTTTATCGTTGCCGATGCGGTGCTTTACGCCACCGGCAGAAAGCCCCATCTTCGCGATCTCGGTATGAAAAATGTCGACATTAAACTCACCGATAGAGGTTATATTGAGGTGAATGAACAGTTCCAAACCAGTGAGCCGAGCATTTACGCATTAGGCGATGTCACTGGCGGTATGGAGCTCACCCCCGTTGCACTGGCAGAGGGAATGGCGCTGGCTAAAGCACTCTATAACAATGAGTCTTGCAAAGTTGACTACAGCAATATCGCAACAACGGTATTCTGCCAACCCAATATCGGCACAGTCGGTTTAAGTGAAGAGCAGGCGCGTGCGGATTATTCAAATGTCATCAAATACCGCTCCGCTTTCCGCGCTATGAAGCACACAATTAGCGGCTCTCAAGAACGTACATTGATGAAGTTATTGGTGGATGGCGATACCGATAAGGTACTCGGTGCACATATGGTCGGCCCAGATGCGGGAGAGATTATGCAAGGATTAGCGATTGCACTTAAAGCAGGAGCGACAAAAGCTGATTTTGATTCCACTATCGGTATTCATCCGACTGCAGCAGAAGAGTTTGTAACGATGCGGGAGCCAGTTTCAGATTAGATTTCAGTCCCTTAATTATAAAAGTTGACCTCTAAATTAAAAGCGCGGAGAATGCGCGCACTATGAATATGAACCGGACAAGACCAAAGAACCTGCTTAGCATGCGCCATTGGGTGCTGCGTGCGGCCAACTATTGTCTGGGACTTGTCCTGATGTAACTTTACAAAAAGTCATTTCAGTTTTTAAAAGGCCGCGGATTCCAAAAGAATCCGCGGCCTTTTGTGTTTTGAGGTATCACAATGCAACTCACTAGCGCATATTTTGCCGTTATTTTGATCTGGGCAACCACACCTCTCACCGTTAAATGGGGCGGCGAAGGGGTTGGGTTTTTATTTGGCGTGCTCCTACGTATGCTAATCGGGACTGCCTGTGTGGCTGGCTTGCTGATCTTATTAAGAAAGTCACTCCCTTATCATATGGCTGCCTTAAAAACTTATGCTGCTGGCGTTGCCGGTGTATTTGGCGCGATGATGTCTGTTTACTGGTCCGCGCAGTTTATTCCCTCGGGCTGGATCGCGATCATTTTTGGTTTAACACCGATCATAACAGCCTTTCTTTCGGCAATCTGGCTCAAAGAACGGTTTGTTACACCGCTACGGCTAGCTGCACTTTTACTGAGTCTTTTCGGTTTATCAACGCTATATAATTCAGCCCCAATCGATGAATCAAACTACATTTATGGGATTATAGGTATGCTTACTGCTGTCCTACTGCATTCATTTAGTTCAGTCTGGATCAAGAAGATAGATGCAAAAATTTCGGCCTTATCCGTTACGGCTGGTAGCCTTTTTATGTCGATACCATTATTTTTTGCCAGTTGGTATTTTTTAGATGGGCAGTGGCCTGAGCAGATTCCAGATCGTAGCCTTTATGCCATTATCTATACGGGAGTTGTTGCCACAGCAGCGGGATTTACGATCTACTTCTATGTGCTCGGCCATTTTTCTGCGACCCGAGTTGCGTTAATCACGCTGATTTCACCACTGTTTGCTTTATGGCTCGGGCATACTTTCAATAATGAAGTCATCAGCCAGGGAACACTGTTTGGGACTGCGTTAATCCTGTCAGGTTTGGCGTTATTTGAATTTGATATGATAAGAAAGCGCGTCAAAATGCTGAATTTGCGCTTATAACAACTTCCCGCCCCCTCTGCCGTATAGATGAGGAGGGGTGGGCGGGGGATTGCATCTTTTTTTTGATGACTGAGAATTTCCATAAGTACTGTATGGCTTATTTTATTTCGATATTGTATAAACGGGTCATGACAAATTGATAGCAGATCACTCTTATGTTCTTTTCCGAAAAAAAACTAACACTGCCATCAGCTGAGGAGGCTCTTCCTGGGCGAGAAGAGCAAATACCGGTTGCTGCAGAACACGTCGTATTAGGCCAAGCAATGGCGCCACCTTTTGATGATGCACTCGAAAAAATCATCTTTGGAATGGGTTGTTTCTGGGGTGCAGAGCGTCGCTTTTGGGAAATCGAAGGGGTTTACAGCACGGCGGTTGGCTATATAGCAGGCTTAACACCCAATCCGTTGTACGAAGAGGTCTGTTCGGGGATGACGGGGCATAACGAAGCGGTGCTAGTGGTTTACAACCCCCGGTTGGTCAAGCTCGATTTTCTGCTGAAGAAATTTTGGGAATCGCACGATCCTACACAGGGAATGCGGCAGGGCAATGATCGTGGGACACAATACCGCTCAGGTATCTATTACTTTAGTGAAGAGCAGAAAGAGCATGCTCTGCAGATGCGCACGGAATTTCAGACTGCGCTAGTAGAAGCAGGGTTAGGGTGTATCACAACAGAAATCATGGAAGCACCCGAGTTTTATTATGCTGAGGATTATCACCAGCAGTATCTGGCTAAAAACCCATCTGGGTACTGTGGCCTGAGTGGAACGGGGATTGAGCTTCCAGTTAACGTTGATTTTGTGCCGAGGGATCTTCCTCGTCACCCTGAATAATGGCAACAAGTGCTTCTTGGTCAATGATCGCCTGATGCGGAGAGACAAGCTTTATAAAACCTTTACGCTTAAACTCCGCAATCACCCTACTGGCAGTCTCTGTGGTTATTGCAAGTAATGCGCCCATATCCTCTCTACCTGGCAAGTAGCACTGTGTGGACTGACAGTCCTGAGAAAGGTAAATCAGAAGGTGCGCAACGCGCTGTTTAGCAAAACCACTTGTTAATTTAGAAAGCCAGGTGTCGGCATCAGAAATAACCCGCTGCCAACGGGCAGTCAGTTGCTTGAAAAGGTGGGGTGAGTTGTCATTAAGCTCTTTGATCTCGCCCACCGGAAGTCGGCAAAAAGAAGCCGATTCCAGAATTACTGCGTGGTGTAGATAGTTTTTATTGTCCAGCGCCTCTAGCCCGACCACGTCCCCCTGCCTCAGAATTCGTACGATTCTAAAAGAGCCATCGCTTAGATAGCTGACCAGCTTCACCAGACCGGAACGAACCGTATAGATCGCTTCGGGCTTATCCCCCTGATTATAAAGTGTCTCGCCTGTGGCGAAGTTTAATTCATGAATCGGATAATGAAGTAGATCAAAATCCTCTTTAGTCAGGTCGGCAAATAAAACGAGACTCCGAATTGCACACTGCTCGCATTTTGAGGCGACACGCCACGCTTTGTCTATTTGATCTGGCTGCATTTTCTGGGGTTCCGAACAGTTTCTTGTCTATTTTGTGTCATATGACACAACTAATAACGATAAATTAACAGATTGATAATTCTCAATTATTTATGTTTCTTGTGATTCTACACTGAGCCCGTAATTAACGAAAAGGAGAATTATGATGAAAAGAGTTAAACAGTTATTAATGGTTGTCGTTTTGGGCTTTACATTTGCGGCGGGCGCTGTATCCGCTGAGACGAAGGGCGTGTTTATTGATCTTTCAAGTTCTGATATATTTAAAATTCACAGGGCTTTCGCCGTGGGGACCATGCTTAGAAATAATGAGAAGGTGCCTGTTACCGTCTATATGAGTCTTGCGGTGACCCCTTATGTGAATAAAAATTACCCAGTTGCAAAGATGCTTGCATTACGTGGCCAGAATGTTCACCAACATATGACTGACTTCATGAAAGCAGGCGGAGAGATTATGGTCTGCGCAATGTGCCTGGGAGGGCATGGCTTAACCGAAGCTGACATGTTGCCTGGTGTTACGGCGGGAATGCCTAGCAAATTGATTGTAGCTGAGGATGTGAAGCTTCTCGCTTACTAATATTGCCACGCAGTTAAGCCTTTAATTAGCAGGGATAGGTTCCATTGGGACCTATCCCTTTAAAGGTATAAAGGGATTGAAAAATCAGGCAAGAATATGAATTTCAAAAAAACAACAATGGCATTGGCTATTATTTCTTCCGGAGTTTCACCGCTAGCGATTGCAGAACACCGACAGCTTGATGACATGCTTATTACTAGCGAGGTGCTTCGATCGGGCATGACCGGCGTAGCTCCGGGACTGGCGGGGACAAATGATACGGCGGTACTTTTAAAACAGGTACCGGGCGCTTCAGTCAATTCAAATGGCCCGTTATCTGGAATTGCACAATATAGGGGCCTGTTCGGTGACCGAGTAAATGTAATTACTGATGGCGCCAACTATAAGCCAGCCTGCGCCAATGCAATGGACGCGCCGCTGAGTCACGTTCCTGCATCGATGGTTGAAACGTTAACCGTCTATCGAGGAATCGCTCCGATTAGTAGCGGTATTGAGACGCTGGGAGGGACGATCGTTTCTGAGTCACGCAAAAGTGAGTTTGGAGTGAGTGAAGAAGTTGAGTCACATGGTAAGTTTTCGGCCGGATATAATGATGTCAATAATGGCCATTATGCCAGCCTATTGGGCAGCATAGTCAACGATAGCCACCGTTTACATATCGGTTTTAGCCATGAAGAAGGTGATGATTTCGAATACGATGGTGGCTCTAATATTCCCAGCGAACATGATCGTGATGCAGCCGCAATTGGTTACGGATTTCAGACAGGCGACCATGAGTTTAATATTGAATACAACCATAACGACACAGGTCATACCGGCACGGCAGCGTTGCCAATGGATATCGTTTATTCGCGCGGGGGCGTAACCAACGCTGGGTACAAAGGACGATTTCAGGACTTTAATGTCGATGCCCGCATTTTTTATCAAGATACGAGTCATGCAATGGACAACTTTACCTTACGTGATGTTGTGGGAGGCAAGGCACGCCGCTCAGATAATGACTCTGAGGGTGGGGGATATAAGCTCGCAATCGATTTTGCTGCAATCGGTGGCAATCTAAAGCTGGGTATTGATGGTGATCAGGCGAACCATAGTGCCGTCATCATCGACCCGACTGGCACGTTGGTGATCAATAATTTCAACGAAGCAGAGAAGGATCGCTATGGTTTCTTCAGCGAGTGGAAAGGGCATATTGCCGAAGATTCAGAGCTGGAGCTAGGCGCGCGCTACAACCTGATCAATATGGATGCTGGAGAAGCTGCTATTAACAGAGGCGGCGGACCGAAGATATTGCAAGATCGCTTTAATGCCAGCGATAGAGCCCAAACTGATCACAATATTGATCTTGTCGCGATCATTCGGCAATCACTCTCTTCATCTGTGGAGATTGAGCTTGGGATTGCTCGCAAAACACGTTCGCCCAGTTATCAAGAACGTTATCTATGGCTCCCATTAGCAGCTACGGGTGGATTAGCTGATGGAAATAATTACGTGGGTGATGTAGACCTTGACCCAGAAGTCTCCTATCAAGGGGAGCTGGGTCTCAATTGGCATCAAGGCGGGAATTATTTTGCCCCACGAATCTTCTACCGCCATGTCAACGACTATATTCAAGGAACGCCTTCAACCGACCCGGTCGTCATTGCAGTCTCAACTGCCGGAGGGGATCCAGCACCTCTTCAATTTACAAATACCGATGCAAAGCTATACGGGATTGATGCGGACTGGGGTGTTGTACTTACTGAAAGGTGGGAACTTTCGGGTATTATCAGCTACGTTAGAGGTAAACGTCGTGATATTAGTGATGACCTTTTCAGAATCGCACCGCTTAATGGTCGTGTTGAATTGAGCTATGAACAGGCCGACTGGAAGCTCAGTTCGGAAGTTGTTGCTTATGCAGCCCAGGATGATGTTTCGACCACTAATGATGAAACGAAATCATCCGGCTATGGCCTATTCAACCTACGTGCTAATTACCAACCTGCCGGAGGTTTTACCATTGGTGTTGGCGTCGAAAACTTGTTTGACAAGAAGTACAGCGAACATATCGGCGGCGTTAATCGTGCAGCTAATAATGATGTTCCTGTTGGAGAACATATCATCAGCCCGGGGCGGAATCTTTATGCCACAGTGGGTTACGACTGGTAAGTGAACCTTTTACCCCTCTAACCGGTGCCCCTATCTTCTGATAATCCTGGGGCGTCGGTTTTTTTCCTGGGAAAGGGAATGGCCTTATTAAGCTAGTAAGCAGCCATAAAAAAACCTTCAGAGCGAGGAGCTACTCTGAAGGTTTTTTGCTTTGTTGTAGACTATTCCTACGAACGGGCAGCCGCTAAAGTAGAATTTAATGTCTCACTAGGACGCATGACTGCTTTTACCATCTCAGGATCGGCCTTGTAGTAACCACCGAAACTAATAGGCTGACCCTGAACAACACTCAACTCTTCAATGATCTTATCTGTGTTATCTGCAAGCGCTTTGGCGAGTGGTGCAAAATAAGCTTGTAGCTCGCTGTCTTCTGTCTGCTCAGCAAGCGCTTGAGACCAGTACAGGGCCAACCAGAAATGACTACCTCGATTATCCAGTTCACCAGTTTTACGCGAAGGTGCCTGGCCGTTTTGCAGTAGTGTTTCGGTTGCCTGGTCGAGTGTTTTCGCCAGCAATCCTGCTTTTTTATTATCAGTTTTGATGCTGACATCTTCTAGCGAAACGGCTAGGGCGAGGAACTCACCCAATGAATCCCAGCGAAGATGGTTTTCTTCGAGGAGCTGTTTGACATGCTTAGGGGCTGAACCACCTGCGCCCGTTTCAAATAGCCCACCACCTGCCATCAATGGGACGATTGAGAGCATTTTTGCACTAGTCCCTAGCTCCATAATGGGGAACAGGTCGGTTAAATAATCACGTAAGATATTGCCGGTTACAGAGATGGTGTCGATGCCACGAATCAGGCGCTCCATCGTATAGCGCATGGCACGGCACTGGGACATAATCTGAATATCCAGACCCGTTAAATCATGGTCTTTTAGATAACGCCTAACTTTCTTAAGCACTTCAACATCGTGAGGACGATACTCTTCTAACCAGAAAACAGCGGTTGTATTGCTCAAGCGGGCGCGGGTAACGGCTAGCTTGACCCAATCCTGAATCGGCAGATCTTTTGTCTGGCACATTCTCCAGATATCACCCTCTTCAACATTTTGCGCCATCAGTACATTGCCTTCCTCATCGACAATGCGTGCAACCCCCTCGGAAGGGATTTCAAATGTTTTATCGTGTGAACCGTACTCTTCAGCTTTTTGTGCCATCAGGCCTACGTTTGGAACGGTTCCCATTGTCGTTGGGTCAAAAGCGCCATTGGTTTTACAGAAACTGACCATCTCCTGGTAGATTCGGGCGTAGGTGCTTTCAGGCATCACTGCTTTGGTCTCTTTCAGGCGGCCATCAGCTCCCCACATTTGACCGCCAGAGCGGATCATTGCTGGCATAGAGGCGTCAACGATTATGTCATTAGGCGCATGGAAATTTGAGATCCCTTTTGCCGAATCGACCATCGCCAGTTTGGGCTGTTTGTCGTAGCAAGCATGGATATCCTCTTCAATTTCTTCACGGACAGAACCGGGGAGGTCTTTAATTTTTTCTTCAAGACTGCCCATGCCGTCATTGGGGTTAAAGCCGATTTCTTTAAAAAGTTCCGCATGCTTTTCGAAAGCATCCTTATAAAAAATCTTTAGACAATGACCAAAAACAATTGGATGAGAGACTTTCATCATGGTTGCTTTAACGTGCAGAGAGAACATCACGTCGGTCTCTTTCGCATCTTTAAGTTGCGCTTCATAAAAGGCACAGAGTGCTTTTTTGCTCATAAACATGCTGTCGATGATTTCACCATCCAGCAGTGCTGTTTTTGCTTTGAGAACGGTAATGTTTCCCGCTTTATCGACAAAATCCATTTTGACGTTGCACGCCTTATCCACCGTCATCGACTTTTCGCTGGAATAGAAGTCACCACCATGCATATGAGAGACATGCGAACGCGATGCAGGGCTCCAGGGCGCCATGGAATGTGGGTTCTTGCGAGCGTAGGCTTTTACAGCGGGTGGCGCGCGACGGTCAGAATTTCCTTCGCGTAAAACAGGATTTACGGCACTTCCGAGAACGGTTGAGTAGCGTTTTTGGATTGCTTCTTCAGCTTCATTTTGAGGGTTTTCTGGATAATCAGGAATGTCATAGCCTTTTTCCTGCAACTCAGCAATCGCAGCGATTAACTGTGGGATGGCTGCGCTGATATTAGGCAGTTTGATGATGTTTGTATCGGGTTTTTGCGTGAGCCTAGCCAGCTCTGCAAGTGCATCGTGCTCTTTTTGCTCTTCGGTTAAATTCTCAGGAAATTGAACAAGAATACGGGATGCTACAGAGATATCACTTAATTTTATTTTTATATCAGCAGCGGAGGTAAAGGTTCTAATGATGGGCAGCAAAGAGCAGGTTGCAAGCAACGGAGCTTCGTCTGTGAGGGTATAGATGATTGTTGATGACATTATTGTCTTCTCCCTTAATTTTTATGGCGGATGGCCTAAATACAAAT
>Ga0164313_10005890_pt1 | contig 10825 bp, 31 predicted proteins | sample GuaBasSedimGuay4_FD_113735 | JGI IMG/M metagenome (GOLD analysis project Ga0164313, IMG submission 113735) | Subseafloor sediment microbial communities from Guaymas Basin, Gulf of California, Mexico - Guay4, Core 4569-4, 0-3 cm | ecosystem: Environmental > Aquatic > Marine > Hydrothermal vents...
AAACATACGTTCGCCTACTTCGTGGCAAATCAAGGTGAGATGGTTCCAGACGCATTTACTTGTAATGGTGGGGATACCATGAGGTTCAAATGGTTCGATAGTTGATTGTGGAATATTCATCCGAGTTTGAATCTCTCAACGTAGAGGTTACCATTGGGTATTCTGAAATGGACATCGAGGGATGCGGCGAGTAGTTTACCATTGGAGTCTCTGATTTCGTCACGGACGGTGACGCTTCCGCTGATGGCACCCAGTTTGCGTACCAGCTTTTCAGTTATGGAGCAAAATAGTCTTACGTCGTCATCCATATCCGAACCGGTGATATTAGCTGTTCGTTTGAGCACATCGAAGAACTTCTCGATGACTTCCATAATATGGTCACCGGAAATCCCTATGGTGGGAAAACCCAGTGGTTCGAATGGTTCGATGATTGATTGTGGGATAATCATGGCCATACGGGTTCGTTGACGATCTTGCCTATAGCGAAACCGAAGTTGGCTACGCGTGGACAGCCTTTGACATTGAAGCGGAGTGTGAATATCCGGTCACCGTTTAGGTATGCTTTTGATATACTACATTTGGCCCACGTAGCACCACCTTCCGTGGCGAGATGTTCGGCCTGTTGGCAGGCGGTATGCGTAGGGATATCAAGACGGGATTTACTTGTGAGCAGGGCATAGTTATATACGGCTTCGCAGATACGGTCCGAATGTGATTCGGCATTAACTTGCAGCATTGGTATGCCCAGTGGTTCGAATGGTTCGATGACTGATTGTGGGATATTCATTCCATCAGTGTACCATGAACATCGGTGCGGGGTGCACGTATTTTGACAGTACGCCAGTTGCCCGTATTCCCGTATTGAATCATGATGCGAAACACCACATAGGTTTTCCCACCGGACATCGATATGACCAATGAGCGTGCACCGGCCAATTTAGCTGTACCTTCGAGTCCGTTAGCAACGATGTGAGGTGAAGTAATCATGTATTCTGGGCTGGCCTTGAAGAGCGTTATGAAGTGATTCATTTTATCCTCGATATAATCGAGCATCGGTTCGGTAGAAATCGTTGGGATGCCGTGGGGCTCAAAAGGTTCGATGATTGATTGTGGGATATGCATCAGACTAATTGTGGAATGGGTTGCAGCTATCGCGTTTGATTCTGAACACACTGAGGGGATTGATGGTGTATAATTTGGTGTGCTTAGTTTGGTCGGGTAGGGTATATCCGAGGGTGATGACCACAGCCAGTAATATGTTATCTTTCCCACGGACCTCTTCGGACAATGCAATGGTTGCTTCCTTTGCACCTATGGCGACGATCTTTATGCCTGCCATTTGGCAGAATATGTTGGAGTCAATTGCGACGCAATCTGCTGTAGTTTGTCCGCAGAGCATATTGAAGAGTTCATCAAGCATATCACCGACGGAATCACTGGAGTCTGACAATGATGGTATGCCGGTGATGCCAAAGGGTTTCAGCGCTGAGAGTGGGATATAGCATAAAGCGTTCGCTTCGCTCACTTGATTAGTATTGCGTGTCTTCTGGTTCAAGGCGGATATCCTTATGTTTGATTCCGAAGCCGAAGGATATGCGTCGGGGGCAATTGGGGATGCCGAAATTGATGTCAAAGATTCTGTATTCGTGGCCATCGATGACATGTCTACATTCTGGGTTAATGGCTCCACGGCGTAATGTATAGCTCGTTACGAGGGCTCTGACACTTTCGTTCGTAAAGTATGATTGGAGTTCGCTTTCTTGGTTGATGAAGTTAATAATCGTATCGAGGATATCATCCTTATACTTATTGAACAGATCGGTCACTGTTGGCATGCCGGTGTAGCCGAAGGGTTCGATGGTGGATTGTGGGATATTCATTATATTCCCTTCATGAGGTAAGGTACACGGCGAGTTTAGCAATTCCTACGCATAGTATCATGGCTATGCAGAATGGTACAACTGCGGTGAGGAGGATTGTGCGGAATTTTTCCATATAGCATCTAGCGCTCGCTTCGCTCGCTTAATTAGGTTGCGCGGCGTACATGGGACACCATTCGATAACATCGTCGGTGAATTCTGGTAGGTCGATTGAGTATTCATCCCAAGCGCCTTCGTCCACGTCCCTGTAGTGCCACGTCTCGTACTCGTGAACGAAGCCGATGTGGTTTGCTAGCATCTGGGGCATGGGGCAGTCGTGCGCATCCGTACAGGACTCACAGAGCCCTTTAGCGGGTAGGGTTGGGATAGTGGGTATCTTTATGAGAAGATTCCCTTGAGCCAGTTGAATAGATCGTAGACGCACCATATACCCAGACCGGCGAACCATGTCATGGCGATGTAGTACCAGAGGTTTTCGTTATTGAGTGGGCGAATCCATTTCATGTCAGAAAACCCAGTTAAAGATGGTCCAGAGAATCATGATCATTCCTCCTCCAAACATTGCACCGAGGGCACTAAATTCCTCTTCGCCTTTGGCCTCGGGTTCGTCTTCGGTGAATGGTTCTTCGGATTCTGGGGCGCTGATGAGTTTATCCGGCTCGGCACGTGCCACACTGGCTTCAATCTTCTCCATGTATTCTCTGGTCGCTCTGTCTTGGATCATGGCAGCAACCAACTCACGGATAACAAGATGAGTCCGAGGACTGCGACTGCGATTCCGATGTTACGGAACAGGATTGCTCGGTCACGGAGTTTTTCATGTTTACCGATGCGCTGTCTGAGGCGGGCTTCTTCTGCGGCGTAATCTTGGGAATCGAGTGCGTCATTGAAGCGTTGTTCTTCGGTGAAGGGATCGTCGTTCGGTTCACCATAATTGGGGTTTGCGTATTTCTTCAGCTTCATGCGTTTTTCGTAATCGTTCATAGTAGGTAGTCCGCGCCCATGGCTAGGAGCGTCGTGAGGGTGCATAGGAACCACGCATTGCCGTGATCCCAGTTATCCTCGCGGGCATCTGTTTGTGCCAACACGAACGCCTCATGGGGCACTGGTGGTGTGATGGGTTCTTCGATGAATAGCATGATATATTACCAAAGGCTATGCGGAGGTAGATTATACACCACCATGCTCGCGATGCCAAGCATTAATGAGCCGAACAATACGAGGACACCGATGCCTGCGTAGTGGTCGATTGTTTCGAGCGTGGTACGCTTGGGCTTCATTGGTGTCTTGGTTCTGTCTTTACACTTTTCCATTGTGATCTCCTAATAGAGGTCTCCTATTCGTTCGATGATTCTGAAGTCGGTCTTAATGGTCTGTCCGACTTCGAGTGTGAGTACATGCTTTTCCCAGAACCATCGTGAATCCATTGTGGACCCTTTGACGGAATTGGCGGAAGTCAGCCAATCGGGTGCGGTATCTTCATCGAAGTATTCTGGTTCCATGGTTCTCATGAACCGATGTGTCATTTTAAATTGCATCGGGTCACCAAATATATATGAGGTAGCCGAATCCCATGAGGCACATGAGGCACATAGCTAAGTGTTTGGTCTGGTTTGTAAAGTCGATGTCTACCTGAGCGGTGTGTTCTTCGGTCACTTCCTGCTCGATTGCTTCGGCGACATTCCGGTCAGCCGCTTCGTCATCCCTTCCTTCAAGTCCTTGCTCAATCATGATTTTGATTACGCGGCTATCGGATATCTTAGCAACATTTTTCAGCAACTTTCTTAGACACGTCACACCCCAGTCCTGCAAATGAACGGTTTCTTTCAGCTTCTCCACTTCCTTTTCCAGACGGTCGATTTCATAGCGACGGGAAACGGCACCGGCATGCAGATTCTCGCGGGTACCGTGTACGGGACATTGTATATTTGGCCCCATACCGAATTGGTAATTGCAGTGGCATTTGAATATGTTCATCTCGCGCTTACGCCCTGCGATTATAGCATCGACGCTCATTGGCCTTCTCCTTGACATTGACATTGTTCTTGCTCGCCTTCGGGATTACTATAGTTCCGGTTGACGACTACAAACCCAAGGCCACCACACTCGGGGCATGGCGGTTTGGAATAACCGTTTCGGATATCCAAGCATCGTTTATGGATGTCACAAACCCACGAGTGTCCGGTGGTGCGTTCGGGTTGCCAGTTATCCAGATCGCAATTGCACTGCATGGTGAGTGATAATATTTGGGCGAGTCCGTGTAGGTCGATTGAGGTCATGACGCTATCATCACAACAGCGATGCCCGCCGAAATAAGCAAGCCGATGATTATGCCGCCAAGTACATCTAGGATTCTATCGGGATTCATGCAAGTACCCTCTTCATTTTGAAAGCGGAATGGGCACATCGCCCAGACCATTGGTCTTCACCAATAGCATACAGTACTTTGTCGAGATTTGCCAGTTGTTTGGTCAGTATTTTCTGTTGATGTTCTTTACGTTTCTGGAAAGCGTGACGGGCTTCTGCGAGGTTCAGGTGGGCATATTTCTTACGCCAGAGGTGGTTGATGAATTTCTCCTTACCGTGGTTATCGATCCAGAAACCTTTGGGGGTGTATCTGAGTACTGGGTAGGTTTCCAGTGTGATTTCCACGTAGGTATTAATCGGGTGGGAATCGCCACATTCGTCTGTGGAGAAATCCGTACCTTGCCGGTCCATATATCGGTAGGCGAGGGCACCCGGCTTAGGATGCTTAAGCGCCAAGAAGGAAGTGATCCATGGTCTGTCCCAGATATTAGTCATCGCGTGTGTTTGTTCTCTCGGTTGGGGTCGGTGAATGGTTCCGCGTTCTGGGCGATGATGTCGTCCTGTTTCACAATCATTGCCATGGCGGCTTGCAGGAGGTAGGCATGTGCCGTGTGTTTGGCTTGCTTTCTACGGCTGTGGCTGCTTCTGCGACTACCAGCGGTCTTAATATGCCAGTCACGCAACGTAGCGAGTTCCTTAAGGATGTCACCACCCTCGGGGCATTCTATGCTCATGGCTTTTCTCCTTCCTTGAGGATACGCCCTGCTGGTGGTATGGGCTTTTCCATTGGGGACGGGATCACCGGTAGAAAGACTGGCACTCCGTTTATATCGGTAGCTACAACCTGCCACGCATGTTCCTTAATGTATGCGGCGGCGTTGATGACTTCTCGGATGCTTTCGAAGGTTTGTGCTTCATCGATGTCAAGCGTCCATACGCACAAGCGGGGTGGAAAGATTGCGTCCTTGACGTAGGCATCCTGATTTGGGCGCTTGAGGATGTAGCACAACTCAAGGGGTATCGGCACCTTGGTGTTTTCGGTTGCTGAAAAAGAGTTCCGTTTGCTCATGATTTAACCACCACTAGTACGGCAATAACGATAAGAGCGAATGCGGTTAAATGCCGCACGAATTTCCAACTATACACGTACTCAAACATCTCGCAGATTCCTTGAGCCTGTGCCATTAGATTTTGGCGCTCTGCATCGGAGGTGGAAGTTTCCATGAGCACGTTAAATGCTTCTGGTCCACCAGCATCTATAATATGTTGGCGAGCTTGACGACTTGCGTGTTGGCACGAATTGCATTTACATCTTGTGCATGTGGGATTATGTTTCATTTCAAAATCTCCTGCATTAATCCATTGATTCCGATTCCGAACAACAACACACCGAGGACAAGTAGCATTCCACCGAACATGATGATGAAGGACATGCCAAGTATCTTACATAGCTCGATGTTGATTTTCTTCATTACATCATCTTCGACTTTTGTCGAACGACTAGGTGATAAGTTTCCAGCAACGCGCTATCGGTCATTTCCTCTAAGCTCGTGCGAGTTGTCTCGCAGAGGTGAATGAGCCCGTTGCGTTTGGCAGATTTAGCAGACTGCATGGAGATGCCGCCATGGCACCAGAAGAAATGTGTCCATCGCATTAATTTCTGATTGAAACCATCTTCGAGTCGAAAGTCTTCGAGATCGTTGATTAGTAGTTTGCGCATATTGTCTGGTTGTGGGACTTGCTCGCGTCCGGCATGTGCTTGATGGGATAGGTCTGCGCGGAGTTCTAGTTCTCCGATGCGGTCAAGTAGTAATCCGAACATGCTGTACACTTCTTCTGATACATCTGCTTCACCCACATAATACCCATCGAGAGCATACTCGTCGTCGGTACTGCGTATCTGAATGGCATACATTGATTTATCATATGTCTTAAGCATTTTGTCTAATGACTCACTCATGATGTTCCCCATGGTAGTAGCCACAGTGCGAGGCCGGTGATGATTGTGGTACCACCGATAGCGATGCTTGATATCCAGCGGATAGCTTTCATTTCCTCTTCACTGAAGAGTGGTTTAGTTTTATCCTTTTCCTTTTGGAGTTGTGCTGCATCCCGTTCAAGTTCCCGCGCATCCATGGCGGCGATATGTTCTGCCATGTTGTCGTCCAAATGCTTCATTGTTCCCAACACACGCTTGCGCTGTGCTTCCATCTCATAGGCGTTGGCTTCATAGCCAGCCATGCAATTCGGACAGGTACAGAGTGTGCAAGGGGTGGCAGCAGAGTCGTTCATAGCTGAGGGTTCCGGTGATGGGGTCAGGTGGCCGTTATCTTCCAACCATGAAATGAAGCACGCGTTGTCGCGTCGGTTTTTCCAGAAGAACCGGATAACGTTGATTAAGTGATTGTGGTCATTCATGTTAATATCGCCACGATCATTTCGATACCGATGGTGCCCCCGACGATGCCGATGACTGTGATCCAAATACCACCGAATACGAGGATAAGGGATTTACCGATTACACGTAGTGCATCGATTTTGATTGGGGGCTCGTTAGGGCACATTAGTAAAGCGGCCAAATTATGGTGCGCTTGCTCGGGTCGGTGACATCGGCGAGGTGCTGGTCGAAGAGGTCTTTCGATTTAGCCGTCAAGTTGGCTTCCATTTCGGTGTTATCCGGTGTTGGTGAAACGATGGCCGAGGCATCATGGTGACTCACTGGCGTAACGGTGACACCTGCATTCACGGTGGGTGCCATATCGAATTCGGTTGGTAGTGGGATCATCTTGTTCTTGCCACCCAGTGGACGGCCACGTTGGCGACGTGCGGCGATGGGTTTAACCACTTCGGCCATGAGGACTTTGAAGCCTTGTCCGGTATCGGGGTCGATGGAGTTAAAGCTCTTGATAGAGCATGCGCCTTTGACCTTGAGCGATTGGGACTTGAACTTGCCGGTGATTCGGTTCTGTGCTTTCTGGAGTTTATCCCATTCACAGAAGAATACGGCAATGGTGCCTTTGGGTGAGCGGGCGAAGTCGGGTAGTTCGACTGACTGATAGATGAATACGTTATCCATAGTTATTCTCCGAAGCACTGTAGTAGTGCTTGATAGGTGTGATAGTTGGCGACCAGTAATGAGACATTGACCATTAGTGAACAGACGAACCCGACTGCAAACCAGTTGCGGGTATTGTTACTGCACTTTCCACGGACTTGTGCCTTGATGAGTAAGGTAGTGTCATTGTCATTCATGTGCGGCCTCCGCAACTTTCTTCCACATAGGGCTGAATAACTTGGCGGTATCGGAGTTGGCACAATAGCCAATGACTGCATCGAAATAACCGCGCTCACGTTGCGAGAAATTACGGTCCTTAAGTCTTTCTGTTTCGTACTCTTCCCACCCGAGTGGCCTAAAGGTATCACCGGTCCGTTTCAAGATGGCCATGATGTTGACTGCAATCGTTTCATACTCGGTTTTCCCCTTGATGGAACTGTTCGGGAATACCATAAAGTCTGAGGGTTTCACGGTACTCTTCGGAGGAATGATTCCAACCGTACCATCGGTGAGGAAGATTATATGCCCGCGAGATGGTGCCATGGCGGCTTCCAATTCTAGCGTGAGAACGCCGATCTCATCGACGATCTTCTGTTGTTCTGGGGTAAGATTATCCATTACAGTTTGCCGGTCATGGACAGGTAGACGAATACGCTGGCGAAGAAAGCGCCAACGGCTGCACACGCGAGTGCGAAGCGTCGCACGTAATCTTCCGTGGTGGGAATTCCTGATTTATCGTCTGCCATGGTACTAACCTCTCATGTGTATTTGGCGTGAGCATATCAAACTGTCGTTGACTTGTCAATGGGGTAGGGGTATATTGGGGGTTGACTATAGCGGAGCAGACGTGATGTTCAAATGGATTCGGCAATTGTTTTACATAACACCGGACGAAATCAAGGAGTTGTCCCTCGTACAGAAATACGAAGGACTGGCGCGATCCGTGGATAATAATGATGAGAAAGGTGCCGGTTTATACCTACACGAAATTGTAGTTGAGAGGGCAGACACGATCATGCATGAAATGGAAACGGAAGGAAAATTCAAGAGAAAGAAGAAGAAGAAATGATTGAATTAACCCCCGACAAGTTCCTGACCCAGATACTTTATCGGAGTAAAGATGAGACTATTGTTCTGGGGTTCATCGCGGAGTACGCAGGGCAGGGTGTAGCAAAACGCTACAAGAAGAGCAACCCCAATTACATGTACAAGGACTTCATGCATTCGTACAAGTTTTCGGTGGATGGAGTCACATGGTCTAGGGGATGGGAGACCTACTCGGGGGCCATACGCGGGCTCTTAAAGAAACATGGTAAGACAGGGGTTCGTGAAGATTCCCATGTGATACCAACGCCACAGACCTTCAGGAAGACATGGTTATGAAGATGACGAAGACGAAACGGAAGTAGTGTCACACCAGTTAGATTCTTATCATATGCACGTCCTCGCTACCGGGCATAACAAACCTCAGTGTATATTTGCTTTTGATATCTGAGGGAAACCAATTGTTGAGATAGCATGATGCGGTGTTTGCCCCCAAGTATAGTGCGCCGTGTTCCAATGCCTCTATTATAGCGCTATCCGCCGCGCCTTCCAAGTTCTTAACTAATCTAGTCAGTATCTTCTCCATGATTTCTAGGTTCGTGAATACGAGTGTGGGGATACCCAGTGGTATAAATGGGTAGAGTGCGGACATGGGTATCTGTATGTTCACGGTTTGGGTCGTCTGATTGGTACGGAGTAGAGTTGGTTTCTTCCGCCGCGTTTCCCGTACTCCACGAAGGCTCTTGGGTCTCCCCCGAGGTCATCACGTATTTTGCATCTTGCCCAATGGGCACCATTCTTTATTACCGTCAGTCTCAGTCCTGCGCGAACGAGGCTCATACCGGGTGCACTCATAAGGTCCAAGTGTCCAAACGTTTTCATGAAATCATTAATGGCTTGTTTGATTTTCCGAAGCTCTTCGGGGGGTACGGACTCACCACCCTCAATACCTAGTCTGAGGCGGGGAATGCCATGGGGCGCGAATGGGCGTATTGTTGATTCGGGAATCTTCATAACTTGATGATATGCCTTTCGTTGTGTTCGGGCATAGTGTATCTCACCATTAAGCATTCGCCTAGTTCGGTTGCGCTTGCTTCGTATCGGTATACACACGTGGCGGACTTGGCCCCTGTTTGGACTGCTGCGCATTCAAGAGCTTCACAGACATAATCGTGCGAGAAGCCATTTTCTCTCAGGAGTCCCATGATGTATCTTACTTGTGATTCTACGAGGCCGGTATCATTCATAGATTAATGATACACCTTTCTTTATGGTTAAGCAAGATGCCCCACGCGGTGTGGGGCATCTTCGTGGTGTCGATATTAACTAGTTCTTCGACGACCCATTCCAAGGAAGCCGATCATTCCCGTGCCGAACAACCATTTAATACTAAACAGTTACGCGACGGCCCATACCCGCGAAACCTATCAGCGCTGTTCCGAAGAGCCAGAACGCTGCCGGTACCGGAACTGCCGATACGCCCGTAGTCATACCAGCGAGATACAATTCGCCGTTGTTGACCGTGTAGTCGAATGTGCCGTTGATGGCCAGTAGATTTAGTGTCATGAAGTTGCCGATGGTTTCACCACCAATAGCAAGGGTATTCCAAATCAATCCGCTATCCAACGTGTACACCAATTCCGTGCCCGCGCTTACGGCTGTATGATTACCAGTAAAGTCCAGTGAAAGGATTTCAGTTGCCGCACCAAAAACCATGTGAATGTATTCACCGGCTACTTGATTGTCATCATTGGATGGTGTGCATTGTCCGCCAGTAGTGAGGGTCTTACATACACCCAAGCCAGCATCTTGTCCGCCAGAGCGTCCATCAATATATGCATTATAGTTGTAACCGGTTCCTGCCGGAAAGCCAGCGACGTTTTGCAATTGGTAACCGTTTGATGCCGAGACTTGTAAGCCGCTATCAAGATTACCGCCATTCAGCGCGTGAGTAGCTACGCTAGTATCAAACAAGCCGTAACCGTACTCTTGATAATTACCTTGTGCAGCGAAGTCGTATGTGTTAACGGCTGCCGCACTAGCGCCGAAACTCATTGCGAAAAGGATCGCAAAAATACTTAGATATTTCATATTGTTTCTCCTGTAAGTGAATGTTCAATATAACACTTACTGGAAATTATGATATGAGATATAGTGTGACGCAGTTCCCACTTCAATAAAATTCACGATGGGAGTTTTCACCGTCTGGGTATTCCAAGTATGATCCGTAATTAGTAGGGTCACCCTCGACATTGAATTCGATGCACATATAAAAGAAATCACCGTAGTCATTTATTTCACAATTCACGTTCTTACCACCCGCGAATATGGCTCGTAGTTTTAAGATTTCTTTATTGAGTTCTGTCTGGTGATGTGGGATTCCGTGCTTCTGGTAATGCTTCATGATCTTCCATTGTTTAATGGCATCCCTGAACGCCGCATGGCAAGCAAGTCTTACCTTCATTACGAGTGCGGGATCACTCCCCATACGCACCGCTACCAACGTGGGTATGTCATGACCGAACGGTTCGATTGCTGA
>Ga0164313_10005891_pt1 | contig 10825 bp, 6 predicted proteins | sample GuaBasSedimGuay4_FD_113735 | JGI IMG/M metagenome (GOLD analysis project Ga0164313, IMG submission 113735) | Subseafloor sediment microbial communities from Guaymas Basin, Gulf of California, Mexico - Guay4, Core 4569-4, 0-3 cm | ecosystem: Environmental > Aquatic > Marine > Hydrothermal vents >...
CTTGTCTGGTTCCAGTTGATATCAGCCTCCAGTGATATGCTCGATGAAGGTTTGTAATTGATCCATGTTCCTGCATGATTGCTGGTGCCTTCGCAATAGGAGCTGATTCCACCCCATAGATATGCAGACAATTGCTCCCTTGAATCGCTTGAACAGTCGAAATTGAAGTTCAGTCCACCAGCATATTCAGTGCCATGGGGTCCTTCGTACCTGTCGGTCCGGGAACCATTGTATCCAAAATCCAAACTAACATGATACCTGTTCCGGAATGACAGACCGGTGTTGAATCCGATTCCCCTGCCGGTCACAGGACCTCCGGGGACGCGATCGTACCAGGCGTGCATATTACCCCACCAGTGCTGAAGAACTTCGCTTTCGGTATAAGGATGGTACAATCCGCTGTTCAGCCATGTGCTTACATCTCCCGTGGATGATGTGTACCCTATCATGTTCGCGTCGAAATTGTCCTCGCGGTATGAAACTCCTCCGCTGAAATCATACCTTTCATCGGAATATTTGTAGTAAGCTCTATATGCGTAGTTATCATCCCAGCGGTTTTCGTACGAATTCCAGGTACCTGCCACTGATGAACTGATCTTATGATACTCCAGGAAACTCAGCTGAGCATCGACCGCCCCTGAACGACCGTAGGAATAAAGGGATCCGTCATGAGCGGGAATATCTGTGCTTGTGCCGCTGAAACCGATATAGGTTCCCCTGCCGAACTCACGGACTATCCTTCCCGCAGCGTAATTAGTCGGGTGTACGAGAGTATTGCCGCTATCCTCTATACCTCCAGTGTACGCATTGAGAAAACCGGCGCGGAAACCATTGAAAGAACCGGTGAGCTTCACTCCTCCAAGTATGGGTATTATCTCCCCGTCCGGCGCCACGGAGCCGATACGTCTGGAATAGAAAAGCGAGAAGGGCATACTGAACATGTCCGAACCCTCAAGGAAGAAGGGTCTTTTCTCCGAAAGGTAGCTTTCCCAGTGAGAGAGGTTTACTTCGTCAGGGTCAGCTTCAACCTGACCGAAGTCAGGATTCACGGTAAGGTCCATAAGCAGCTCTGAAGAAATGCCTATTCTTGCGTCAATACCGGCATTAGCCCATGGATCCCACTCCTCTTCGGCATCGGGCATGTACTGAATGCGTCCGGCACCGTATGGTCTCAATTCTATCTGCCTGCTCGATGGAAGGGAATTCAGCCCTGACAGGTCACCGAAGTCTTCAATTCGAATTTGACCGTTGTCTGCCATTCTGAAAAGAAATGCGCTTTCGTTGGTTCTGGTAATGGTTCGTTTGAAGTTAACACCCCATACCTGTTCATCATTCTCCGAATAGCACAGCGCGGAGAAGGGAATCGAGAACTCTGCAGTCCAGCCGGAATCCGAAGATGCAGTAGCGCTCGCCCAGACTCCATCCCAGTTCATGTCCCATCCGCTGACTTCGCACAACCTGCCATCCTGCTGCACATTATCGATACTGATGAAGAAGAAGTATGCATTATTATCATCGTTGAAAGTATCAAGCCAGATACCTGCCCACTCAGTTGAAAAATCGTTATCCCTCGGAGCCAGTCTTCTGGTGAACTCCTCCGGATGGCTGTCATACATGGTGAACGCGCAGTACAGGTATTTATCATCGTAAAGAAGCCTGATTTCAGTCGCTTCCGTCATCGGTTCCCCGCAGTCCGGTCTGTGCTGGATGAAATCCTCCTGCACCGGGACTGCAAGGTTCCATATTTCATCATCCGGAATACCGTCAATCAGAGGGGATTCGTCTATTTTCACTATCTGAACCGGTGCTTGAGAGAAACTGATTCCGGCAACTATAAGAATAGAAAACGCACATACGGTTTTCATACTGATTTCAACCTTCCGGATAAGAACTGTAATGTACTCGTCCCCCATGAAGCAAATATAATGAATGAAGCCGAAAATCCATTGAAAAAGCGGGAGCGGCTACGCAGCTCCCCCATCACGAACTCTCCGATCTTGTCCAGGCTTATTCCAAGCTCTCTTGTTATATCCCGTTGCATAGCGCCGTAATGTAAATGGTTTGACTTGGGATTTCTCAGGTGGTATGGTCAATTTTAGATAGATAATAGGGGACTATTCTAAGGAATGAGCTGTTTCGAGTGATTTTGCCGGAACAGTGAATATTGCAGGAAGGGGCAACAAATGAATCACAGCAAGACGCACAAACAACAGGTTAGTTTTATAATATTTCTTTTATTCCTCCTGTCAGGATGGCAAACACTAGCTTTGTCTCAAGGGATAATTATTGATCACGAATGTACGGATATTACCCTGGTTCCCGAATCTGCAATAAATCAGGCAAAATCAAATCTTCATATTGCATATGGACACACATCACACGGAAGTCAACTTACAACCGGGATGAGTGGTTTAGTTGATTTTGCAAATGGCGGCGGATTAGGTCTCTCCCTGCCGGATGATATTTTCGAGTGGAATAACGGTGGGTCCGGAGGTGCTTTGGATCTACATGATTATGCGATGGGTGGTGATTGCGGATATTACCCGGCCTGGTACGACAATACGGTTGCTTATCTGAACAATCCTGCCAATTCAGATGTAAATGTGATTATCTGGTCCTGGTGCGGACAGGCTGCAGATCGGACCGAACAGCAGATGATTGACACTTACCTGGATCCGATGACAGCACTCGAGAGTCTATATCCCGATGTTACATTTGTTTATATGACTGGACATGCTAATGCTACTGGAGAAGCCGGTAATCTTCACTTGCGAAATCAGCAAATCAGAAACTACTGTATAACTAATGACAAAGTTTTATACGATTTTTATGATATTGAATGCTATGATCCGGATAATAGCTATTTTGGTGATAAATATGTGAACGATGATTGCTCTTATACAGGTGGGAACTGGGCAATTGAATGGCAAAACACTCATGTAGAAGGAGTGGACTGGTATACCTGTACCGCTGCACACACACAGCCCTTAAATGCTAACCGAAAAGCTTATGCTGCCTGGTGGTTATGGGCAATTCTGGGAGGCTGGCAGGGCACAGGCATCACAGAGCAGGAAACCGTGTACGATTACAGCATGGATATTTCTCTTGTGAATCCCTCACTCGGGACTGCAAGCATATCATGCTCGATCTCCGAGCAGCTTCACGTGAGAATAGATGTCTATTCGTGTAACGGCAGGCTTGTTGCAACTCCGTTCAATGGCTCCATGAATGCAGGTGACCACGGGGTGATTCTTGGTGATCTTCAGCCCGGCATGTATCTGGTGGTCATGAGATCGAACGATCTTAGTGTTTCCGGCAGGCTGATCATCCTGCAGTAACAGAACAGGCAGCTCTAACTCACGCAACCTGCATTGTCGCTAGTGGAGAGCTTTGATCCGGAGGGATTTTCGCATTTCACTTAGCAACCTTGAGACCTCCGCTTTCTCCCTGAGTTCCTCGTAGGTAAGAAGTCTCAGCGTTTTGTTAGCCATGCTGAGTCTCCGTGCCAGAAGACTACCGAGACCAAGATTAAGACTGATAGCCATGGCACTGTTCTTCTCCAGGAGTTCTTTCAGGGTACCTCTTGAAAACATCAGTATTTCAGCGCTTCCTTTAACCTTTGCAGTAGATGCTCTTGGTTTACCGTCAAGGAACGAACGCTCACCGATGACATCGTTCGCCCCATAACTGCCCAGAACGAAGCCTTCGGAGCTTTCATCCACAACCAGAACCTTTCCCTTCCTGATGATGAAAAGGTCTGTACTCCTGTCTTCCTGACGGAAGAGAATCTGATCATCCCGAGCGTATATCCAGTGACACATCTCAGCCAGTATCGGATCGTCCGCGGACAGCAGCGGTCTCTTGTTTCTAGCGCGGATATCAGCCCTCAGTCTTCTGAGTTCCCGTCGCCCGGACAGGTCATTATCTCCTGAGATAAGAACTCTGAGTGAATCAGCCTTTCTGAGCCTTTCCACCATGAGTCTCTCAAGGAATAGAAGGAATTTAGTACCTGGTATAGCATTCTTCCTGAGGAACGAAACAAATGGCTTCCGGGAGAGCTTCAATACCTTACCGGTGGTGTTCGCTGTAACACTTGCTGACCGCTCCTCCCCGCCGAGGAAAGCCATTTCTCCGAAAACGTCTCCCTCTCCAAGTGAATCCAGTATCCGCCCTCCCCCTTTATCATCGGTTACCACGAATTTACCGGATTCAACAATGAAAAGATCCGTTCCTGAACTGCCCTGTTTGACCAGGACATCCGATTCCTGAACTTCTACACTTTTGAAGAGTTCCATGACACCGCTCTCGGAGAGAATGTCATCCGTGTTGAAGAGACTGTTTTTTTTCATGGAAACCTCTTAACCGTTGGTACAAATTTGTTTATAAGACGGCTCGGTAATGCGCGAGCAGAGTATGCACTGCAGCTCAAATCCTACATCCGCAACCTTCTTCATCCGAGAGACAATACTTAGAATTACCCGGTCATGTCAAATCAAATATACATCTTGATAACAAGAACGAAACGCCGGGAAGGAAAACATTATTGTGAAAGTAAAAGCAATGCAACTGAAAAGGAACGGAGGTAATCGGGAATACTGATTACCTCCGCCCCTGATTCATTTGATCTATTCGGCAAAGCCTATCAGGTATATCTTCTGGTAGAGATCCGGATCAATATCGTAAGCCAGGATCCCCATATCACAGACTTCAAATTTCCATGTACGGCTCCTCGAGCCAACTCCGGGCAGCACAACACTTCCAATAAGCTCCCCAGCGGGAGACCAGATATCGAAAAATGGCTCGTTCTCCGCGCCTCTTCTCGCCCACAGGTTCCCCTCCGGGCTTATCTCCAGGTCAGTCACTGGAAGCCTGTGTGTCATCGGGTCGGTGAGCTGAACGTTGTACTCGGCCTCACCTCCCTCCAGACTCGTAAGTCTCATACGAATGAATTCCTCTTCGATTCGAATCTCGTTCTCCGTCAATGGGATAGCGTCAACCTCAAGCTCAAGGTCAGCAAGCTGTTCTCCATCAAGGGTAAATCTCAAAATCCTGTAATCGGTATTGGAATTCGGAGCAATGTAAACGATACCATTATTCGTATCGACCGCCATGGACACAGCGAGCAGGTATTTCTGGGCCAGATCTGCGAGAATGGAGAAGTCAAGTTCCATCTCAACCCTCCAGTACGTGATCTCGGGTTCGACAGACATTTCGAAGAGGCCGAGGAATACTGCTGCCACGGGAGCAGCTCCCTCCTCGAAGATGAACTCGGTTTTCATGGAAATGAAGCTGCTGTCGCTCACCACTTCCGGGTACAGATGAACGTTATTGGATACTTCCATGCCAATGCCTTCGTACTCCACCTCTGAAGAGTACACCTGCAGTCCGTTCCGCCATGGGTCCAGAGCGCCCATTCTGCCATCCGGAAAAAGGAAGAGGCACAGCGGATTGTGCATCTCGCCCGGTCCGCTTCCTCTGCCTCCGGCTTTCATGAGGTATACACCCTGGGGCGAATATATCCTTATATCCGCGCTGATACGGTCCAGAACTGCGATGTTGCCATCGGGAGTAAAACCCAGACCTTCGATCGAGCCGAAGACGTAACAGGAATCACCCAGTTCGACACCGATGGAATCAAGGAGTACCAGTGTCGTCTGAGGTAATTCATTCTCTGCCTGAGGATCATTCTCATCTCTGTTGTCCGGTCCGCATGATAAGGCAAGAAGAAACATGACTGCGCCTAATACGATAAGACAGTTTTTCACGATACTCCCTTTCGATCTTTCCATTATATAGGCAGATACCAGGTGAGTTTGGCGTAACAGCCAATATCAGGTGTTCCAAAACCACCCTCTTCCCTCTCCTCGAACTGATTCTCCACAAGAAAGTAGAACATGCTGCCGGGAAGGTACTGCCAGCTGAACAGAAGGTTAGCAGTGATGTCGCTGCTCTCGGATTCACCGGTGAGAGTGTAATCCATCAAGAAACGAGAGTACTGAGAAAAGAGCCTCAGGTGCATATCCGGGTTGAAGATGTATCCGGCCCTCAGAATCAGAGATTTCCAGTCAGTTCTGCGAGTGTCCCACTCTCCCGCTGACCAGTTATAGTTTTCTGTATCCTCTGTTGCGAACCAGTTGCCGGACAGCCTGAATTCCAGAGCCTGGGAGGGCTTCATCCTGAAGCTGAGGTTGTAATTCCCGTAGGTGCCTTCAGAGTCGAACTGCCCGCCCCCAATATTCCCGCTTATGAAGTAATCATCGAACTGATTAGTACCAGCCCATGCATTGAAGCTGGTCCTGTCACTGTAGGTGTGCCCCTCCGGGCCCTCGTATGGATCAAAGGTCTCACCCGAGTAATCCACTTCGGCTCCGAAATAGACTCCGTTCTTAAGCGTTGCATTAACACTGCAATCGATGTTCCTTCCAATAATCTCTCCGGTGTTCAGCTCGGAGTAGTAAACGCCGCCGCCGAATCCGATTCTACTGAAAGTCTCCACGGGAAGAAGAGTAGTGCGGATATGTCCCCAGCTTTCCCAGGTTCCCGTAGCAGTAGTGAATCCTGTACCGTTAACATTGAAGTCGTCCCCGATGTACTCCCATCCTGCGCTGTAAGAGAGGTTATTCCTTACCTTGTGGAAGCCGGCTCTATAGGCATTGTCAGACTCCATGTCCGTATTGAAGGATCGTGCGACTGCGGCGTCAACAACATGGTTACCTGGAATCAACAAAGCGCCATCCAGAGCATAGGCTCTGTTGTAGCTCTCCGAAAACCCGTCCTGCTCCCAGATATCCCTGCTCACAGCGGAGAGTCCTATATAGTTATAGGGACCGAACTCCTTGACGGTTCTGAGTATACCGTAGTTTGCTGCTGGAGTTACCATTATGGTATCCTCGCTGACTGATGAAGTAACTGCATCAAGAAAACCGAAGTGTATCCCGCTGCCAAGTGAACCGGAAAGCTTCACACCACCGATTATGGGGATAACCTCCCCGTTGGGTGCCACTGCTCCTACCCTTCTGGAGTAAAACATATTGAACGGCATCTGAAAAGTACTCCTGGATTCCAGGAAGAAGGGCCTGCGCTCTGCCAGGAAAAGCTCGAAGTGCGAAAGATTCATCTCCGCTGCATCGGCCTCCACCTGCCCGAAATCGGGGTAGACAGTCAGGTCTGCCGCTATTCCGCTGGTGACGCCAAGTTTCACGTCCAGACCGGCATTCAGGTTTGTCTCCCATTCATCGGGGTCGACGGTATGGAAGAATCTGGAAGAACCAAAGGGTCTTATTTCAGCACCCAGCGAACCCTCTATCCCCTCCATCCCGATGATGGGGGCAAATGTTTCAAGCTGTGCCATCTGCTGAGCCTCGGAGAGTACATACCAGCCATTCTCGTGAGTCTTACCGAGAATGCGCTGGAAGTTAACCGTCCAGGCTTGAGTTTCGCTGGATTGATCGAATCGGAGGCAGCTGAATGGAATGGCGAACTCGGCTGACCATCCCAGCGAATCAGAGTGGGTGCCGCTTTCCCAGACTGCGTCCCAGCTGTAATCCCAGTTTCCATTAGGGCTGATTTTGGCATCCATCTGGGAGCTGGATAAGCTGACCTCGAAACTGGTCGCCTCCCTGCCGTTACCCCAGGTATCCAGAAGTACTGCAATCCACTCCCCTGTTACGTAATTGTCTCGGGGGGTGAGTGCATCCATCATTGTGGAAGGGTCAGGATCGTTCATCTGGAAGCCGAAGTAGATATAGCGATCATCGTACAGGATGAATATTTCGGTTTCCTCGGTCATGGGACAGCCGTAGTCGGGACCATACTGCATCAGGGTACATCGCAGAGATTGAGCCTCTTCCCAGACAGGATCATCCAGGCAGCCATCGATAGAGGGGCCTTCCTCTACCCGTACAGCGATAAGCTCGGATTCAGGATTCGAGAACACGCAGATCATCATCAACCAAAAAGCTTGCATGATACCTCCCTAACGGCGTTGGAGTTTTGACAAAAGATAGGGAACCTTGTCGTCAATGACAAGGCCGTGGATGTATATTCATGCACTGCAATTATTTGTGCGATTACGCAAAAAGGGAACCAAAAGCATATGCCAGCGGCGGCGGACGATAATTGCTGAAAATACAGGGCACAATCGGCTCTTCTGCCGGGTCTCCGTCAATAGTAAATCCGGTATTATAATCGTATGAATTCGTAACCACGCCGGGAATGGAGAAAAACGTCTTGAAGAAACTTATTTACATAGCTTATACCTTTCCCCCTGTTTCCACCGGGTCGGCCCCGATGAACCTCAGGCTTGCGGATATTTTCCTGCGTAATGACTGGTTGCCCTCAGTAGTAACTCTGGATCACACAGCATCTTTGCCGTCAGACCCCTCCCTCACAGCTCTCCTTCCAAAGGAGATTGCCGTAATCAGAAGTGGTAAATCCGGCAGGCTGCGTAAAAGAAAGAGCAAAGCCCCTGCTCAGGCCGGGTCTGTAAAAACTGAAAGGAAAGGATTACGGAAACTGATCCTGGAAGTAATCCTCCAGCCGGACCGGTACGTTACCTGGGTCCCAAGGGCGATCGTGGCCACCCTGCGTGAAATGAATAGAATCGGAGCGGACCTGATAGTCACACTGGGTCCCCCGCATTCGGTACATCTCGCGGGTCTCGCATGTTCGAGGCTTACAGGCAAACCGTGGGTCGCGTACTTTGGCGACCTATGGGCTATGGACGGCTACATCAACTGGCAGTCTGTCTCATGGGCCAGACGTCGTCTGACTCCAATAATCGAAAGAGCAGTCGTCAAAAGAGCAGATGGCATAATAACTACTACTGATGGGTCCTCCCTCTACTTCAAAGAGAAGTATGGAGAGGAATGCCCTCCGGTACAGACCCTTTGGAACGGTGTCACCCTTGAAGAGAGGAAGAAGCAATGGAACCGGGAGGGTCCGCGAAATCCAGGTGACGATCTGGTTATAACCTATACGGGATTCTTTATGGGCAATCAGACTCCTGAACATTTCCTTCGAGGAATGAAAATGTTTCTGGATAAACACCCGGACAGCGGATTGCAGTTCAGAATAGTCGGTGATTTCGGTGCCTACACTGACCTGCCGGAGAAACTTGGCCTGACGGATTCCGTAGAGGTGCTCGGTGCCGTACCATTTACTGAAGTGAGGAAGTGGCAGCTCGATTCTGATGTCCTGCTCCTCATCCTCCGACCTCAACCGGGCAACGAACTGAAGAATCCATCTAAAACCGTAGAGTACCTTCTTGCAAGAAGACCGATTCTCGCTGTAACCCCGGAAGGCGATCTGACCGCTCTGATCAAACGATTAGGCGCCGGTTATACCGCCATACATGACGCTGGTTCGATATGCGCCGCACTGGAGGAAATCCACAGGGATATCCGTGCCGGGAAGTTCAGAGTCCTGGAGAAACCCTCAGACCTGGATGGCGATATGGATATGGATATGGGCGGGCGCAGAATGGTCGAGTTCCTGGATCGTATTGTAGAGAAATAATCCCGGAACACTGTATACCGGTGTCATGTCATGCATTCCCGAATTGACGAACCCTGCTTTCCACAGCTTCGAACACCATACACGTCATGTCGTCCCAGGAAGGAAATAATACTGCTGATCTGAAAGCCCCCTCTGCAAGACTCTTCCGAAGATCGGGGTCGCTGAACAATCTGTGAATGGCAGCACCGATCGCCCGCCAGTCTCCGGGGTCGACCAGGAGGCCTGATACTCCATCGCTAACCAGGTCAGGAATGGCTCCTGCTGTGGTTGATATTACCGGGAGCCCGCGGGCCATAGCCTCCGCAATGGCCATCCCATATCCCTCCCAGCAGGAAGGCAGAATGAAGACGTCGGCCATGTCGTATTCCAGAGCCAGTTCCTCATCGCTCAGCCTTCCGAGGAGATGCACTCTCCCATCCAGGTGCAGTTCACCAATGCAGGCTTCAACCTTCTCGAGGTATCCCCGCTCAAAGTCCCGTTCCCCTGCAATGTAAAGCTCTGCATGCTCAATGCCTGAGCAAGCCAGAGCCTTCACTGCCTCCAGGATGCCTTTGCGAGTCTCTACGTTCCCCACGAGGAGTAACCTCTTTGCATCATCTCTGTACCGCGGCTCATCGGCAAGCTGGACGTTGAGACCGGGCCGGGCAAGCAGGATATCCTGCTCACTTCTGCCGAGTTCTTTCAACCTCCTCACTGTGGACTCGCTTATAGCAACGATGAAATCCGCTTCGCTTACAATCCTCTTTTCTGTATAGGTGTAGAGGAGGCGCCTCGGAAGAGTACGTTCCAGCTGACTCCTGAAGTGGTGACATATCAGCACTGTGAACAGACCAGAACGCTGAGCTCTTCTCTGCAGTCCAAGTGTAAGGGAACTGGAGCCCAGGTCCGTCAGGAGAATATCGAAAGGACCACCGCTCCTGCTGGAGATGAGACCGGCGGAAGGAAATTTGAGCATTCTGGCGTATCGTGGAAGAGATTCAAGATTGAAGTACTCCACATCCCAGCCTGAAGCCCTGAACCGCTCGCCCATCATAAAATCGTAAAGAATGCCGCCTGTGAGCCTGCCAAGACGAGCAGGATCGGTAGTATCAACGTAACCTGCCATCAGCAGCCGACCGGTCGATGAACCTTCTTTGGGACCCAAGTCTGCAGTGCTCACGGTTTCCCTCCAATATCCATGATCCTGTCAAATCAGATTTCGATAATACATAAGGTCAACAATCATCGTCAACGAAACATGCTGCTCAGTTATTATTCACGTCTCAGCGGATGCTGCCCAGTAAAAACAAGCCATAACAGAGCATAGAAC
>Ga0164313_10005892_pt1 | contig 10825 bp, 9 predicted proteins | sample GuaBasSedimGuay4_FD_113735 | JGI IMG/M metagenome (GOLD analysis project Ga0164313, IMG submission 113735) | Subseafloor sediment microbial communities from Guaymas Basin, Gulf of California, Mexico - Guay4, Core 4569-4, 0-3 cm | ecosystem: Environmental > Aquatic > Marine > Hydrothermal vents >...
CATATAGAAATATTATGAATATAATCTTCCTCAATATGGTCTATTAGCCCCATTTTATCCATGTCTTTAACAACCTCCACGCGCGCTTCTAACGTAGTCATACCGGCATATTTGCCACAATTATCCATCATTTTACCGTCTTCGTTGATAATTTGCTTCATGCCGATTCCATGCCACGCGGCAATCTCATTGTCAATAAAAGAATGGGCTGGCGTTACCTTTATCGCCCCAGAGCCGAAGTCGGGGTCAACTGATTTGTCGGCCACCACGGTTATTTCAAATTCGCCCAATACCCCGGGAATCATGTATTTTTTGCCGACCATTTTTTTGTACCGCTTATCATCCGGATGAACCGCTACCGCCGTATCGCCCAACTTTGTTTCCGGTCTGGCTGTGGCTAAAACAAACGGCCCGTATTTTAACCAGTATAATTTTCCTTTTTTCTCTTTATATTCAACTTCATCGTCAGCCAATACCGAATGGCAGCGCGGACACCAGTTTACTATTCTTTTTCCCCGGTAAATTAAACCGTCCTCATACATTAATTTAAATACGCTATAAACCGCTTTATGCCGCGTTTCGTCCAAAGTATAAGCCTCGCGCGACCAATCGCAGGAAGCGCCCATTTTTTTTACCTGATTTACTATTGTATCGTGAGACTGCTGGGCAAATTTTTCAACCCGCTTTAAAAACTTTTCCCGCCCTAATTTATGCCGATCTGTTCCTTCTTCTTTTAATATCTTTTCCACTTTAGTCTGAGTGGCAATCGCGGCATGGTCTGTTCCCGGCACCCAAAGCGTCCGATAGCCTTTCATGCGGTGATATCTTATTAAAATATCCTCTATAGCAAGCATGGCCGCGTGTCCCATATGCAAAGTACCGGTAACATTCGGCGGCGGTAAAACAATTGAATAAGTTTTCGCGTCCTTTGGTAAATTTAATTTATCAGGATTAAAAAAGCCGGATTTTTCCCACTTTTCGTAAATTTCATCCTCATATTTTTTAGGCTCATAAGCCTTTGGCAATTCTTTTTTCATAAAAATAATTTGCTAAATTCACTAATTTTACTATAACCTTACCTTATCAAATTAATATTTATTTGACAAGAATTTTTTAAAAACCGCAAATAATAAATGCTGTAAAAATAAAAAATATACTTTAAACCGAAAAATATTTTAATATTAGCAAAAATATCTATATAAAATTCTTCTAAAGCCTTAACAATAAAACGTTTCTGTTTACGTTAAGCTATTTGCTTTTTAGCCTTGACATCAATTAAATATTTATATATATTTAACTATTAAGTAGTTAGTGTGTAAAAACTAGCACGGCTTAAAAATTAATATTTTCACATATTTTTTATAAAATTATTTTCGCTGATATTACTATATCACTTCAAAAAATTTTATAAAAAATATGCAAAAATCTTAAATTTTTAACTTCGCGCTAGTTTTTACACACTAACTAAGTAATTCTAACCATGCTAACACAATAGATATTGCCCAGTCATCATGTTTGCCCTTAAAAACTGGGTGTTTTTCTTTGTTTTTTTATTATGCTAACACCGGAACAACAAATTTTTGAACAAATAAAAAAAGCTGATAATATACTAATTACTTTCAGCAAAACCTGGAGCGGCGATTCAATAGCCTCTGCTCTGGCTTTTTATTTGTTTCTAAAAAAACTGGATAAAAAAGTAGAGATTACCGCAGAAAAATTAAATCAAGGGGCATTGTTTAGTTTTTTGCCGTCCTATGAAAAAATAAATTATTCATTGGATAATTTAAGAAAATTTATTATTTCACTTGATATATCAAATACTAAAATCGGACAAATAAAATATAAAATTGAAAATAATAATTTAAATTTTATCATCTCGCCCAAACAAGGATCTTTTACCCACGACAATATAAAATCACGTACTGGTGGATTTAAGCATGATTTAATTATTGTACTTGATACTCCCGACCTGGAATCCCTGGGAAAGATATATGATAATGACACGGAATTTTTTTACCAAGTGCCGACAATAAATATTGACCACCATTCGCATAACGAAGCTTTCGGCCAAATAAACCTGGTAGAATTAACCTCAATCGCGACTGCTGAAATATTATTTAATTTATTTGCCGGCTTTTCTCGGGATTTAATAGATGAGGATGTTGCTACCTGTCTGTTGGCCGGCATAATTTCCAAAACCAGAAGTTTTAAAACCCAAAATATTACCCCCCAAGCCCTGTCTGTTTCTTCCCAGCTTATTTCCATGGGCGCTAAACGGGAAGAAATAGTAAATCGGCTTTACCGCTCCCGCTCTTTAAATGTTTTAAAGCTATGGGGAAGGGTTTTAGCCCGCTTAACCGGCGATCTGGACAACAAGCTAGTCTGGTCAATATTAACTAAAAATGACTTTATAAAAACCAATACAACGGAAAGCGATTTAAACGAGGTTATTGATGAATTAATTATTAATATCCCGCAGGCAAAAACAGTCTTGCTGATTTATGAATCAGAAGAAAACGGACAGGCCGATAAAATAAAAATTACCAATGTTCTTATCTATTCCGTTAAAAACATCAACTCGCTTGATTTGGTAAAAAAATGGAATCCGGCAGGCACAAAAAAATTAGCAAAAATCAAAATTAACAAAAACATAGAAGAAGCGGAAAGAGAAATAATTGAATATGTAAAAGAAAATATAAAAAAATTGCCTTTTTAATCTCTTGAAATAATAAAAATTAAATGATATAGTATTTTAAAGGATAAGCATCCTTTTTTTGTTTTTTACGGATATTTTTAAGAGAAAAAAACAATTTTATAGCGCCCATAGCTCAGTGGTTACCCGCCCGTACCGAACGGTACGTTCGAGCGGGGAGCACTTCGGTTTCCTGTTGTAAAACTTTTCTAAAAACTTTATATACATGATATATTTTATTATAAATGCGCCCATAGCTCAGTGGTTAGAGCACCACGCTTATAACGTGGGGGTCGATGGTTCAAGTCCATCTGGGCGCACTAATATTCAAAAAGGCGCGCAAAGGACGCGTAGCTCAGCTGGTTAGAGCGCTACGTTGACATCGTAGAGGTCAGAGGTTCAAATCCTCTCGCGTCCACATTCTTAAATCCGGGTTTCACAAGCGTGTGAGCTTGTGATCCCGCCGCCGAAGGCGAAGAGCGGGACAAATCCTCTCGCGTCCACATTTGCATAATATTATAAAAACTTTTATAATAAACGTACTAATATATTTTAATTTTAAATAAAGCTATGCGTAAAATATTTAAAAAATTATCCGGTTTAAGCGGAAAAATTACTAACAAGGCTGCTGATAATAATGAAATAGATGATTTTGAAGAAATAAGCGAAGAAGAAGAAAACGAAGAATACGATGCCGAAGAAGAAGAAGAGATTGACGAAGAAGAGATTGATGAAGAAGAGATTGATGAAGATGAAGAAGAAAAAGAATGGCTGCAAAATGATTTTGAAGAAGGTCAGCTTTCTATAGATGTTTACCAAACACCGGACGCTATTATAGTTAAATCAACTATAGCCGGAGTAAAGCCGGAAGATATTGATATATCAATTAATAACGACATGCTGACAATCCGCGGCAGAAGGGAAATGTATGAAAAAATAAAAGACGAGCACTATCTTTATCGCGAATGCTATTGGGGCTCTTTTTCCCGTTCAATTATACTCCCGCTTGAAATCGAAGCGGAAAAAATTGAAGCGGTTTTAGAAAATGGCGTTTTAACAGTTACTCTACCCAAGGCCAAAAGCGCTAAAGAAATATCCATAAAAGTACTTGAAAAATAATATGCTTATTTCCTTAACAATAGACCGCTTTGAAAATGGCAAGGCTGTTTTAAAAACCAACGATAACGACACTATTATTTGGCCGAAAAATAAACTGCCTGATAATTTAAGTGAGGGCTCGGTATTAAACTTTAAAATAACCGGCAACAAATCCGAAGAAGAAGATAAAAAAAATCTAGCCAAAGACATTCTTAATGAAATTCTTAATCCTGATGAGGAAAACCATGCTTAAAAGCACAATTAATTTTTACTTATGATATCATATTTTAAAAAACATATCACACAAAAATGGCTTCTGATATTTCTGGCCATTTTTTTTATTTTGGCCATTTTACTCTGCGGAAGTTTTTTTATTTTTGAAAAAAAATATTCAGAAAAATTCTATCCTGGCGTCCATATCGCCAATACCAACGTGGGAGGGCTAAACAAAGAGCAGGCTAAAAAATTATTAAATAATAAAGTTAATTTTATAAATCAAAATGGAATAAAATTCCAATACCACACAAACAGCTCGGTTCTTTTTCCGCTAATAGCGTCCGTGGAAACTGACTTGGCTTATGAAATTATTAATTTTAACATTGAAAAATCAATAGACGAAGTTTATAGCTACGGAAGACAGGATTCTTTTTTAAATAATTTTATAAAAAAAATCAAAGCCTTAACCAAAAAAAAATATTTTGGGGTTTATTATACGGTTAACGAAAACGAAATAAATAAATTTTTAATAAATAGTTTTTATTCTTATGAAAGGCCGTCTCTTGACGCCAAATTAGTTTATGAAAAACCAAATTATAATAAACCGGTTTTTTTTGAAATAGAAGAAGAAAAATACGGCCAAATTATTGATTATAAAAAAGGCATTAATGACTTAAAAACAAACTTGCTTATACTTAACAACGAAAACATTGTTTTAAACGCTAAAATTGATTTTCCTAAGATATATAAGAAAGACTGCCTTAATATTACCGCTAAAGCTGAACAATTATTAAGCCGAGCGCCGGTTTATTTATTTTATGAAGATAAAGAATGGAAAATTAATAATGAAAAATTAACGGAATGGCTCGCGTTAAAAAATAACCCAAGCACTTCATCAAAAGATAAAATTATGGTTGGTCTGGAAAACGAAAAAGTTTCAGCCTATTTAATTTCTGAAATAAGCCCAGAAATAAACAAGGAGCCCCGGGACGCAAAATTTATTATAAAAAACGGCCGGGTTGAAGAGTTCCAAATTTCCGAAAACGGCTTAACGCTGGATACGGCCTTAAACTTTGAAAAAATTGAAAATGAATTAAGAAACAGTACCAGCACAAAAATAAAACTAGTTGTAAGGGAAGAAAAAAGCAAAATTGAAACTGCTGACATAAATGATATGGGAATAAAAGAAATTATTGGAATCGGGCATTCAAATTTTTCCGGTTCTCCCAAAAACAGGCGTCATAATATTGCCGTAGGAGCCGCCGCGGTTAACGGCACTTTAATAAAACCGGAAGAAGAATTTTCTTTAAACACGGTACTTGGCGAAATAAACGCCGAAACCGGCTACCTCACGGAACTGGTAATAAAAGACAATAAAACGATTCCTGAATACGGGGGCGGCCTTTGCCAAATCGGAACCACTATGTTCCGCACAACGATTAATTCAGGCCTGCCCGTAACAATGCGCCGCAATCACTCTTACCGGGTTTCTTATTATGAACCGGCCGGAACCGACGCGACGATTTACAATCCTTGGCCTGATTATAAATTTATAAATGATACCCCGTACCATATATTAATTCAATCCCGCATAGAGGGCGACAATATTTATTTTGATTTTTGGGGAACAAAAGACGGACGCGCGGCTACTTCGACTTATCCGATAATATATAATATTGCCAGGCCGGGCCCGACAAAAATAATTGAAACTCTGGACTTAGCGCCGGGAGAAAAAAAATGCACAGAACATGCCCATAACGGAGCAGATGCTTATTTTGATTATAAAGTAACTTATTCTAACGGCGAAATAAAAGAAAAAACCTTTACATCTCATTACGTCCCCTGGCGCGAAGTCTGCCTTTTGGGAGTTGAAGAGCTAGCAAGTGAAAAAGAAAAAACAGCCACTTCAACAGCAGCCGCTTATTAGTTAGTATGTAAAAATTAACAACGGCTTAAAACATAAAAAGACCTGCTTAAGCCGGTAGGCAAGAAATTATTGTTAGGAAGAATTCAGTTAAAAAACCAAACTTTACCTAACAATTAATCCCCATGCTTGTCGTGCCTATCCGGATTAAACAGGTCTTTTGTAATATATTAATCTATCATACTTTTTGATGCTTGTCAAGCGCATTTTTTCTATTTAACAATATTTTTACTAATATTAAACAAATATTATTTAATTATTCTATATAAAATCTTTCCTCTTCAGAATCCTGAAAAACTGGTATATTCTCTTTTTTTTGCTTTATTTGCCAAATATATACAAACTTGAAAATTGTATTTATAATAATTTATTTTTGCTTATATAATAAATAATAACAGTTATATATTAAATTAAAATTAAAAATGCATTAAAATGCATTTTTTTGATAAAAAATTCGCTTAAAATAATTTTTGTTGTTTATTTATTTGTTTTTCTTTGTCTGAAAATATTTTTACACTCCCGTATTGCCCGTCAAATCCAGGTTTAATTATCACACTTCCCTCTCTCGCCCGTTTTATACCCTCAACTATTAACGGTTGAGCCATTTTTTTTAAATTGTCCAAAGGCTCGTCCAATAAAATTTTCATCTCGGTTCCAATTTTTTTTATTAAATTAGCATACTCGGCTTGTACTCTTTTTGAATTACGGCTTTTTACATTAAAAACTTCAGCTACTATTTTATCCAATTCAACTATTTTCTTAAATCCCGGTGTTCCTTCCGGCTTAAAGCCAGCCGGACGATCGGCTAATTCTTGAACTCTGTTCATAACGCCAATAACAAGATCTTTTTTACATTTAGGACAAATACATTTGTTCTTTTTTGTTTCTTCCGGAGAAAAACAAACTCCGCAATTTCTATGCCCATCAAGATGGTACATGCCTTCTTCGGGATAAAATTCAATCGTATAATCCAAATATGATTTCCGGTCCGGCAGAGGTTTAAACGCTGTCGCCTTATTTTTTATTACATTATAAATTTCACTATAAGAAACTTTATTTAACTCAAATACGTTAGCTTCGCGGGCAATATTGGGCAGGCTATGCGCGTCCGAACTGGAAAGTAGAGTTAATTTATCCAGCGCTGACAAGCGCCAATTCATTTCCGGATCTGACGAGAGGCCCGTTTCGTAAGCATAAATATGGCTTGTCCAATCGCCAAAACATTCTTCCATGCTATTAAAGCCGGATTTAGAGCCAAAAACGGCAAACCAGGGCGTCCAAATATGAGCCGGGTATATTAAAAATCCAGGATCTATCTTTAAGCAAAGCTCGGTTAATTCTTCGGCGCCCATTCCCAAAATCGGACGCCCATCTGATCTTATATTATATCTCTTGTCCAGATAATCGTTAAGCTCTTTTACGGCTTTTAAGTTCGGCGCGTGCAGCATAATATGAATTCGCCTGACCTTGTCGTATTTTTTATATATTAACGCTAGCTCCGTGGAAAGCAAAAATTTTATTTTACCGTCTTGTTTTCTTTTTAACTTATATAATCCGGTATCTTCTATTTCTTCCAATTCCTCATTTATGCTTTTGAACCAATCAGGAAAAGTAAAATCGCCGGTGGCGATAATATCAACGCCTTTTATCCGGCAAGTTTTCTCAATATTTTCCAAATTAAGTTCCCGCGAACAAGCGCGGGAATATTTAGAATGAATATGCAGATCTGCTATTTGCCTCATTTTATTTTTTTTCAATAAATTTTTTTAAATTTCTCGGCCTATCTACGTCTAAATTTTTTAATACCGCGATATGATAACTAAGCAATTGCAAAGGAATTATTGAAAGGACCGGCATTGCAAATTCCGCGGCCTGAGGTATAAATATTATTTTATCTGAATTTTTTTTAATTTTTTTATTCCCTTTAGAGGTAACTGCGAAAATATCAGCTTCTTCTTTTTTTAATTCTTTTATTATTTTGATATTATCATCGTAAACACTGTCTTTCGGCGCTATAAAAATAACTAAAAAACCTTTTTTTATTATGGCGTTGGGGCCATGTATAAATTCTTCCGAAGCATACCCTTCGGCTGCAATATATGTTGTTTCTTTTAATTTATGCGCTCCCTCTAAAGCGACAGGATAATTATATTTTTTTCCTAAAACTGCCAAAGTCTTTATGTCCGAATATTTTACGGCCAATTTTTTAATTTCATTTTCGGTTTTTAATATTTTATTTATTTTATCAGGCAATAATCTTAATTCTTGAACTATAAATTTACTGGCCGAGGCTGACATTTTGTGATGGCGGCCGATAAAAATCGCTAAAAGAGCCAATATAACCAAGCTTGAAGTAAAAGTTTTAGTTGCGGCCATGGCCGCTTCTTTGCCGGCAGAAATACAAAGCGCTACATCGGATTTTCGCGCCAGCTTAGAATCCTTATTATTAGTAATGCTGATTATTAGAGCTCCCTTTTTTTTGGCAACAATAACAGAGTTTAAGATATCGGTTGTTTCACCTGACTGGCTTATGGCGATAACTGCCGTCCGGTATTCAATTACGTTTTTTCGGCTGATAAATTCATCAGCTAGCTCATGCTCGCAAGGTAACCCGGTAAGCTCTTCAAATAGATAACTCCCGAACATAGCGCAGTAATAGGAAGAACCACATCCAATTAATGTAATCCGGTTTATATTTTGGATTGTTTTTATTCTTTTAAATTCCCCGATTTCCACTTCGCCATTTTGAATATTTACGTACTTATTTAAAATATTCCTTATAATTTCAGGCTGCTCATATATTTCTTTTATCATTTCGTGGGGGTATTTTTCTTTATTTTTAGGCATAAAATATTTAAAAAAGATAAAATTAAAAATACTATTTTCTAATAGTATTTTATCATTAAAAATAATTTTTAACAAATAAAAAAATAGGCTGTTATTGTACTAAGTTAGCTAACCGTTACGGTTTTAGCTAAATTCCTCGGTTTATCCGGATTACGTTTAAGCTTAAGCGCCATATAATAAGAAAAAAGCTGAAGCGGAATGGTCGTAAGCAGCGGGGATAAATAATCGATTGTCCTGGGAACAAAAATTATATCATCAGCTAAATTTACATCCATTTTTTTATTGGTAATAGCTAAAACTTTCCCGTTCCTGGCTTTTATTTCATGGATATTAACCAAACTTTTTTTAAAAACAGAATCATCGGGAATAATAACTACACTGCAAAAATCCTTATCTATTAAAGCTAGGGGACCATGTTTCATCTCTCCTAAGGGATAAGCCTCGGCATGCACGTAAGAAATTTCCTTAAGCTTTAGACTGCCTTCCTCGGCTGTAATATAATTAAAATAACGGCCCAAAAAATAATAATTCGTAAACCGGGAATTTTTATTAACTACCTTCCTTATTAAATTCGCCTGGTTTAATATTTCTTGAATTTTATCAGGAATTAATTCTAGTTCCCGAAAAATTCTTTGCCCGGTATCAATCGTCATATTCCTTTGTCTGGCTAAAAATACCGCCAGCATAACAATACTGGCAAGCTGTGAAATAAACGCCTTGGTTGAAGCAACGCCTTTTTCTTTTCCGGCTCTAATAGAAATACCAGCGTCTGTTTCCCGCCAAATCCGGCTGCCCGGCACGTTCACAATGCCAAGGCAAATATTGCCCTTTATTTTTATTTCGTTTATTACTTCAATTGTATCGGCAGTTTCACCTGACTGGCTTATAAATATAAAAGCATCGTCCGGCGCAAAAACCGAGTGGCGATAACAAAACTCCGAAGCGATAGAAGCGCTAGCCGCGATGCCGAAACGATTAAAAAGAAACTTGGCATACAAACAAGCGTTATAGGCGGTACCGCAACCGATAAAATGAAAAGTTTTTACTTTCCGCAAACTTCTGGCAATATTCTCAATTCCGCCAAGTTTAGGAATTCCGGTTTCTGTTATCAGCCTGCCTCGAATAGCGTTGGCCATGGTATACTTCTGCTCAAAAATTTCTTTTTCCATAAAAAACTTGTATTCACCCAAATCGGAGTTAGGTTCGTTGATTTCTTTGGCTGCTTTTTTTACTTTTTCATCTTCATAAATTTTCCAACCTTGTTTAGTAATTTCGACTATTTCATTATCTTTTAAAATATGCCGGTTTTTAATCGTAAAAGGTTCAAAGGCCGCTAAATCAGAAGCTACTATCGTATTGCCGTTTTCTTTTCCTAAAATAATTGTCCCTCCCTTGTTTGCGGCTATTAGCTGCTCCGGCTTATTGGCGTCCATAACCACAAAAGCATTAGCTCCCTCAATTTTCTTTAACACCTTACTAACAGCTTTCTCTAAACTATTCATTTCTCTATAATACTTTGCAATTAAATTTACAATGACTTCAGAATCGGTTTCCGAATAAAACGAACCCTTGCCAAGCTCTTTTTTAATATCGTCTAAATTTTCAACGTTTCCATTATGTACAAAATAAAATAATTTGTTAAAATCATGATGAGGATGCGCGTTTTTGGTAGTTTTGCCCCCAAAAGTAGCCCAACGAGTATGTCCAATGCCGTTATTGCATATTCTTTTTCTCTTGGGCACTAGCCGTTTTAAATCTTCTATATTAAAATTTTCTTTATCCTCCTGTGAAATTTTATAGAGTTCTACTTCTCTACCCATATTAAAAGCTACGCCCATTGAATCATAGCCGCGATGCTCAAGTAATCCTATACTATATAGAACCGAATTAATTGCCCGCCCGTCTGTTCCAATATATCCAAATATTCCACACATATTTTTACATTTATTTTTAACAAAATATCTAACCAATAATATAAGAATAAAGGGGCTTTTATGCTATCAAGCCCCTTTAAATCGTTAATTCCGGTAAATTCAGTTTTCAAAATA
>Ga0164313_10005893_pt1 | contig 10824 bp, 9 predicted proteins | sample GuaBasSedimGuay4_FD_113735 | JGI IMG/M metagenome (GOLD analysis project Ga0164313, IMG submission 113735) | Subseafloor sediment microbial communities from Guaymas Basin, Gulf of California, Mexico - Guay4, Core 4569-4, 0-3 cm | ecosystem: Environmental > Aquatic > Marine > Hydrothermal vents >...
CTTCCCGAGGGTCTCGTTCATCATCCGTCCGAACATCTTCGGGAACCAATACGTGATCCCCGCCAAGAAGCCGATAATGGCGATTGGGAAGAACGTGTAGTGGAAGTGTGCGAGCACGAAGTACGTGTCGTGGAAATAGATGTCCGAGCCGCTCGCGCCGAGGAAGATGCCCGTGATGCCGCCAATCATGAACTCAGCAATGAACGCCAGCGCCCAGAGCATCGGCGTGGTGAGCCGAATCGAGCCGCCATAGAGCGTCGCGATGTACAAGAAGATCATCTCAGCAATGGGAATCGAGATGATCAGCGTGGTGATCGTAAAGACGTTCGCCATACGCGGGTCGATGCCGGCGACGAACTGGTGGTGAGCCCACACGAAGAAGCTGATGATGGCCGTGGCGAATACCGTGTAGAGGATCAGCTTGTAGTTGAAGAGCTTCTTGCGCGAGAAGGTGCAGATGATCTCGGCCACGATGCCAATCGCAGGCAGGAACACGACGTAGACCTCCGGGTGCCCGAAGAACCAGAAAAGGTGCTGCCACAGAATCGGGTCACCGCCGCGTCCGGGATCGAAATAGCCAGTGCCGACGACCTGGTCCATGAAGAGCATCACGGCACCCGCAATGAGCGGACCGACGGACGCCATGAAGAGGACGCTGGCGACGACGATCATCCACAGCACCATCGGGATGTCGTACATCTTCATGCCGGGCGCGCGCGCGTTCATCAGGGTAGTGATGAAATTGATGCCGCCGAGCAGGAAGGCCACGAACTCGAGCGCAACGGCGACGAGCCAAAGCGTCGAACCAAGCGGCGTGAGGCTGTACTCCGCGCTCGAGGAGAGAGGCGGATACGCGGTCCATGCGCCGCCAAAGCCGCCCCCGGGAACGAACAGCGAGCCGATGAGCACGAGCGCACTGACCAGGAATATCTGATACGACAGCCGGTTGATGCGCGGGAACACCATGTCGTCAGCGCCTATCATCAACGGGATCAGGTAGTTGCCGAACGCCGCGATCAACATGGGCATCGCCACCCAGAAGATCATGATCGTGCCGTGATTGGTGACCAGGGCGTTGTATTCACCCTGCGACACGAGGCCATAACCCGGCACGCTTTGGCCCGGGAACGCCAGCTGCATTCGAAACGCATACGACATGTAGCCGCCGATCAGGGCCATCACGATGCCTGTGAACATGTACTGCATCGCGATCATCTTGTGATCGGTGGAGAAGATGTACTTGCTCCAGAAGCCCTGCTCGTGGTGTGCGTCGTGCGCGTGTGCGCCGTGTGTCTCTGCTGTGCCTGCTTCAGCCATGCCTATTCCATTCAGCGGGAAGCGAGCTTGCCCGTGCTGCTCTGCGACATCCAAGCCGCGTGTTCTTCAGGGGTTTCGACGACGATGCGCGCGCCCATGATGCCATGCCCAATCCCGCACATCTCAGCACACTGAATGTCGTACTCGCCGGCCCTCGTAGGCTTGAACCAGCCCTTCATGACACGGCCCGGAATCGCGTCCTGCTTCAGACGGAACACCGGAACCGAGAAGTCGTGCAGGACGTCCTTGGAAAGGAGCTCGTAGTGGTAGGTCGTGCCCTCTTGGACGTGGAGTTCGTTGAACGTGATGATGTCGTCATCCGTGTCGAGCTCGTTGTCGGGACCGGGGTGAACGAAGTTCCATGCCCACTGCTGTGAGATGATGCGAATCGTGCTGTCCGCCTCGGGAAGACGTTGCTTGATGTTGTACCAAACCATGATCGCCATGAAGACGATGACCACATCGCAGACGATGATCGCCGCGTGCGGATAGGTAATCCATCGCTTGAGATTCTTCTCTTCACCCGTGACGTACTTCGCCTTCTTTCCCTTCTTCTCGCGGAAGCGGAAGATTAGGAAGAAAAACGCGGCATAGGCGAGAAGGGCCCAAAAGCCAACCATGACAGCGATGAGCGCAATGAGCGCATCGATGTCGCCGGCAAACGAAGAGCCCACCGGCAAGGCTGAACCGACCAGGTAGTCACCCAGCGGCTCGAAGATTCCCTTGATGAAGTCGTAGATTCCTTGGAGCATTCGACCCTCTACCCAGTCAGTTCAGAATGAAAGCAAAGACGACACCGGCATAGACGAGAACGCTAATCATGGTCCACTTCCACCAAAAAAAGGCCTCGCTGTCGGGATCCCGTGTTTTACCAGCCATCTCTCAAACCCTCGCAAACTATTCAGATAACGTGCCAATGTAGGCGATGACGTCTTTCATCGCCTGTTCGGTGGGCAACGTCATGGAGAACGGTCGCATCTTCGCCCCCGTGATGTCGTCCGCATGTGTGCCTCGCACGCCGGCCTTGAAGTTCTGGAGCTGCGTGAGCAGGTACCAGTCGCTCGCGCCGGCCAATGGCGGACCAAACTCATCGATGTTCCCGCGCGCGTCGGCTCCGTGGCATTGCACGCAGGTAGCGAAGTAGATCTTGCCCGTCTCGGGATTGCCGCCCTCGAGAGTGGGTGCTGGGTTCGTGCGCGGTAGACTGGCTACGTAGGCCGCAATGATGTCGACTTTCTCGTCCGTGTTCATCGTCATGGCCATCGGCAGCATTCGCTTGCCGGCCATGTCGTCCATGTGCCAGCCGCGCTGGCTCTTCTTGAACTTGCGGAGCTGTGCCTTGATGTACCAACGCTCGAGGCCACCAATCGCAGGCGCAGCGAGGTCTCGATTGCCTTCGCCGTTCTCGCCGTGACACTGCACGCAGCCGTCATAGAGGTCCACGCTATACTTCAGGCTGGCTTTGTCCGGGCTCAGGTCCTCGCACGCCGTCAGCAGAAACGACAGTGTCAACACGAGGCCCATCACCGTAGTACCGGTGCGTACGTCGGTCATCATCGTCACTCTCCTAGCGACTTGAGGTAGGCAATCAGTGCTTCTACCTCCTGCTCGGGGAAATTGTAAGGGGGCATCGTCTTGCCGTAGCCCTGAACGACTTGGTCCCAAGAGTTCTTGATCGAGTCGGCGAGGTACGCTTCGTCAGCGACGACCGTCTCGCCGCTGACCAAGAGGCGGTCCGTACCAAAGATACCCTTCCAGTTCGGACATGGCTGCTGCTTCTCTCCGTCGACCGAGTGACAGGCCATGCACCCCTTGCTGTTGCTGAGCTTCTGTCCCCAGCAAGCCATCGGGTCCGCAGCGCCTGTGCACTCGGGCGGCATCGTGACCTCACCAGGCGCCACCGGTGCCGCACCCTTGAACGACCAACCGTCCACCGCGGATTCGTCGTCGGAAGGCCGTGGGGCGAGAGCTGGAAAGTCCGCGCGCGGCTTTGCCGTGTACTCCGCCATCGCCTGCCCGATCGGAATCGTGCCGCCTTCGAGCGCCGCTTCTTGCTCCCTCAAAATGATATCGCGCTCGTCGTCGGGAGACGGCGCTCTTGCCGAGTCTGCTTGGCCGCAGCCCACCCCGAAAGCCATCAAGACCGTGAAGGCCACCAGGACTCGGAGGGGTGCAAATCGTGTGTTCTGCTTCGTACTCATCCGTGCACGCTCAGTATATTTGGTGGAGGTGAAGGCTCCGCTGAAGCCGTGGATCGCCGACGGGCAACAACGGGACCCTCCCGAGCTGCCAAAAGACATACGCAAAGAAGACGCCGCCAACGAACAGCAACGCGCCTACGTCCGCAAGCTGAACCTGGAAGCCTCCCGCCTGCGGCATGATGAACCAGTAGATGTCCACGATGTGCATGAAGATTACCCAGAAGCACATCACCTGGAGCCAACGAAGCGCCCGTTTCTGTACGCGCGAAATCAGCAGGAGGAAGGGCGCGACGAAGTGGCCGAAGACCAGCAGGTAAGAGACGAACATCCAGCCCCCCTCCCAGCGCTTGTGGAACCAAGTGGCCTCTTCTGGAATGCCCGCGTACCAAATCAGCATCCACTGCGAGAACTGGACGTAGCTCCAGAAGCAGACGAAGCCAAACATGAGCCTGCTGAGATCGTGGAAGTGCTCGATGTTGATGGCGTCGCCGACCAGGCCACGCTTGTAGAGGCTCAGGCCGATGAGAATCGTCAGGGCCAGGATCGCTACGGCTGATCCTGCAAAGATGATCACACCGAAGATCGTCGAGAACCACGCCGCCTCGAGCGACATCAGCCAATCGAACGCGGCAAAGGTGAGCGAGAGCGCAAAGAGGATCAGCGCCGGCGCTGCCAATCTTTGCATCCGCAACGTATGCTTGGGGTCGCGATCGTCGTCCTGGCGCCTGGACCAGCCGAAGTACGCAAGGGCGATCAGGCACCAGATGATGAGGTAGCCGATGCCGCGAGCGGCCCAACCATTGGTGTTCAGGTATCCGGTCTTCTCGCTGATAATCTGGTGGTGGAGCGCAACTTCCTGCGACGTATGGGCATGCTCTTCTTCGTGGGCTGTCTCGTCGGCGCCGGCGTCGCTGCCGTGGTCTTGCGCATACGCGACGCTTGCGCCCATCTCCAACGTGCCGTGCTCGTCGGACGGAGAGTCTGACTCAGACGCGGAGTCCCCGTGATCGTCGCCGTGCTCGCCGTGGGCAGCAGCGCTCTGCCACTCGTCGTAGATGTTGATCTTACCGAGCGCCACGCCCCCGATGAACGGAAGCGCCAACAGAGCGACGACTGGCGCACCGGACATGACAACCTCGACGATGCGTCGCGACGACACGCCCCAGTACGAAGCTGTCAGGAACTGAACCAGCACCAGGAAGAGTCCGCCGAGCATGAAGGTAGCCGTCGTGAATAGGCCGAACAGGTACGCGTAGCCCAGCCTGTCCGCGTCGGCGGTCAAGATCGCAACCAGGCCGCCGGCAATGGCAAGCACGAGAGGCGCGACCCAGGCGCGCGACCAGAAGGCGTCGTTTCCGACCCGATAATCCTTTTTGTTCGCTTCCGTCACTGGGGTTGCTCCGTGTTCCCGGCCACGCTTGCTGGTGCTTGACTCAGCTGCAGCGCGCGGACGTACTGAACGATGGCCCATCGGTCGTCGACAGGGAGGTTGTGGGCGTACGACGGCATGTTGCGCACGCCGTTGGTAATGGTCGCGAAAATCTGACCGTCGGGAACGTGGCGCAAGCGATCGTCGTGAAAGGTCGGAGCGACCATACCGGGTGCTCCCAACTGTGCCGCGCGACGCGACACCATGCCCTTGCCATCGCCAGAATAGGAATGGCAGGGAGCACAGAAAATGTCGTAGCGATCCCGCCCGCGCTCGAGGAAGGCCCCGTTGCCGCCGTGCGCCGCGATGAGCCTAGGTGGCACTTCCAACACGTACCCTTCGTCTGCTGCGCGCCCAGTGGCCCACGTTAGCGAACGTTCCATCTCCCTCGAAACCGTTCCCTCGACCCCCGGCCGCATCGAGCGCTGGTCCGCAAAGAACGGCTGCCGCTCCTGCGTGTCGTACCGGGGCTGGTTGTACATGTTGCGGATGCCGACGACCGGCGGCTCGCCACTCTCGGCTCCGATGCATCCGGTGGCCAACGTCGCAAAAGCCAGTGTAGTGAGAAGAGCCCGCATCACCGCACCTCCTCCTCGATGAGCTCGAGAGAGATCGGGTCGGTCGCCTCCAGAAGCGCCTTGGTGCCGTCGAGGTTGAACTTCTGGTCGCCTACTTCGATCGAGATGAAGAACCTGTCGTCCGATGCCGCTTCGAATCGCTCTGACTCGAAGATCGGGTGGTTGTGCCGTGGCAACTTGATGATAGCCAGCAAGCCAAAGAAGGTCGAAAGGCCGCACAGGAGAATGCCGAGCTCGAATATGATGGGCACCATCGAAGGGAACGCTCCGGGTGGCTTGCCACCAACGACGAGCGGATAGCCCGCGCCGATGTTCAGCAAGTTGAACGAGAACGCGTTCGTGTAGTTCATCATGAACACCGCGGTCGCGAGACCGATCATGCCGAAGATGAACGAGATGTAGCCGATTCGAGTCGGCTTGAGCCCCATTGCTTCGTCCATGCCGTGCATGGCGTACGGGGTGTGGCAGTCCCATTTCTGGTAGCCCGCGTCGCGCACCCTCATCGCGGCCCGCGCGATTGCATTCGGCGTACCGTATTCGGCCAGGTAAAGAGCAGGCTTTTTTGTTTCGTTAGCCATGATTCGCCTCACTCCGCCGGCACCGGCGCAGCAGCCGCGTCCGGTTCCTCGTCATGTGCCTGTAGGGCATGCAAGTCGGGATGCGCACCCGGCAGGTTTCCTTTGACCTCCGCGATGGCGATCATCGGAAGCCAACGAACGAAGAGCAGGAAAAGCGTGAAGAACAATCCGAACGTGCCCAAGTACGTCAGGATGTCGATCAGTGTGGGATGGAACATGCCCCACGAGGACGGCAGGAAATCCCGGTACGTCGAAGTGACGATGATCACGAAGCGCTCGAACCACATGCCGATGTTGATGAGAATGCTCGCAATCAGCATGATCGGAACGCTGGTGCGCGCTCGCTTGAACCAGAAAATCTGGGGAACGATCACGTTACAGAACACCATCGCGTAGTATGCCCACCACAGCGGCCCCAAGTTGCCCTTACTGTCGAGTTGCCCCCAGCCGAGCCGGTTGTGGAAAAACACCCACTGCTCGTACGGGTTGGCGGAGTACCAGGCGATGAAGAATTCCATCGCGTACGCGTAGCCAACCAGGAGCGACACACCGAGCATGAATTTGTTCATCAAGTCCAGGTGCTTGATGGTCACGATGTTGTGCAGCTTGAAGATCGAGCGGCAAATCAACATCAGCGTCATGACGAGCGCGAAGCCGCTAAAGACGGCGCCGGCGACGAAGTACGGCGGGAAAATCGTGGTGTGCCAGCCCGGAACGATCGACGTTGCGAAATCGAACGAAACGACCGAGTGGACCGAGAGAACCAGCGGCGTCGAGATGCCGGCGAAGATCAGATAGGCCCGCTCGTAATGCTGCCAGTGCCGATGGGCGCCACGCCATCCGAGCGCGAAGAACCCGTAGACGCGCTTGCGGGTCAGGTTCTTCGACCGGTCACGCAGCGTCGCGAGGTCCGGAATCAGACCGACGTACCAGAAAATGACGCTGATCGTCAGGTAGGTGCTGACCGCGAAGACGTCCCACATCAGCGGGCTCTTGAAGTTCGGCCACATGTCCATCTGGTTGGGAATGGGGAACAGGTAGTAGTCGAACCAGGGACGGCCGGTATGAATCGCCGGGAACAAGCCCGCGCAAAGCACTGCAAACACCGTCATCGCCTCGGCGAAGCGATTGATGCTCGTTCGCCACTTCTGCCGGAACAAGAAGAGGATGGCTGAAATCAGCGTGCCGGCGTGGCCGATACCGATCCACCAGACGAAGTTGGTAATGTCCCAGGCCCAGTAGACGGGTGCGTTATTACCCCAGACGCCGATGCCCTGAATGAACAGGTACGCAAGGGCTGCTCCCATGACCCCGAGGACGGAAACCGAGAGCAAGAACAGGAACCACCATCCGCGCGGGGCGGGGTTCTCCGTGACACCTGCGATCGTCTCGGTGACGTCGTTGCGGGTCGTGCCCTCCGGAAGGAGGGACGTTTCGCCGAGTTCCTTGATGGGTGCGTCGTAGCTCATTGGTTCTTACCCATTTCCCTTCAGCTTGGGGTTTGGGTTTCGGATGCGCGCAAGGAACGAGGTTCGGGGTCGTGTGCCGATTTCGGCAAGGAGCTTGTAGTTGCGGTTGACTGCCAACCACTTGGCCACCGTGCTCTTCGGGTCATTGAGGTCGCCAAACGCGATCGCCCCCGTCGGGCAGGCTTGCTGGCACGCGCTCTTGATATCGCCGTCCTTGAGCTTGCGGCCTTCCCGCTTGACGGCGATCTTCCCTTCTTCGATGCGCTGTACGCAGTACGTGCACTTCTCCATCACGCCGCGCATGCGGACGGTGACATTGGGGTTGAACTGAAGCTTCCTGGACTCGGGGAACTCTTCGAACCAGCCGAACTCGTCGTCCAAGTGGCCGTGCCAGTCGAGGTAGTTGTAGCGGCGAACCTTGTACGGGCAGTTGTTCGCGCAGTAACGAGTGCCGACACACCGGTTGTAGGCCATGTCGTTGAGGCCCTCGGGTGTGTGTGTCGTCGCGTTGACCGGGCACACGTTCTCACACGGCGCTTCCTCGCACTGCTGGCACGTGACCGGCTGCACTGCGACATCAGGATTGTTTGGGTCGTCCCCGACGAAGTAGCGGTCGATGCGAAGCCAGTGCATCTCGCGACCGCGCTCCACCTCGAACTTGCCGACCGCGGGGATGTTGTTCTCCGACTGGCATGCAATGACACAAGCGTTACAGCCTGTGCACCCGTTGAGGTCGATCGCCATGCCCCACTTGTAGCCCTCGCTGTAGTCCTGCTGCTTCCACAGCGGAGGCGTGCTCACGGGGTCGACCGACCGGTAGGAAGCGAAGTCGGGCTCCTTCTTGTACTCGTCGAGCGTCGCGTCGATGGCGATCGGGCGACCTTCCATGCGATCGTGCGTCTGCGTCTGAACCAGGGTGTACGCCTCGCCAAGCACCTCGATGGTCACGCCGTTCGTGAAGTCCATGCCATCGCTGGTGCGAAGCGGATTGACGTCGAAGCCCTTGCCATTGCCGTAGCGTCCCGCGGCGGTGCGCCCCCAACCGAGCGTCAGCGTCACGCAGTAGTCGGCGTGTCCGGGGACGATCCACGCCGGGACTTCGACCTTGGCGTCGCCCTTGGTGAGGCGAAGCATTTGGCCCTTCTTCACGCCGAGCGCCTCGCTGGTTGCAGGCGAGATGAGTGCCGCATTGTCCCAAACCAGCTTCGTCATCGGGCTAGGCAGCTCGAGCGCCCACAGGTTGTTCGCATGCACGCCGTCCCATAGGGCCGGATCCGGCTCGAAGCTCACCTCGAGGTTGTCCTTGCTAACCGTCTGTCGAGTCCGGAGGAGGAGGAGCGTCTCGACAAGCTTGGCGAAACTCATCGGCGGCTTGCTCTGCGTGGGGTTCAGCAGAACACCGGTGTGAAGGGCGCGTCGCCAGATAGCGTCAGCGTTCAGATCCGCGGGCGAAACTCCAAAGTCGAGCAGCGCCTTCGTATCCTTGCTGAGCTGGGAAGCTTGGGTCTCCCGAACGATGTCATGGCCGCTGGTAGTCTTGTCGCCAGCCAGAGCTGCTAGGAACTCTATCTCGCTTCGGCCCCCATAGAGAGGCGCGATCAGCGGCTGCTGGATCGCGACCGAGCCGTCCAGTGACTGTTGATCTCCCCAGGTCTCGAACTCGTGCGTGAGTGGCGCGTGCCAAGAGCAGAGCTCCGAGGTCTCGTTGCGATGGGTCGAAAGATGGACCGATGTGAGTCCTTCTCGGCCGAGGAGGTCGGCAAACTTCACGTCCGCAGGCGCGTCGTACGCGGGGTTGCCGCCCAGCATGACGAGCGACGAGATCGCCTCGGCATCTTTCGCCAACTCCGTGATGCCCGCACGACTGGTAGAGTCGTCGGTATCGATGGCGGAGCCGAAGAACGTGGTCGCGCCGAAGTTGCCAAGCGCGCCGTTGATGACGGTCGCGAGCGCATGGACGTAGGCGGGCTGACCTGCGCCGGCAATCACCATCGAGCGGCCCGCGTTTTGCAGCAGGTCGTCGGCGAGCGGGGTTAGCCATGTCAGATCCAACCCCTCCAAATCCGCGCTGCCGCTGCCTCTTTGGACGATGTCGGCGACCTGTTTGAGGCTGTCGACTCCGCGTGCCGCGAGAACGAACATCAATACCCGCGCGAACCAGCCAATATCAGCCTGAGCCATGCGCAGCCGGTGGTCGGCCATGGTTCCCGTCACCGTGAGATTCGACTCGACAACGTAGAGTCGGCTCATGGGCGCATCTGGGGACACTATGCCACGCGTCTGGGCGAATCGGCGCCCCGCGGCCACAGCGCCCGGCTCGGAGCCCAGGAAATCCGCCCCCAGTGAGAGAGTCACCATCGATCTCGAATGATCGTAGAATGGAACGCTCGGCACTCCCTGCATCAGCATGCGAGCGCCTTCGCGCGCGTTGTCATCGTTGATCGGGCTGTACGTGTGGAAGCGCGCCTTGGGGAACTTCTCGACCACCTTGCCGCGCATCCGCCGGAATGATGGGCTGTTCGAAATCGGCGCAAGGAAGCGAAGACCAGCGCCCTCGTCCCCCTTGTGCTTTGTGACCAGCGCCTTCAGCGCTTTGTCGAAATCCGCGTCGGTGACGTTCGCAAGTGCGTTGCCGCGACGCTGCGCGGGCGATTGAGAACGGTCCGGGTCGTACAGATCCCAGATGTAGGCCTGCGCCCGAACGTCTGTACCGCCAAGGCTCCTCGTGTGCTGCTCGTTGCCTTCGACCTTGGTCGGGCGACCGTCGTGATTCGTCACCACGACTCCGAGTGAATCGCGACCACGCGAAGTCACCGTCGCGAAGTGCGAGGGGACGCCGGGAACCAAGTACTCCGGGGCCTTGCTGTAAGGCAGGATCTCATTTTCGGGACGGCGAACACAGCCCTGAAGGCCTGCGGCCAGCGCAGCTATCGATGAGCCCTGCACGAACGAACGACGTGAGACGAGCGCTTTCGGGCTCAAGAGGTCGGTGAGGAAGCCGCCTGGCTGCTCTTCCTCTGCGAGCTGCTGAAGCTCTCGCGGATCGGCATTCTTGTCCTCGAGCATCCGCCACATCGACCGACCTTTACCCGGACTCAGCTCATATGGTTTTCTGCGGGTCATCGGTGGCACCCCGAACAATGCTCAGGTGGATTGAGGGCGGCGGCGATTTCGGCGCGCTGAGCGACCCAAGCCTCGTCGGCTTCCCACTTCATATTGGTGACCTCACTCTTTGGTCGAATGTGTGGCTCC
>Ga0164313_10005894_pt1 | contig 10824 bp, 8 predicted proteins | sample GuaBasSedimGuay4_FD_113735 | JGI IMG/M metagenome (GOLD analysis project Ga0164313, IMG submission 113735) | Subseafloor sediment microbial communities from Guaymas Basin, Gulf of California, Mexico - Guay4, Core 4569-4, 0-3 cm | ecosystem: Environmental > Aquatic > Marine > Hydrothermal vents >...
CAACTGCTAGCTTGACCGAGGCGCGTGCACACAGCCGTCGAGTCGAGCGACTGCACGCAACGCAAGCGATCTCCGAGACGGAGTACGATCGTGCGACGAAGTCGCTGCATCTGGCCGAAGCTGTAGTCGAGGGGGCGGCCGCGGCGGCGCAGCTATTGCGGGAGCAACTGCGCGACACACGGATCACGGCGCCGTTCTCAGGTCCGATTTCTGAGAGTACCGTCGATGCGGGCGACTATGTTCAGGTCGCCGAACAGCTGGCGACGATGTATGCACTCGACAACGTCGAGATCGCCTTCCGATTGCCTGAGCGCTACGCAAGCCGCGTGGCTGAGGGGCAGTCCGTCGAGATCGACGTAGCGTCCTATCCCGGTCGGCTCTTCATGGGCACGCTTGTTTTCGTCGCACCCGCGGTCGATGAAAGGACGCGTGACTTCCTCGTAAAGGCCAGCGTTGAGAGTCCCGACCACTCACTGAAGCCCGGCAGCTTCGCCACGGCCGAGGTCATCGTTCAGGAACGCAGTGAACGGCCGGTCGTTCCCGAAGAAGCTTTGGTGCCGAGTCGCGCGGGCTATCACTTATTCATCGTCGAAGACGGCATCGCCTGGATGCGGCCCGTGCAGCTGGGCCTGCGCGAACCCGGTCGAGTCGAGATCATTGAGGGTGTCGTGGTCGGCGAGTGGGTCGTCCGTGCTGGTCACACCATGCTCTCTGACGGATCGCGAGTGCGGGACATCGAAGCGGCGCCGCCGCTCGATGATCGAGCCGAACTGTGATCTGGAACTTCGCCATCCGTCGTCCGGTTCTGACGGGCGTCATTTTCGTGGCTCTCGCGATCTTTGGTGTGAATGCGTACAAGTCGCTCCCAGTACGCGCGCAACCGGACGTGGACTACCCCGTCGTCATGGTTAGCGTTGTATTGCCTGGTGCCGACCCATCCGTCGTCGAGCGGGAGGTCGTAGAACTTCTCGAGGAGCAGATCAATACGATCGAGGGAATCAAGACACTCAGCTCAACGGCTCGGGCGGGGTTCGCGACAATCGTGGTTCGGTTCGAGCTGTGGCGCGACTCAAATGTCGCAGTGCAGGATGTACGCGATCGCGTCGAGCGTGCGAAGCGCGATTTGCCGATCGAGATTCTGGAGCCCGTCGTCCAGAAGATGGACCCCGGGGCACAGGCGATCATGTGGATTGCTCTGACCGGCGACGAACGCTGGGATCCTGTCCGCATCACACAATATATCGAGGACGTCATCAAGCCGCGGCTCGAAACGGTGCGAGGTGTCGGCCAAATCCAGATCGGAGGCGCCCGCAAATTCGCTGTTCGGGTGAAGCTCGATCCCGCGCGTCTGGCAGCACATCACCTGACGGTGCAGGACGTCGTTGACACGATTCGCCAGAATAACGTCGATATCCCGACGGGGCGAATCGAGAGCCAGCAGCGAGAGTTTCTGGTCAAGACGGATGGCCGGTTCTCGTCCGCCGAGCCAATCAATACCCTGGTCGTCGCGCACGAGAATGGTTCCGTGGTGCGGATCGGCGATGTCGGTGAAGCCGTCGAGGGTGTCGAAAACGATCGACAGCTCGCGCGCTTCACGACGATACCAACGGTCGCCGTTGGGGTCATCAAACAATCCAACGCAAATACCGTTTCGCTCGCTCAAGAAGTTAGGTCGCGGATCGAGCAACTCTCGACCCGATTCCCGCCGGGTCTTAGCTATGCGATGGCCAATGACAGTTCGGTGTTCATCAAGAAGAGCGTCGATGATCTGACGCTGACGATCGTGATGTCGACAGGTCTGGTGATTCTCGTCGTGCTCGTATTTCTTGGAAGTTGGCGGGGTACTTTGGTGACGACGCTGGCGATTCCGACGTCTCTGCTGACCGCATTGGCCGCGATCTACCTCTTTGGATTCAGCCTCAATTCTCTCACGATGCTCGCTTTGATTCTTGCGATTGGCATCGTGGTGGACGACGCGATCGTCGTTTTGGAGTCGAGTTATCGACACATGGAAGCAGGCGCAGAGCCCCTACCAGCGACCCGCATTGGGACCACCGAGGTGGCGTTTGCCGCCATCGCGAATACCTTGTCTCTCGCCGCAGTCTTTCTTCCTGTTGCGTTGATGCAGGGGATGATCGGCCGCTTCTTCTTCGAGTTCGGCGTGACCGTGACGGTGACGGTATTTGCTTCGACCTTCACAGCGCTGACGCTCACGCCCGTACTCTGCTCGCGGATCGTAGGGGTAACGAAGAAGCGCGGAACCTTCTTTACGACGACCGAGCGGATATTTGCTGCAGCGGAGCGTCGCTATGAGCGAGTGCTGGAAGTCGCTTTCGCCCATCGACGGTGGACGCTTGCGATCGGGGCAGTCGCATTCGCGACGGGGCTCCTCTTCGCGGCGCTCGTCTCTCACGAATTCGCACCCTCGATTGATCGTGATGGCCTGATGATTTCGTTCGAGACGCCAGAGGGTTCGACGCTTACCGCGACGGACCGATATGCGAAACAGATCGAGGGTATGCTTTCGCAGGTTCCTGAGGTGGACCATTGGTTCCTCGCCGTCGGTCTGGCACGCGGAGGTGGGCCCGGCGCCGTCAACACTGGCATGACCATGGTGCATTTGACCCCGCGCAGCGCACGCGATCGTCCCGTGAAGGATATCATGCACGACATGCGAGGACGCTTGTCCCGACTCGTAGGAGGCCGTGCCTTCGTCCTCGACCCAGCAGGCAGCGGCCCACCCGGTGCGCCGATCGAATACGTTCTCCAACATCATGACCTCGACGCACTCGCGCTGCATTCGGAGAAAATTGTCAAATGGATGCGCGCCGAGCCGGAATTCGTAGACGTCAATTCAGACCTACGAATGACGAACCCGCAGGTCCAGATCTCGATTCGTCGAGACAAAGCCTCAGAAATGGGTGTCACTGTCTCGGAGATATCTACAGCGCTGCGGTATCTGCTCGGCGAGCCCGACATATCCCGCATCGAGCGCAGCAGTCGTACGTATGATGTGATTCCTGAAATCTCGACGAGAGGCGAAATGACGCCCGATTCGATCGGTGATGTCTACGTCCGCGGACCGGGCGGTAGATTGGTGGCCCTCGCAAACCTGGTCGAATGGAATGAGACGGTGGGACCCAGTTCGATCAACCACTTCGATCGCATGCGCTCCGTCAAGCTATCGGCATCGTCGTCGCCGGGTGTTGCCGACGGTGACGCGATGGACAAGCTCGAGGATCATGTCCGGCGGGTGATCCCTGCCGATTTTGATCTCAGCGTGTCGGGACGTTCGGAAGCTTTTCGCGAGGCGTTTCTCGCTCTAGGCCTCGCGCTCCTCTTCGCGGTCGTATTCGTTTATCTCGTACTCGCGGCCCAATTCGAATCGCTCGTTCACCCCTTTACGATTCTCTTGACGCTTCCGCTATCGACGATCGGGGCATTCGGTGGGCTCTGGCTATTCGGTATGCCGCTCAGCCTCTACGCTTATATTGGTTTGATCATGCTGATGGGCCTGGTCACAAAGAATGCCATCCTGCTCGTTGACTTCTCCAATGTACTCGTCGCGCGGGGACTCGAGCCGCACGCGGCTGCGATCAAGGCCGGCCAAGTGCGCTTTCGGCCCGTTTTGATGACCGCGACCTCGACCATGCTTGGCATGCTGCCTCTCGCGCTCGGCTTCGGATCGGGGGGTGAGGCGCGCGCGCCGCTTGGCATTTGCGTCGCGGCCGGCATGTTCACTTCGACCGCGCTTACCCTGGTCGTGGTGCCCGTCTTTTACTCGCTAGTCGCTGATTTTCAGGCGAAGGTCAGCTCGGCGCGGCTTGGGCGCGCGAGGCGGAGGGTCGCGTGAAGCTGCTGCACATCACATTTCACTTCGAATACGCGGAGTCGATCGAGGAAATTCTCGATCGGTACGGCGTGTGCGACTTCGTACGCTACTCGGCCGTCGATGGCGCCGATCGCGACGGGAAGCATTTTGGTTCGCAGGTGTACCCCGGTAGTGTCACTGTCGTACAGGCCCAGGTTGCGGAGAAGGATCTCGGAGAGGTGCTGGCCGACCTCCGTGCCTTTCGCGATCTACGCAAGGCCCATGCCCATCTCGAAGCGCTGGTGCTGCCGATTGAGCAGCGTCTGTAGGGCGGTGTGTTTTGTGTGATGGCGGTTATGGCGCATCCGTATCGGCGGTGGTCGGGCGGGCGCGGATCATGCGTGTTATTCGCAGGCTCATCACGACCTCTCCACGCTGATTGATCACGCGGTGGTTCGTGATGACGATGCCACGGTCGGTTCGGCGAGTGGCGCGCGTTTCGGCGACCTCGACCACGACATGAATCGTGTCGCCGACGTACACCGTATTTTCAGTTCGAATCTCGGCGCCCAGGAACGCCATGCCGCGGTCGTGGATGACACCAGTTTGAATGATCAGTCCCTCCGAGAACCCGTAGGTGAGCGCACCGGGCACCAGGCGGCCCTCGTACATGGACTTGTCGAGGTACTCCGTGTCCATGAAGAGCGACTCGTACATGCCGGTGTTTCCGATGAAATTGACAAGGTCTGTCTCTGTAATGGTGCGCGCGAGCGTGCGGAAGCTCGCGTCTGGCTCGTAGTCTTCGAAGTAGAGTGCATCCATGGGGTCTCCTCTGCTGCAAGTTAGGGGCGATGAACTAGAACCGACCGAGGACGGTGTCCGCCACGATGTTTCGCTGAATTTGATTGGTCCCTTCGACGATCTGGAGCAGTTTTGCGTCGCGCATGAAGCGCTCGATCGGAAGGTCTTTCGAGATACCGGCAGCACCGTAGACCTGTACGGCATCGACGGCCACCTTCATGGCCACGTCGGTTGCGAAGCACTTTGCCATTGCAGCGATGGCCGCCGATCCCTTTCCGGTCCCTTCGCGATCGATGACGGCTGCCGCTCGGTAAACAAGATGGCGTGCGGCTTCGATCTGGATGGCCATATCGGCGATGATCCAGCGAAGACCCTGGAAGCCGCCGATTGGCTGCCCAAAGGCCTGTCTTTCCCGGGCATAGTTTGCAGCGAGATCCATTGCGCCCTGGGCCAAGCCCACGCCGCGAGCTCCGATGATGGGACGGGAGTGGTTGAAGGCGGCCATCACTCGCTTGAAGCCATCGTTCTCATCGCCTAGCCGATCCGCTTCCGAGACTCGTACGTCGTCGTAGCGTAGTTCCGACGACGGCACGCCGCGGCCTCCAAGCTTGGATTCATTACGGACGCATGCAAAGCCTGGAGCATCAGTTGGCACGAGGAAGAGACTGATCCCGCGTGAGCCGGCACCCGGACTCGTGCGAGCTGCCGTGATTACGAAGTCGGCGACGGCCGCGTTCGTGCAGAAGATCTTCGAACCGGATATAGCGTAGCCGCCATCGCATGCCGAGGCGCGGGTCTTCAGTCCCCCTACATCGGAACCGGCGCCGGACTCGGTCACCGCAAGGGCCATTCGGATCTCTCCCGCAGCCAGTGCAGGCAACAAGCGGGCCTTTTGTTCTTCACTGCCGGCTGCATGCACCGCCGCGAACGGAACCCATTGAACCACGAGCAGATAGGCCGTGTTGTAACAGATGCGCGACAGCTCCTCGATGGCAAGACACGCGGTGAGAACGCTGCCGGTTCCGCCGTACTCCTCGGGAAAGGGCAGCGCAAAGAGCCCCTGATCGCGTAAAAGCTCGAACATGTCCTGTGGGTATTCGGCGCGGGCATCGATCTCGGCGGCACGTGGAGCAACATGCTCGCGCGCAAGACGCCTCAAGGTGTCCTGGAGCAGCTTCTGTTCTTCGGTCAGTTCGTACATCGTTTGCGCGACTCATTCAGTCTGATTTCGGAGTGCTGAGATCATCTCCAGCGAATCGTGGAGTGGGAGAATTTATCCGATCCGCTACGATATGGTACGATCAACGTTTCGGAAAGGATGTCCTCGATCCCCAATGCTTCGCCGATCACGGAAATTCCCAAGCGTTCTGGGTGCGTCTGCGTCGCGAGTCCCGAATTTCTAACTTCGAGCGGTTTGAAGCGTGCGCAGAGCATCCGCTGGGGTCAGCCAGGTTACCCGCTTTACGGGTATGAACGAAGGAGTCTACTTGTCGTTGGATACGATGCTGGGGAATAATCCGGTTTGTCAAATGCTCGGTATTCGTTACCCGGTTTTTCAAGCGGGAATGGGACACGTCGCGTACGCCGCTCTGGCAGCAGCTGTCTCCGAGGCGGGCGGGATGGGCGTCATCGGTGCAGGGTATATGCGCCCTGACGAGCTGCGTGCCGAGATTCGCCAGGTTAGAGATCTCACGGAGAAACCCTTCGGCGTCGACATCCTATTCGCCAAGGTCAAGGGCCCCGGTGATTCCGAGCCGCGCTATACGGATCACGTGAAAATGGCCGTCGACATCGCTTTCGAAGAGCGCGTGCCCGTGCTTGTTTCCGGCCTGGGCAACCCGGGCGGAATCACGAAAGACGCCCACGACCTCGGGATTCGCGTGATGTCGGTCATCGGCAAAGTGAGTCAGGCGCGACGCCTCGCGGAGGGCGGCGTGGATATCATTGTTGCGTCGGGGCGCGACGGAGGTGGGCATGTCGGAGAAGTCGGTACCGCAACGCTCGTTCCCGCGACCGTGGATGCCATCGATATCCCGGTCGTTGCAGGCGGAGGGCTGGCCGATGGAAGAGGGATGCTCGCGGCTATGGCGCTGGGTGCGTCCGGCATATGGATGGGCACACGTTTCATTGCCACTTTCGAAGCGCGGGGTCACGAGAACTACAAGAAGAAGATCGTCGAGATCACGGAAGACGGCACGGTCGTGACACGTGCTCATTCGGGGAAGACGTGTCGCCTGGTTCGCAATGATTTCACGGAGTACTGGGAAGAGCATGCCGATGAAATCGAGCCGCACCCTCAGCAACTCATGAAGGTTGGTGGGCCCGCTTCGATACTCGGTCGAATCGAAGGTGATGTGGAAAACGGCGTTCTGCCTGCGGGTCAGAGTTCGGCGATGATCCATGGTTTGAAGCCAGCGGGCGACGTCGTTCGCGACGTCATTGAAGAGGCACGTGTGCTGATGGCGAGTTGGGCCGGCTAGTGCGAAGTTAATGTCCGAGTTTGGTGCCGCCTCGACGAGTTTGCTTCATCAAGGGCACTGAACCCGGGAAATACAGGAGAGATCAATTGGACACGACCCTGGCCGAAATGCCGATCATCGATATTGACACGCACCTAACGGAACCGCCCAATCTGTGGCTCGATCATGCTCCTGCCAAGTTCAAAGACCGTGCACCGCGCGTGATCAAGAACGAAGAGGGAAAGGATCAGTGGATCGTTGATCAGGATCTGGTGCTTGGTCCGCCGGGCTTCTGCGTGATCAAGCCCGATGGAGACAAGGTTCGTGGGACATTCTCGATCGATAGCTTCGAGGGAATGACCAAGGGTGCCTCGTACGCCGCGCCTCGCCTCGCTCAGATGGACGAATCCGGTCTGAGTATCCAGGTGATCTACCCTAACATCCTCGGCTTCGCCGGTGCCGGAATCATGAAGATCGAGGACGTGGCGCTGAGAAATTTCTGCGTCTCTGGATACAATGACGGAATTGCCGCGTTCCAGAAGGAGGGTCGTGGTCGGCTCTATCCGCAGGCGCTGCTTCCCTTCTGGGATATCGATCTATGTGCGAAAGAGTTGGACCGCTGTAAAAAGGATCTGGATCTGACAGGTTTTACCATGACCGATTCGCCTGAGCTTTGGGGTCTCCCTTCTCTCAGTGACGGCTATTGGGACCCGCTCTGGTCGCGCGCGCAGGAATACGGGATGCCGGTCAATTTTCATATCGGTTCCGGCGGTACGAGCGGTGGTGCCTCGATCTGGGCTGGAATGACGACCGGTCGACTGCTCGCAGCCATCTCGACCACGTTGTTCATGAACAACATGCGTTGCATCATCAACTTGATCTTTAGCGGTCTGCTCGATCGCTACCCGCGACTCAACTTCGTGTCGGTCGAGAGCGGCATTGGCTGGCTGCCCTTTCTACTCGAGGCCTGCGAGTATCAGTTGAAGGAGAACACGATCAACCGCGACGGATTGAAGCTCCGACCAAAAGAATATTTCGATAGGCAGCTCTACGCCTCGTTCTGGTTCGAGAATGAGGACGTACCCCACGCGATCGAGAAGCTCGGCGCCAACAACATCATGTTCGAGACCGACTACCCCCATCCGACGTGTCTGTACCCGGGTGTCAAAGAGCAGGTCCAGACCTGCCTCGGCGGACTGGACGAGAGTGTCCAGCGAAAGATTCTCTACGAAAATGCGGCGCGTGTCTATAACCTCGAGTTACCCAGCAAATAGCCCTGATTCGTTATTGGATACGGCCTTTTGGGGGTCGCTTGATGGGCGACGGGCAGCGATCGCGTCAAGGACGCCACGGATGCCCTTGATAGAGAACGACGATCGAGGAATGCCGTCGCTGCGCCGAACGAATTGGATGGCAAGCCGTGAAACGAAGAAGTGGGAGGTCAGGTAAGCGAATGCCGAGTCAATTGCGCGATGCAGCGATCGTTGGAATCGCCGAGTACCCCAAGCGGAAGGCGCCGGGCGTTAGTGCGCTGCAAATCAAGGCAGACTGTGCGAGCCGCGCGCTCGCCGATGCGGGTCTCAGCTGGAAGGATGTCGATGCGATTTATGACGCGGGCGATGCCGGTGCGAGATCGGGTCTTTCGATCTCCGAGTATTTCAATATCAGACCCAAGGTGATCGATACGACGATGGTGGGTGGCAGCTCGTACGAGTACCACGCCATTGCGGCACGCAGTGCGATCTCCCAGGGCCGCGCCAGGGTCGCACTGCTGACATATGGGTCGACCGCGCGCAGCAACATGATGGCGATTGGTGCCGGTGGCATGGGTGGGGGAGTGAGTCCCTCAGACAATATGGAATCGGCTTGGGGCAGCACGTTGATCGCGAACTACGCGATGGTCGCACACCGTCATATGTATGACTATGGAACGACGTCGGAGCAACTCGCCGAGATCTCCGTGGCGACGCGGGCGCACGCGATGCGAAATCCGGAGGCGGTTCAGGCGATGACCGATCTGGAGTTCATGGACATCCGCGAACTGACCGTGGAGGACGTCGTCCAATCGCGAATCATCGCTGATCCGCTGCATCTGCTCGAGTGCTGCATGATCTCCGATGGCGGCGGCGCAGTCGTGATTGCGTCTGCGGATGTCGCACGCGATACACCCAAGGATCCGGTCTGGATTCTGGGAGGCGGCGAAGCAACGAAGTATCCCGAGAATGGTGGCGACGTCACGGTGACCGCCGGCGCGCAATCCGGTCCAACCGCATTCGGTGAAGCTGGCGTTACACCATCCGACATCGACATCGCGATGATCTACGACTCCTTCTCGATCACGGTGCTGGCGATCCTGGAGGATCTGGGCTTCTGCAAGAAGGGCGAAGGGGGATCTTGGGTCGAAGGCGGGCGCTTACGTTTCGATGGCTCGAACGGTCCGGCCCTGAATACCGATGGTGGTGGGCTCTCCTCAAACCATCCGGGAATGCGCGGGATCTTTTTGCTGATCGAGGCGACCAGACAACTTCGAGGTGAATCGCATTCTCAGGTCGAAGGTGCCCAACTAGCCGTTGCGCATGGCAACGGTGGAATGTTAGGTAGCCGGCACTGCGCGGGTACCGTGATCCTGGGGAGAGACTAAAATGGCCGAGGTCAAGCGACCGCTTCCGAAATTGACGGATCCCGACACGGGGCCGTTCTGGCAAGCCACGAAGGACCATGAGCTGCGCTATCAGACATGTGATGAGTGCAGCGAAATCGTCTTCTTCCCACGCGGTCACTGTACGCATTGCCTGAGTCAGAGGCTCAGCTGGCAGGTCTCGGTGGGCGAGGGGGCGATCTATACGTACAGCGTGGTTCGCAAGAACTATCACCCCTACTTTGCGCAACGCACACCTTACGCGATCGCTTGGATCGATCTCGATGAAGGTTTTCGAATGATGTCGAATGTCGTCGGTGTCGAGGATCCTGTTCGTGATATCAAGATAGGTCAGCGCGTGTGTGTGGATTGGGACGATGAGGAGAGTCTCTCGCTGCCCATGTTTCGGCCAATTTGAACGGGTACTCGGAGATTTTGTTATGCGCTAGGGCCTCTTCGTGATCGTGCCGAAATCAGTTCTGGAATTCCGGCACGGTGCAGTCAGGCTAACCCCGGAGATTTCGAGCGAGTTGTTTTATCTTCTGTCCGCTCGGAACTCGTTCGTAGTGCGTCCGTGGACTGTTGAGTCTCATGTGACCTCCGTTAGTTCGTAGGAAGTGGTTGGTAGTTGGTAGTAGTTGGTAGTAGTTGGTTGCTCGGGCAATGAGAGGGCGTCGCACTTACGGTGCGTTGATGTTATGATTATCGTATCCGGGCGCAGGCGTGGTGGAATTGATTCCGCCATGCGGTGCCGCGTCCAAGCAGATTGCGACGGTTGGACTTGTCGGTTGCGGCGACTGCCGTCACGGTTTGCCAGAAACTGAATAGTGAAGGAAAGCGTCATGAATATTATTTCGTCAGACTCGCATGTGACCGAGCCGCCCGACACGTACGCGTCGATCGACGCCAAGTTTCGTGATCGTATGCCGTACATCGAGTACCAGGAAGGCATTGGTGATGTCTATGTCATTCCGGGCATGAGGCGACCTGTACCGATGGGTCTGATCGCAGCCGCCGGCCAGACGCGCGACGAGATGAATGCCACCCACGCGCGCTTCGAAGAGTTGCACCGCGGGGGCTGGGATCCGGATGCGCGCATCGCAGACCAGGATCGC
>Ga0164313_10005895_pt1 | contig 10824 bp, 5 predicted proteins | sample GuaBasSedimGuay4_FD_113735 | JGI IMG/M metagenome (GOLD analysis project Ga0164313, IMG submission 113735) | Subseafloor sediment microbial communities from Guaymas Basin, Gulf of California, Mexico - Guay4, Core 4569-4, 0-3 cm | ecosystem: Environmental > Aquatic > Marine > Hydrothermal vents >...
ACAGCTTTTTTCCAGCAGGTCAACGATCGAGTGATATTCACCAAGATCTATAGTGGCGGAAACGCCGGGCGGGTAACTTTTCAACCAGGGTTTATCATTCATTTCAGAATCCTCTCGACGGGTACACCAAGTAAAATTTACCGAATAATTCTCGACCACTTCAGGCCTATGATAAATGACTTGGCGCAGGTGTTTTGCAATTTTTGTTTGCCGACCCGATAGGCTGTGTTTATTATTCGCATAGGGACAACTTCTCAAGGTACTGCTTGATGGGTGAACAAAACATAAAAGAACATGCTGACGAGGCCACGCGCCAGGCGTTTATGAGCTCTCTGCTTGAAGAAGTACGGGCGCTGGAGCTGATGCTGGAAAAGGGCATGGTGGAGTCGGGTGTCACGCGGATTGGTGCCGAGCAGGAAATGTTCCTGATTAACAAGGCCCAGAAACCAGCCTTGACGGCACTCGAGGTGCTCGATGAGGTAGCAGATGAGCGCTTTACCAATGAGCTTGGCCTGTTCAATCTCGAAGCCAATCTGTCGGTGCAGGAGTTTGACGCGAATTGCCTGAGCCGTATGGAGGCTGAAGCACAGGAAGTTTACAAGAAAGCCCGCAAAGCGGCGCAGCAGTGTGACAGCGATATAGCCCTGGTAGGTATTTTGCCAACATTGACCAAGAAGAATCTTGGACTTGACTCGATGGTGCCGACACCACGTTATTTCGCATTGAATGATGCGATCATGGCGTTACGTGGCGATAATCTGCAGTTCACCATCAATGGTATAGATCAGCTCAACGTCAACCATGACAACCTGATGCTGGAAGCCTGTAATACCAGTTTTCAGGTGCACTTTCAGGTCAGTCCGGACAATTTTGCCAAACTTTACAATATCGCCCAAACCATTACCGGCCCTTTGTTGGCGGCTGCAGTGAATTCGCCTATTTTATTGGGTAAGCGTCTGTGGCACGAAACACGTATTTCGGTATTTGAATATTCCGTTGATGCAAGGTCAACCACCCACCAGAGCAGGGGACTGAAACCAAGAGTCCATTTTGGTGATCGTTGGGTAGATGATTCCGTTACCGAAATTTTCAAAGAGGACATTGCAAGATTTCGTGTCATCCTGACCACCGCCACCGAGGATAACCCGCTGGCGATGGTTGCACAGGGGATCGCACCTAAACTGAAGGCTTTGTGTCTGCATAATGGCACCGTATACCGCTGGAATCGCGCTTGTTACGGTGTGCACAACGGTGTTCCACACCTGCGTATCGAGAATCGTGTTATTCCGTCCGGGCCTACCGTGCTTGATGAAATTGCCAACACGGCGTTTTTTGTAGGCATGATGGCCGGTATGGCCGATGAGATTGATGATGTGCGTGAATTACTTCCATTTGAAGATGTTAAAGCCAACTTTATGGCTGCGGCGAGAGAAGGCATACGCGCACAGATGAACTGGTTTGGCGATACCCACATGCCGGCCAGAGAGCTCATCCTGGATCAACTTCTGCCCCTGGCCGAAAGAGGGCTGAAGAAATCAGGTATTGCCCGGAAAGATATTGACCTGTATCTCGGTGTGTTACGCGACCGTGTCAGCACCCGCAGAACCGGTTCACGATGGGCGCTGGAGTCACTGAATAATATGCGTGGGCGAGGCACCGAGGATCAACGGTTGCGTTGCCTGGTCGGCAGTATGGTGGCGCAACAAACAAAGGGACGGCCAATTTCAGAGTGGAAACTGGCTGATTTCTGCGAGCAGCAAAACTGGCGGGACAGCTATCTGAAAGTGTCCCAGTTCATGGCGACCGATCTGTTCACCGTTCGACCGGATGACATAGTAGATTTTGCAGCAACCTTGATGGACTGGCGCCATGTGCGGCATGTTCCTGTTGAGGGGGATGATGGCGAACTGGTGGGTCTGGTTTCACATCGCGCGCTGTTGCGGCTTGTGGCAACGGGCCGGGTTGGTCGCGAACACCGGGTGACTGTTGATGAAATTATGACGAGGAATCCGGTGAGTGTGAACTCGGATGCCACGACGGTCGAGGCAATCCGCCTGATGCGTGAGATGCAGGTTGCCTGTCTGCCGGTCATTGAAGATGGCAAGCTGATGGGTCTGGTTACCGAACATGACCTGCTGGTGGTTTCATCACATTTGCTGGAAAGTTACCTGGCCGAAGATGAATGACAGCATCGGGATTCAGACTGATTGCTGTTCTTTTATTGACCGTTATATTGATAGAGGCTTGTGGCGAAAACCTCAGCACAGAGCAGCGCATCATTGCGAACCTTGAACAGATGGAGTCTGCTGCTGAAGAGGGCAGGCATCTGGACTTTATGCGCTATGTGTCAGATGATTTTGGTGGACAATACGGTTCCATGGATCGCCGTGAATTTCACCGTTTCATGATTTTCCAGATAAATAAAAACAGGCGACTGCACGCTAGTTTTTTTCCTATTCATGTGCGCGAAAATACCAGCAGCGGAGATGAAACAACGGCTGCCACCGGTGCGTCCGCACAGTTTCGAATATTGGTGACGGGCGGTGCCGGATTGCTGCCGGATCGCGGGCAGTTATTTGCAGTGAAAACCGGCTGGGTGATGGATGATGGCGACTGGTTACTGGTCAAGGCCGACTGGGAAACTGTTCAGATGTCTGAGTGACAACTGACCGGTAGCAAACATCCATGAATACATCCCCGCCGCAACAACTGGTCAAAGCTGCCATGCAACTTCATCAGGCTGGTGAGTTTGAAAAAGCAAAAGCACTCTACCTGCAGGTTCTCTCATCACAGCCCACACATCCGGATGCCTTGCATCTTTATGGTCTCGCTTGCCACCAACAGGGCGATCATGAGACGGCCGTGAAATACATACGCAAGGCCGTTGAACAGGTGCCGGATCAGCCGGTACTGCGTAATAACCTCGGCGATGCATTGCATCGGACCGGTGAGTTGGAAGAAGCGATTGTTCAGCTAAATATTGCACTTGATTTGCGGCCTGGCTATGCAGGGGCTCACCAAAACCTGGGCTCGGTCTACGCCGATAGCGGTGAGCATGAAGCAGCATTGAGACACGCCAGGAAGGCGGTGAAATTCAATGAAAACCACCCCGAGGCCTGGTTCAACCTGGGCTTGGCATTGCTCGATCATGTCTTGCTGGAAGAGGCGGTCGATGCTTTTCGAAGAGCAGTGTTGCTGCGCCCGGACTACCCGGTTGCTGTCACTGGCTTACTGTATACACTGAATCTGGTGCCGGGTGCTGACCCCATTGAGGTCGCCGGCGAACACCATCGGGTTGCAACGGCGGCGTTCGGGCGAGCCCCGCTAAGTCCACCTGCAAGCAAAGCCGAAAGCCCGCTCCGCATTGGCTATGTGTCAGGGGATTTCTGTGCCCATGCTGTTAATTATTTTTTTGAACCGGTTCTTGAACAGCATGACAGATCAGTGTTTGAGATTTACTGTTATTCGGATGTCAGACGTCCGGACCGCGTCACCGGGCGATTAAAGCAGTCGGCGCAACACTGGCGGGATATGACCGGCTCCACAGACGAGAGTTTCCTGGCTCAGGTGAAAGAGGACAGAATCGACATTCTGGTCGACCTGGCTGGCTATACCAAACACAATCGTATGGCTGTATTTGCACACAGGGCTGCACCGATCCAGCTGAGCTGGTTAGGGTTTCCAAATACCACCGGGCTTGAGGCCATGGATTTCCGGATTGTGGATACTTACACGATAGCGGAGAGTGAGGCCAGCGCGGACACGGAAACACGCATCCGGCTGCCACAGGGCTTTGCCTGTTTCCGCCCCCCTGCACACGCACCTCCGGTGCAACTCTCTGCGGCTCAAAAAAATGGTTACGTCACGCTGGGCTGTTTACATAAACTTGAAAAATTGAATCCTGCTGTGCTCGAATTATGGGCACGGCTATTGCAACAGAACCCGACATCGCGTCTGTTGCTGGCACGTGATCAACTCGATAGCTGGCAACAGCAGAGACTGTTGTTACATTTTGAGCAGTACGATATTGGCCCGGACAGACTGAATATGATTGAGTTATCGGATCCGGGACAAAGTTTTTTCGAATTATTTGCGGATATTGATATCCAGCTTGATACCTTTCCATGGAGCGGGCACACGCTGGCCTGCTGTGCGCTGTGGATGGGTGTGCCGGTTGTAAGCCTGTATGGCAGCAGCCATGCCGGACGAATGGTTGCAAGTGTACTGAAACTTCTGGATCTTGATGAACTGGTCGCACAGGGCTCTGACGCCTATTGCGAAATTGTTCATGCACTGTGTGAGGATCAGGGCCGCCTGGATCTGTATCGCAGGGAGCTCAGGGGCCGCTTCAAACAGTCCCCGTTATGCGATGAGAAAGGCTTTACAAAGACACTGGAAGCCGGCTATTTGCGCATAAGCGGATCGTAGGTGTTTGCTATATAAACTTAGCTGTCCAGCCAATGGCCAAGATCACGCTCAAGTAAAGCGGACAACAGCTGATTATCAGCCCGCAAAGCTTCGCGTAAGGTATCTGCCATTTGTGGCGTTAACGGTTCGGGTGACTTTCGTACCTTGTTCCAGTTTGTCATACGCTTACTCATGCTCTTGCGTTTGGAGCCATCTGCATTATATTTGCGCGCACTGCGTTGCAGCGTGTCGACTATCTTTCCGCCACGGGTGGCCGGCACGAACAGTAGTTGCTGTATCCAGAGGTAGCGGTAGATAACGCTTTCGAACCTGCGTTCAAACTCAGTCTGGCCATCATAATCAATATTCAAAAACTCTAGTACCTGCCGGTAGACGCTTAGCGTGTCGCTGGCGAGATCATCGAAAACGACGACCTTGGTGCGCTCGCGCCCGGCGAGTTTGAACAAACGTTCAATTTGCAGTCCGAACTTTGCATTGTCGCAATACTGTAGCAGGCGGGCATCAAGACAGCGTTTGGGTAAGCTTTCACCCTTGGCACGCGCTGACTGGAGAGCCCAGGCTGTCGCGAAATCTGCTTCATCTTCCTGTAACAAAAATTGCATTCGCAAATGGTAAGAGGGCAGCATCGTCAACGGGTTTCGCACCAGTACGATGAAGCGTGCTTGCGGGTTGAAGTGCAGTATGCGCTCAATCACTCCGGGCATATAAAGATAGGATACCGATCCTTCACCTATCGCTCTGTGCCCGGAAGTACAGTGTGCGTAGCAGCGGTCCAGATAGCCGCTTTTTAGCTCGCTTATATCCGGCGTATGCGTCAACTGAGTGAAGTAGTGGGGTTCCTTGGGTCTTGAAAAGCATATTTGTGGATTGCGCGTCAGGTAACGGCTGAGTGCAGTGGTGCCGCAACGCGGTGCCCCCACCAGGAAAAAATCAGGAAAATTTACAGGTTTTGACGAATTCAAAATTTCACCCTGACTGCTTGCTTGTGGTTTGGATCTTGCATTATTTTCACTAAGTATGATGACATCGGCTAGTTTAAATATAAATGGGGACAAAAACGATATTAACATCACTTTTAGTCATCCGGAATGCCGTATACGCTTGCGCTGCCCTGTAAACCCGTTATGCTGACACCGATATGAAAAAACTCCTGAAATGGGTGCTGGTGACAATCGCTATTCTGCTTGTCGGAATCACCATCCTTATCTATAACCCCGGCATCTTCAAAGGGTTGCTGGAAACTCAAATCAGTAAGGCCACCGGCTACTCTGTCGCTTTGAATGGTGAGTTGGAGATTGGTATTGGTTCACATTTGCTGTTAGCTGCTTCCGATGTGCATATATCCAATCCGGAGGCGCCTGTTGAAGGCGGTTTGCTCTCCATCGGTGACCTGCGCCTGTTACTGAACCGAGCCTCCTTATTTGAACCAACCATCATCATCGAGTCTCTGCAGGTTGATGGCCTGGAACTTAACGCGCAAACCGATAAAGAAGGTGTGGGTAATTGGGTTACCAGCGTTGGCCGGAAAAAAGCACAGTCAGCAAAAAGTGACAACGACAGTAGCGAACCGAGAGTATTATTCAACACGATCCGGCTCAGAAGCGTCATGCTTCATCACCTGAAGCTTGAGACGGGTAAAGAGCAGCTTCTGGATATTACTTCTTTTGATGTATCCAGGGCCGACGGCGGCATGTTGGTGGCTGCGTTGAAAGGATCTTTAAATACAAGGCCGGTCGAATACTCCGGCAGCGTCGGTCCGTATGAAAATCTGCTGGCGGGGTATGATATAAAAGTTACCGGCAAGGGGCATTTCGGTTCACTCACAATTAGTGGTAAAGGATTGATAGATAGGCTGCGCAGGCCGGCTCAACCGGAATTCAATATCGATTTACAGGGGCCGGATATTGATGAGATTACTGCCATGCTGGATATAGACGACCTGGGAACAGGTCCGTTTGCAGTAACAGCCAGCGGCAAACTGATTGACGGCCTGTATCACGCAGGTATTCACGGCACCATCGGTGATGTCTCATTGAATATTTCCGCAAGCGCCACTGACCTCTTGCAGCCCGATGAGCTTGATCTGAAACTGGCTGCCAATGGCCCCAACCTGGGCTCGCTGACGCGGGCGGTCGGGATTAAGCACTGGCCGGATAAACCGTTCACACTCAAAGGTGATGTCAAGCGCATTGGTAGCAAGCTGGACGTGACCGCACTGACCCTGAATATTGGCGGCACACAACTCATACTTGATGCATCATTAACAGAATTCCACTATATGGATGCCAGCCGGATAGATGTTTCGATAGTCGGTGATGATGTTGCACAGTTTCGGGAGTTGCTGGGTATCTCTGGCATCGCCACCGGTCCATTCAGCGTGCATGGCAAGCTTGCGGTCTCGGATGATGGTGTTGAGTTGATTCAGGTTGAGGCAAAGACATCATTGGGGCAGGTTACGGTGTCGGGTACGCTGGGCGCCCCTCCGGGCTACCTTGGCACTAAGCTACATGTGCACCTTGATGGTAGCGATGCCCGTAATTTGCTCAAAGCCATTCATATTGAGGCGCTGCCACCGGAAGCATTTAACCTGGATGCCCATGCCGAGTGGCAGAAGGAAGGCTTGCTACTTGAGAAAGGTGTGCTGGTGACAACGACGAATGAAAGGCTGGACTTTGGTGGGCTGATCGCCTTCAAGCCTGGCGGGAAAGGAACGGATCTTGAGTTAAAGCTCAGCGGGACACGCTTGGCACAAATGCTGGGGGGGCTTGTGGGTAAGTTCGTGATACCTGATCAGGCCTACAGTCTCAGTGGCCGGCTGCTTTTACAGGAAGAGGGCATAGCTTTGCAGAATGTCGAGGCAGAATTCAGTGGTAACTCTCTGCGGACGGATGGCTTAATCAAGCTTGGCAATCATTTTATTGGCACCGGCTTCGAGCTTCAAATTGAGGGTGATAACCTGTCTTCACTGGAAAATTTTCCTGCTATCTCCAGGTCTATTGGTGTATTTGTCAGCGGCCAGACCTACCAGGCTAAAGGCAGGTTCGAGATTGAAAATGCAGGTTGGCGCTTGTCTGACATCGCGGGGCGGGTCAGTGCGGCAAACTTCACCATAGGCGGTCTGGTTAGCCCTGAAAATAACTGGATGGATAGCTTTATTGATTTTTCTTTGCAGGGATCAGTATTTGACAGCCTGATTAAAGGTTTTGACACATCTGACTTGCCACTGGGCGCATTCAGCAGCAAAGGTAAGTTCGCCCTGGCTGACGGATATATAGGGCTTAAAGGTTTCAGCTTCGAAGCCGAAAAGGCACATGGAAAGGTAGACCTACAGATGGGCTGGCCGTTGAGGAAAGCGGGCGATATCAGTTTTACTGTTGATGTTCAGGGTGATGATATCCGTCACTTTGTCCCACCTTTTAAGGGGTTTGAGCCAAGTCATGTGGCCTACCGGATCAAAACCACCGGCAAACGTTCCGGCGATGTGATTTTACTGCCTCAATTCGAGGCCAATATTGGCAACTTGCTGATTTCCTTGCAAGGCAAGGTAAATCCTGACCTGAATGATGATAATAACGATATTAGCTTTAGTGTAGTTTCAAAAGATATATCTGTATTGGGCCGGTTTAAAGGAAATTCGCTACCTGCCGAGCCTGTGATGCTCAGAGCAGATATACGCGGTAGCACGAGTGCGTATATTGTCCGTAATCTGGAAGCTTCACTGGGCACAAGCCAGATGGAAGGCAGTGTGGATTTTTCATTCAAGGGCGTGCGACCGTACATCGGCTTGACGATCAATTCCAACTTGATCGATATCCGTCCATTTCTGACCCTGGAGGAAGAGATTGAAGAGCAGGATGACAAACCCGGTGATGGTCGCCTGATACCGGACATCCCGATGCCAATGAAACAGTTGGCTTTGTTCGATGGTGATTTCCAAATTAGCATTGATGAGGTCAGACATGTTCATGACAGCTTGAGAGACCTTGAACTTGTTGCAACGTTGCGTGATGACCGCTTGAAGGTTTCGAAAGCGACAGCAAAAGGCTTGCGGGGTCGAGTCAGTTTTTCATTTTTTGCCGAGCCTGCAGAGGCTGGTAAACGGGACATGGAAATTGACCTCAGTGCCAATGATTTTCTGCTGAACCTGACCGGGGCGCCAGGCGATGTGAAGGACGAGTTGCCTGTATTTGATGTCGGGTTTAAAGGCAGGGCACATGGCAGCAATCTGCGGGAGCTGGCAGGATCTCTGAATGGCTCCTTTCGCATAGGTAGCGAGGGCGGCACTCTGAAGGGTGTTGATCTGAGCTTTCTGGATGCTTCGGTTCTGGAATCGGCAATTAGCTTTATGGCCCCCAAGGCTGCCAAAACCAATATTGCCGAGGAAATTGTATGTGCAGCATCTATCCTGAAAATTACTGACGGGCTGGTTGAAACCGCACCTTCGTCCGCGCTCACAACTGATCGCCTGATCATGGTTTACAAAGGCACAGTTGATTTAAAAACTGAAGAAATATCATTCAGCTTCAACGCTACACCAACACAAGCCTTCAAGATCAGTATGTCCGAGTTGTTTCAACCTTACATCCTGGTCAGTGGCACTTTAGCTGAGCCTAAGGTTGGCGTTGATCAAGGGAAAATGGTTTTACATGGTGGCGCCACGATCGGCACCTTCGGTGCTTATGCCGTGGTTAAAGGCATGGCTGACCGGGCCGCACATGCGGCATCACCGTGTCAGAAACTGTTGAAGCAGGTGCAACAAGGGCTCTAAAGAAAAATTCACGCATGTTTACTTCGCCGGGTTATTGGCGTTGAATACAGGCTTTCTCGGTTTTTGAGAAGCCCTGCGCTACAATAAAATCATGTTTGTGGATAAACCATCTACTGATTCTCCTGTCGGGTTGCCAGCTGCTTTTCACCCGGCGGTCAGCAGATGGTTCGGGCATGCGTTTGCGGCACCGACAGCAATACAAATAGCGGCCTGGCCAAAAATCCTTGATGAAGCAAGGGTGCTGATTGCAGCGCCAACCGGTAGTGGTAAAACGCTGGCGGCTTTTTTGTGTGCAATCAATGATCTGGTGTTGCAAAGCCGTTGCAGTGTGCTGGAGAAAAAAGTCCATGTTTTATATGTTTCTCCACTCAAGGCACTTTCCAACGATATAGAAAAGAACCTGCAATTACCTTTGCAGGGGATTGCTGATGAGCTAACCGCCAGCGGTGAACCCGCTCACAGTATACGTGCTGCTGTTCGTACCGGCGATACGCCGGCGAATGAGCGTGTCAAAATGAGCAAGCGGCCACCGCATATCCTGGTCACAACACCTGAATCACTGTATCTGTTACTGAGCTCTGTATCCGGCAGAAACATGCTGGCGGGTGTTGCCACTGTGATTGTCGATGAAATCCACGCGCTTGCAGCCAATAAACGCGGCAGTCACTTGTCCTTGTCTTTGGCACGTCTTGATGCGCTGTGCGGAGTACCACCTAAGCGAATCGGTCTTTCAGCGACACAGAAACCTATTGGTCGTATTGCAGATTATCTTTGCGGCGGTCTGCCATGTGCCATTGTTGATACGGGTCACAAGCGCCACATGGATATTCAGCTGGAATTACCCGACTCACCTTTGGCCCCGGTATTGTCCAATGAGGTATGGGAAGAGCTTTATGAGCGTCTGGTGGTCTATATTGAGGAACACAATACGACGTTGATTTTTGTCAACACCCGGCGTCTGGCAGAGCGGCTAGCCCGTCATCTGGCGGAGCACCTGGGTGAAGATGCCGTGACCGCTCACCATGGCAGCTTATCCCGCAAGCACCGTCTGGAAGCAGAGCAGGCACTTAAATCAGGCCAACTGAAAGCACTGGTGGCGACTGCTTCGCTGGAGTTGGGTATAGATATCGGCCATGTCGACCTGGTATGCCAAATGGGCACACCCGGCAGCATTTCTGCATTATTACAACGTATCGGCAGGTCCGGCCATGCTGTGGGTGAAACGCCCAAGGGCCGTTTGTTTCCACTCAGCCGTGATGACCTGGTGGAGTGTGTGGCGCTGCAAAGGGCGCTTGATTCGGGTGAGCTTGATGCTATCGTCATTCCGCCTGCACCATTGGATGTGCTGGCCCAGCAGGTGGTGGCTGAAGTGTCGGCGCGGGACTGGCAGGTAGATGATTTGCACCGGCAGGTATGCACTGCCTGGCCGTATCAGAATTTACCCAAAAAACAATTCCTCGCGGTCATCCGCATGCTGGCAGATGGCTACTCAACCCGTCGTGGCAGGCGCTCTGCACTGGTTTTTTACGACGCTATCAATGGGCAACTCAGGGCGCGACCGGCCAGTCGTTTAACCGCATTGCAGAATGGCGGTGCCATCCCCGACCATTTTGATTATGAAGTCATCA
>Ga0164313_10005896_pt1 | contig 10821 bp, 4 predicted proteins | sample GuaBasSedimGuay4_FD_113735 | JGI IMG/M metagenome (GOLD analysis project Ga0164313, IMG submission 113735) | Subseafloor sediment microbial communities from Guaymas Basin, Gulf of California, Mexico - Guay4, Core 4569-4, 0-3 cm | ecosystem: Environmental > Aquatic > Marine > Hydrothermal vents >...
CCACGGCCCATCCAGAATCAGGATGTTGGTCCCGTGGCCAGCGAACCTGTCCTCGGCGGATTACACCACCGCTACTACCGCCAAGCAGCGTAGGCCCCTCGGCTTGGATCATCGGGTGTTGGCGGACCGGTCTATCCAATACCGACGAGGAACAGATTTTTGCCATGGCCAATGGCCAATACTGCGACGAGATCGATGTTTTCATTCCTGTTTATCCCCGCTCCCAATCAACCACCGAACTCTTGTGGGTTCCCGATTCGCACGGATGGATTAAACGGTAGGGACAAGGATCGGGAGACGAGCGTGGGGGTCGCATAGCGGGAAAAATATTCCGGCCCGCTATTTCACCCCTTTAAACGATATGGGCAACACCCTTCCCCCGCCCCCCGCCCCCAGTGCGGGGAGGAGCGGGGGGAATCGTTTGGTGAGAAAATATATGGCCGCCCCTTATTAACCCACCAAACTACCTCGGGCCAAGGCAGCGAAATCCGAAGGTGACCGCCGGAATCGTTTACGAAGAAAATATCCGGCCAGCAATTTCATCCCTTTAAACGATATGGGGCCACACCCCACCCCCACCCCCAGTGCGGGGAGGAGGGGGATGAAAATGGCCCCAGGAGTGTTCCCGGGGCCGTTACTAAGGCTTGACTAGCCGTTCCATATCATTTCACAAGAGCCAACTTACCCGCCAGGACCTCCGCCCCCAAGCGAGCCTCGTAGAAATAGATTCCCGACGGCACGACACCGCCGCTGCGACCGGTCCCGTCCCAGGTCACTGCACCCGAGGCCGCAACCGGTCCGTCATGAAGAGTGCGCACCAGTCTGCCTTTCAGATCGAAGACCTTCACCGTCAAGTGCTCTGCCTGGCCGATGGTGTAGGTGATCGTCGTGACAGGGTTGAAGGGATTCGGATGGGCAGTGGCCGTGAAATTTGCCAGGGCGGGAACATTTGATGCTGGGGTCGGAACCATCAGATCACCCAGAGTGCTGTCCTCGAAGTCATGACTGTAGCCTGCGCCGTTGCTCAGCGTGATGGCCACATCGTCCAGCTGGACGGCGCCGTCATTGGGCCACAGGCAATCGGCTCCATCCCAACCCCCGTCCGACGTTACGCGGAACTGGACGACCACCTCGTCCCCATTCGCCCCGACGTAGTCGCCGGGTTCGTAGACGAACTCCCCGGACACGGGCAAGTCCGCAAAAAGACCGTCCTGGAAAAGAAGGTTAATCCGATCCGCCATCGAGGTCTGGCAGCTGATGAAGAAGAAGTCATATCCCCACATGGTGTCGATATTGATGACCGCCGCAACCGACACGGTGCAGGGCAGGGCCGGATTGGTCACAGTTCCGCGCCACTCTAAAACCTCGTCGTAGGAAGCACCGTAGCCCCCATCCTGGTCACTCGGAGCGCACGAAATGACTTCGAACGAACCGCACCATGCCGAATAGGTGCCGGTGACGGCCTCGAAGGTGTCCACGTGCCAGAGGGGAGAATCCAGCAGTGCTCCAGGGCGTCCAGTCGCTTCACCGGCCGCCTGTCCCCGGGCGGGAATACTGATCAGCAGAAATAGAAGAAATAATCGGTGTAGCATGGGTCCCCTCCGGAATCCGGAACGCAAAACCCGTTTCCCCGAGGCTAGATGGTGCCCGGAATTGCGATTCCGCCATATCGTTTCATTATAGAGCAGATCGAAAGTATGGTCAAATCGGGTCCGCGAGACCCAGCGACTTGGTGTGCCTCCCAACTATTCCGTCCGCGTTGGTATCATTGCGGCTATGCAGTCATGAGAATAGCCTGATCTGATGTTCAAAATCACGGCCGCACAAAATCACCTAGCGGGAGCGAGAATTCAGTCGGCGATCTGTGTTAAGTGTTACGCCCAAAAAGCAGTCGGGTAGGCCAGGAGAGTCACCTCCCCCGTCGCCCATAGACCCAGACGTGCGGCATCGACGCCGATTTTTTGTGTCAAGCGCCAGGAATCAAAAAGCAGAGAATCCAAGACTAAGAATCAAATTCCGAGGTCGTCTACGAATCGTGTGTTAAGTAGAGAATTCTAGAAAATCCAGCATCCAGACGGCCCTCTTCCGCTAACCCTTTACCCCATGCCCAGATACACACAAAAAATAGCAGGCCCTGAGACCTGCCGGAAAAAACCCATTTTTCGCATTTGAACTTTCCGGGTCCCCGGGTGAGACGGTAATGCGAACTTTCCCCGTGATGCTCTTGGAGGGGCTTGATTCCTTATCCGGGAAAAACGCTATTCCCCCCCAAACTCCCGAAACCAATTCTGCACCACCATCAACATGGGCTGCACATCCTCTTCCGTCGGCGCCGGCCGCAACATCACGAACCTCTCCCCATCCGCGGTGACATCAAACCCATCCGCCCAGTCTGCCTTCCAATTCGTGCTCGGCCGGTCAAACAACTTCCGCGGCCGCCCCAGCGTGAACCCTTTCTCATAGTCCACCGACACGGCGAAGATTTCCTTCTGCGTGGTGTAGTAGATCTCCTTGCCGTCGGCCCGCCACTGCATCCAATCGCCGCCGCCGCGGGATACCTGCCACTTGCCGGTCAGACCAGGGTAGGTGGTAGCGTAGATCTCATCTACGCCTGATTCCTCCGAACCGTAGAGCAGATATCGTCCGTCGGGCGACGGGAGCGGAAAGGCGTCGGGAGCTGGCGAAGCCACAAGTTCGCGTCCATCTTCTTCCGGAGCGTCGACCGGGCGCGCGTAGATGTCCATTTCATAGCCGTTTTCCAGCATCATGATCTTGCAATAGAATAAAGTCTCTCCGTCCCGGGATAATCGCCACATGATTCCCGGGCCCAACTCGCGGCGGGGGTCGGAGCCGTCCAAGGTTATCATGTAGCCCATGCCCCTCATGGTGTGGCCAGTGATCCGTTTTCCGTCGGGATGCCAGACCGCTGACCCCCAGCTGAAGCCGTCAAAAGTTACCCGGCGCTCGTTGCCGTTGGTGGTGTCGTACAACCAGATTTCCCGCCCGGCATCGGTGGTGCAGCACAACAGGATCTGGGTGCCGTCGGGGGATAGGGATGGAAAAGGCATGTTGGTTCTCACGTCGGCGATGGACTCGATGAAATCTCCCTGACGGTCAAACCAGGCCAACTGGGCCTCAAGTCGTTGGCCCCCTGTTGTGTAGACCAGGGTTCCATCCCCCGAAACCGTGGGGTTGCGCCCGGCCGCGACGACCTGGAAGGGCTCGCCATTGACCTTCAGCTTGTCCAGAGAGAACGGAATAGCCCAGATGCCGTCGGCGACCCGATTCCTTTCGAACAGGATATGGCCCGAAGGAGACCACGTCGGGTGGTTGAGGAAGTCCCCGGGGAAGGCAACCACTTGTTTCACCTGGCCGTCGGGGGTCAACAAGCTCAGCGATCCGGATCCTGTCTGGGTGCGCTCCACGTAAATCCAGCCGCGGCCGTCGGGCAGCGCGCACATCCCGTGGAAACCGATTTCACCTTCCTGCGGGGCGTGGTGCATGGCCACTTCGCCGGCCTGGGACGACAACTTCATGATGCCGCGATACCCGGTGGAGTAGTAGATGGAGCCGTCTGGATTCCAAGTCCCCGATGACATGAGGCTGCTACTCACGCCGTCGCTCGTCTTGGCCAGGATGCTCAACTGACCCCCTCTGCGGTCGATCTTCTTCAGTTTACCGATAGTGGAGAAACCGATCCACTCGCTGTCGGGCGACCAGAAGTGGCAGTACGCGCCCTCGGTTCCGGACAACGGGAGCGAGACCATGGAGGCCAGGTCGCGCACCCAGATCTGTTTCTCGCTGAGGTAGGCCAGGTACCGGCCATTAGGGGATATTTGCGGGGCGAAGCTCTGTTTTCTCGAGGCGTCCTTGGAATCCATCGGGATGCTGTATTTGCGCAGGCGAAGCGGCTGTTCGTCGCTCGGGCGCATGAAGCCGTACATGGCGGCCAGAGTGGCGATCACAACAGCCCCGGCCAGGGCCCACTGGATCCAGGAGTTGCCCTTGGGGGCGGCTTCCGGTGCGCCCTCCTCGGCGTCGCCTGATATGACTTCCTGCAGGATGATGCGCGCGTCACCGATGGACTGTAGCCGGTTGCGGGCCTCCTTGACCAAGCAGCGGCGAACGAGGCGGCGGATTCCTGCCGGTAGCGAGGCGGGAAGAAGATTCAGATCCGGATCGGATTGCGTAACCAGGTACATGGTTTCCGGAATGGTCTTACCGCCAAAGGCTCTTTCTCCAGTGAGCATTTCGAATAGAACTGCACCGAAAGACCAGATGTCGCATCGGGCGTCGATATCCTCGCCATGCACCTGCTCCGGGCTCATGTAGACCGGTGTTCCCATTATAGTGCCCGGCAGGGTCAAAGCTGCGGTGATGGTGGGTGAGGAGACTTCCTCATCACCGACAGGTCCGGGGGATGACAAGCGAGCGAGACCGAAATCGAGGACCTTGATCTTGCCATCAGGTGTGACCATCAGGTTTTGAGGCTTCAAGTCCCGGTGAATGATGCCCCGCTGATGGGCTGCCTCAAGGGCTTCTGCTATCTGCAACGCAAATTTAAGCGCTTTCCCGGTGGGGAGTGCCCGCTTGGAGATCGTATTTGAGAGATCTGAGCCAGGCACGAGTTCCATGGCCATGAACCGCGTGCCGTCCTGCTCGTGCAATCCGAATACGGTTGCGATTCCCGCGTGATTCACTGCGGCCAAGGTCTTTGCTTCCCGTTGGAAGCGGGCCATGCGTTCGGGATCGCTGGCTACAGTCTCGGGGAGGATCTTGACTGCGACTCTCCGGTCGAGCTGGAGATCGCGGGCTAGGTAAACTTCACCCATGCCTCCGGCCCCGATTTTCTCGAGGATCTCATAGTGGGCAATAGTCTTGCCGATCATCAGGGGTCCTTCGGTGGATTTTTTAGGGATCCCAGGAACGGCCCTGAGTGTAAAGCATACCTATCTGGTTGTGAAGAAACGTCTGGGGGGGGATGTTTTCCTTCCAAACGACCTTGTATCGGGTGGGGTTGTGGGGAGTGGGGTAGCACAACAGTCGATGCAGGCCAATGACGATTCAAAATTGAGCTCGGGCGGAACCGTTTTCGAGGTCTGTATGTTGCCAGACCAATTCGGACTCAAGGTCCAAAAGTTAAGAGACACATTCTCTGATTGCTGAAGGCCGGATCATCTCCTTTTGAAAATAAAACAGCCCCAAGCACAGCATCCATGCTTGAGGCCGTTAGATCTCATTTATCTGTGTTAAGCGTTAGCCTCCAAAAAGCAGAAAAATCGAGACTCAGAGACGGATTTCGGGGTCGTTTGGAAGTAGTGTGTTAAGCAGTAGATTCTAAGAAATTTCTCACCCAAACGACCGGCCTCCGCTAATCGTTTGGAACCATGCGGTTATAGCGACGAAAAAAGCAGGCCATGTCAGCCTGTCAAAAATCCCTAAAAAAGTTCCTACCCAAATTTCCGGGTCCCCGACCGGGACGGGGAAGGGAACTTTTTCTGAGAGAACGGGGCTGGCCAGATCAGGAATCCAGCTGGGGTCCTAATCGAGATCGAACCTTGCTAAAGAATGGGCTATTATCTATCGATCTCGGGTTAGTATCCCTTCGGTTTGTTGGAAACCAGATCGAGGTGGAATCCTTCATTCTTGATGAACCCAAACTTTACCCACTAAGAATTGCCATGCGCCGTATTTTTCTCCTCCTTCCCTTCGCGCCCCTCCTCATGGTCAATGCCTGCACTGAGGAGCACGCCTCCTTCCCCGCCCCCCTGACGACCACCAAAATCCTGGTCACCTCCGAGGCTGGCGCCCGCATGCAGGTCATGCCGAACGTCGAGTTCGTCGAGGGTCAGGCCTCCGGAGGCACGGTCATCACCGTCTGGCCGGACAGCACCAAGCAGACCATCCACGGGATCGGCTCGTCGTTCACCGAGTCATCGGCCTTCGTGCTGGCGCACCTCGATCCTGAGAAGCGAAACGAGGTCATGCGGAAGATCTACGGGGCCGAGGGCGCCAACCTCACGCTGACCCGCACGCACATCGCCTCGTGTGATTTTTCAGTGGAGGGCAAGTACTCCTACGCCGAGCAGGAGGGCGACGCCGAGCTGGCGACGTTCACGATCGCGCCGGACGAGGAAGGTTTCGACCGGACAAAGTACCCGGGGATCAAGTACGAGAGCTACGACTTGCTCCCAATGATCCATGAAGCGCTCGCCATCAAACGTGAGCAGGGTGACGACCTGAAGATCATCGCCTCGGCCTGGACCGCGCCGCCGTGGATGAAGGACATCGAGGATTGGTTCATCCCCGGTTCTGAGGACAACGACTGGCAGGGCACGGGGGGCGAGCTGAAGCCAGAGTACGAGGCCACGTACGCCGACTACCTGGTGAAGTATTTGGATGCCTACAAGGCGAATGGCGTCGACGTATGGGGCCTGACGCCGGTGAACGAACCCCACGGCAACGGCGGTCACTGGGAGAGCATGAACTTCTCGGCCGAGTCGCAGAGCGCCTTCATCAAGGATCACCTGGGGCCGCAACTGGCCAAAAGCGCTCATGCTGATACGAAGCTGCTGATCTTCGACCAAAACCGTGACGGCGTGGAGCACTGGGCCGACGTGATCTTCCCCGACCCCGAGGCCGCCCCCCACGTGTTCGGCATGGCCGTGCACTGGTACGAGAGCACTTTCAAGGTCTACGAGGACTCCTTCGACCGGGTGCACGCAAAATATCCCAGGTTCGAGATCATCCACACCGAGGGCTGCATCGACAACCTGGGTGGAAAACCGCCCGGCGGCGTGGCCGATCCCGCCGGATACCAGGAATCGGGCTGGTGGCAGAACGACGCCTGGTGGTGGAATGAGAATGCCACCGACTGGGCCTACACCGTCGACTGGGGGTTCGTGAATGCCGACGACCACCCGATGTACACACCCGTGCACCGCTACGCACGGAACATCATCGTGAGCCTGGACCACTGGTTGACCGGCTGGGTGGACTGGAACGTCGTGCTTGACAAGCGGGGTGGGCCCAACCATGTGGACAACTTCTGCGGAGCGCCCATCATGATCGACATCGAGACGGGCGAGATCCACTACACCCCCGTCTACTGGGTTCTGGCGCAGTTCAGCCGGACGATCCGACCGGGAGACAAGGCCGTGTGGACCAGGCTGGAGCTGGATGACGGCGTTGAGGATGGGGATCTGTATGCGTGTGCGACGGTAGACTCGGGCGGGACAGTGGCGGTGCAGGTTCTGAATACCGCGAAGGAAGTGGTGCCTATCAAGCTGCAGGTTTTTCAGGGCTTCGCCAAAGTCGAGGTGCCGGCTAATTCCATTCAGACGATTCAATTTCGGTAGTGGATCGGCTTCAGTGTTTGGATTATACCGGCTCCCCGAGCGGGACGGGGAAGGGAACTATTTCTGAGATAAATTGGTCAGGGCAACATTGGCTTCCGCAACAAGATGCTCAAATTCCGGGTCCGGCTCGCGGAACAACTCCAGGAATTCCTGATACCGCTCCCTTGCTTCCTCCGTTTTTCCCAATTGATCGAGCAGACCTGCAAGCCGGTGCAGTGCGAACGGGTATTCGATTCCCCACAGGAAAAGTTCCAACTGGGCCCCGAAATCCGTCACCTCGGTCGGGTCAATAACTGCTGCATAGGCTTCCGACGCCTCTTCCAAATTCCCAAGGTTTTCGTGGGCCTCGGCCACAAGACGGCGAATGGGAACCTTGCCAACGAATACCGGGAGCCTACCCCGGACTGTTAGCGACTCTAGCAACGGGAGAACTGATTCCCAGTCCTTCCTCGCTCCAGCTATCAGGGCTTCGAAATATGCCAGGTCCGGAGCAAACTTTCTTTGCTCCGGATCAGACCTCTTTCGGGCAGCCATTAGATTCTCATCCGCCACATTCAGTTCACCAAGCGAGACAGCCCGCAGACCTGCCATGACAAGCCCTAGCATCGTTGTATCGGGTAAAACCGGTTCCGGTAGCAGGGACGGTATTCGACCGGATGCGAGATAAAGCCTGTCCTGCGCGTATTCCAGAACCGGGATGTAGGTCCCGAAGGACTCGTTACGGCATTCCTGGAATTTGGAGACCGATGATTCCACCGAACCCCGAACAACTTCCAGGGATGCGAGCGTGGCGCTGGACAACAGCCAAACTGATCCGCTGATCTCCGGGTCATCCCTGAACCGAAGGGCCAATTCGCCGACACCCTCCCAATCTCCTTTGGCCTGTAGGAGATCAAGCGTGCGGTGCTGACGCCATTCTTCAGGAAGTTCTTTGAATCGAACCTCAGCCTCGGCGAACCGGCCCACGTTGATCAGGTCTAGGGTAAGATTGGCCATAACTGCATAACTTGGCACGAAGGCACTCGTCTCCGCAGCCCTGGCGAACTCGTCGATCGCCTTCCCAAATTCACCAGATTGATGGTAGATCATTCCCAGGAAATTGTAATTTCCTGAGCTGGGATCCAATTCCACCAGGAGTTGCCCTGAAAGCAGGGCTCCGCCCAGGTCGTGATTGACGAAACCCTGATACCATACTTCGATGCTTCTAAGCTGAGACTCCGTCATCCGATTCGGCCGGGCCATGGCCATTTCAAGGGCCCATCTAGTCGAATCCCGCCGGCTCGTATTACCATAACAGACGGCCATCAGGTACCAGGCCGAAGCAAAATCTGGATCTAGCTTCAGGGCATGCCTTGCCTCCAGAAGGGCTGCATAATTATCCCCCTCTCTCTGAAAAGTGGTGGCTCGGACCAGGGATCGATAGGCTTGGTAGGATGGGGTGATCACTTCCAGCGGCTGATGAGTGGCCTGGACTGCTTCAATGCTTTCTCCCAAAATTTCACGCAAACGACCGCCGAGTCCATCCAAAACCGGGATAAAATCACCTTCACCTTCGGCCCGATCCTGGAGCGAGGCGATGAGATCGTCCGTCTCCGTATTCCACACTCGGAGGATGAAGGCATAAGCGCCCGGAAGGCGGTCGATTCGGCCGGTGACATAGGCTCCGGCCCCCACCCGGTCGGCGAGTTGGCGGGCAGTTTGGCCCGAAACGATGGTCGAGTCCGGCAATCCAGCCAGTTTCAGGCCGCGTTTCAGGGCAGCTCGCGATACCGGGGTGATGAAGTTGCTCTGTTCGAGACCCGCGATAATCAATTCCCTGGCAGCAATCGCCAACCCAGGGTCGTCATCCGGACCATCGAGCTCTGCCACCAGAATCCAGTTGATTCCCCTGGATACACCTCCCTCGGTAGGACTGCGCTTCCACGGCTGCTGCCATGCCAGGATTACCACGGCCGTCAGTACGACAATTGCCATCATAAGAATCGGGAGACTCGGCGCATTTGGCCCGGTGGGCCTCTCGGCACCTTCCAGCGCCGCCAGCAATTCCACCGCATCCTGAAAACGGTCTGACGGCTCCTTCATCAGGCAACGATCGATGGTCTTCTGCAGGTCGGCGGGGATCTCAGATCGGGTTTGTGATGCCGACTCCGGATCAACATTCTGGATGGCGTAAAGGACGGCCTGATAATGGTCCCCGGAATAAAGGGGACGGCCAGTCAACATTTCATGCAGGATGACGCCCACCGACCAAACGTCTGCTGGCGCCTCGGCTTCATGACCCAGGGCCTGCTCGGGCGAAAGATAGCCCGGAGTGCCCATGGTGGTCCCCTCCCTGGTCAGGCGGGTGGCGCCTGCCAGCTTGGCCAGGCCGAAGTCCAGGATCCGGATCCCATCATCATGAGTAAGGAAAATATTCTCAGGCTTGATATCCCTGTGGACCAGATCCCGGTCGTGGGCTCGCGCCAGCCCCCGGGCAACCTGGGTAACGATTTGTACGGCATCTGCAATTGGAAGGGGGCCCCGGTCTATTCGATCCCGAAGGGTTTCTCCCTCGTAGCTCGGCATGACCAGGAAAAGTTGGCCGTCAGGTGTCTCATCGATCTCGTGGATGGTGCAGATCGAGCCGTGCTCCAACGAGGAGGCTGCCAGGGCTTCATTACGAAATCGATGTTTGGCCGCAGGATCACGAGAAAGTTCGGGAGCTAGGAATTTAAGGGCGACTTTTCGCTGAAGATTCAGATCTTCGGCCTCGTAGACGATTCCCATGCCGCCTGCACCGAGCTGACGGGTGATCCGGTAATGGGAAACGGTCTTGCCGATCACGCTGCTCTCCCGTCAGATGCGGGCAAAGAGAGCGGGGATGGGCTGTATCCCCCGATTTCAACAATCCTAATCCAGCTGGGGGATTTTGGCAAGAGGTTGGAAATCAAGCAAATGGGTGGACAGTGGTTATGCCTGTGTTAAGCATGAGTCTGATTTTTCGCATCCCGTCCCACTCGATTTCCGCCTCCCCGAGTGGGACGGGGAAGGGAACTAATTTCAGAGGATATGGGGCTGGCTGAACCTTGTGACCAATCAACCCCAAAGTGAGAGGACATATGGCCCTATTTGATCAGAACCATCCTCTTCGTCTCGCTAAACGATCCGGCTTCTAGGCGGTAGAAGTAGACGCCAGCGGACACAACCCGACCTGTCATATCACGACCCCGCCAAACGACTTCATTTCGGCCCTGTGCGGCGATGTCACCGTCGAGCAGAACATCTACCAGCCGACCTGCCACGTCGTACACGGACAGCCTCACGGCCTCCTGCATGGGCATATCAAAGGCTATTGTCGTTTGGGGATTGAAGGGGTTGGGGACGTTCTGTTCCAGCACGTGGCGTGCGGCCGGCACTTCATCCACGGCTGATACGCAGGCGATCAACCCCGCGGTCACCTGCTCGCGGAACATCTCGACCGTTC
>Ga0164313_10005897_pt1 | contig 10819 bp, 7 predicted proteins | sample GuaBasSedimGuay4_FD_113735 | JGI IMG/M metagenome (GOLD analysis project Ga0164313, IMG submission 113735) | Subseafloor sediment microbial communities from Guaymas Basin, Gulf of California, Mexico - Guay4, Core 4569-4, 0-3 cm | ecosystem: Environmental > Aquatic > Marine > Hydrothermal vents >...
ATGCGGGATGGATTGGCGCATCAAAATGTGAAGTTATTTTTGAGCGAGCCCTTAGTCGGTGATGGAATTAGTATAATTAGTCAAGGGCGTCCCCAAGATGCCCCAAGATGCCCCTTGACAAAATGTATATATCACAGATATCTGTTCTTAATGGATGAGATCGATATTTTTTGTGAATGTTTAGGTTTTGAGGTCTCCCGCCCTTTCATAAGGGGGCCGAGCGGGATTTCCTCATACAGAATTTCCACAAACGGGTTGACCGCACATGTCCAAATTTTTGAGAATACGAATTATGAAAGACAATAATAGTAAAAAAATATTCTGGACTTCATTACCTAGAATATTGACTGGAGTTGCTGGCTTAATAACGGCAATAGTAACATTATTAGTTTATCTAACTGATGGTAATAATTCAAGTAATAACAAATCATCCCCGATAAAGGACACGAGTAATATAACAGCAATAAATACTTCCAAATATATTGGCAACAATCTATGGGATTGGAAAGTTTTCATCGAGGCGACTCCTGAGACGCTTTCACAGATTGAATATGTTGAATATGAACTACATCCCACGTTTCCAGAGCCCATAAGAAGAATCCATACAAGATATAATAAATTTGCACTTAGCGCCAGGGGATGGGGAACTTATGAAATTAAGATTCAAGTACATTTTTATGATGGCACAGAAAAATATTTAACTCATATGTTGGTGTTTAACTAGTTAGGCACAAAGTAGACATTTCTTGCACTCCATATTTGGGAAGATTAAATTATAACTTCTTGAAATAGCAATATATTTTGAAATTATAAGAAGAATTATAGCCCAACGAATCTCCATAATGCTTACAGTGATATCAGATAGTTACAGAGTTAAAATATAACTTTCCGAAAAAAAACAAAGTACATATTCTGGTTAGAATAACCAAGTGGATATTCTAATTATCTTATTATAATAAATAAGGAGAGAAATTATGAGAAAATTTTTTTTCCTAATGGTAGTTTTGGGCTTTTCAATATTGCTGCCATGTACAGTTGTGGCAAATTTCCAAAAGACAAAGATCGCTGTTTTGGACTTCCAACTTCAGGGAAAGGGATATGAGACTTCTGATATGGGTAAAATTGTTGCGGAATGGTTTATTACTTCGTTTGTTAATGAAGGTCGATTTGATGTAATAGAGCGTGGATTGTTAACAAAGATCTTAAAAGAACAGAATCTCATTATGACTGGAACTGTAGATTCAGACATAGCCACACAACTGGGCAAGCTGCTTGGAGTAAAAGTAATAATTTCAGGGTCTGTAATGAGGTTTCAGGATATTATTGAAATCAATGCCAGGATTATAGATGTGGAAAGTGCTTCAATAATAAGCGCCGAAAGTATTAAGGGTAGTAGTACAACAGAAGTTAGGAAACTAGTAAAACAGATGTCTGAAAAAATAATTAAGAACTTTCCCCTTGAAGGCTACATTGTTTATGTAGGCGTAAATTCTATTACAATAGATCTTGGCAAAGTTGTAGGAGTAAAACCTGGAATGCAGTTTATTGTTTTTAAAGAGGGCGACGTCATAAGACATCCTAAAACAGGGCAAATATTAGATGTAGAAAAGATAAAAACAGGTATTATAAAAATAATAAGTGTTAATGAAAAAATAGCAAAAGCTAATATAATAAAAGAAAAATTTCCTGGTTCTATAGAATATGGTCAAAGAGTAAAGAGTTTTGCTGAAGATTTAACGCCTATAATGACACAGCTCTCAGTAGATAGCAAATCCCAAGGTGTAAAACAGGCCATGGAGATTAAGCCCAAAAGAGAGCATCTCGTAATTACAAATCATAGTCCTCAGAAAAAGAAGAAGTCTCCATATATCAGTCCTCAGAAAAAGAAGAAGTCTCTATATATCACTAAATATATCAAGGTGCTAAGATCAAATGATTCTACTCAGAAAGTAAGAGCTGCAAAAGAAATTTTCAAATCATATTCACATGACCCGCAACTTCTATGTGTTGTTAATGAGGAGCTTTTGAGAGGATACCAAATCAATGTAAGAGATAGGCAGCATATTGATGCAATGGCATGGCTATGTAAAATATTAGGCGCTTCTGGGCAGACTAAGTATAAAGCAACACTTAAAAGAGTCGCTCAAGAAGCACCCAGTAGAAAATTAAAAAAATATGCCAGGAAAAGCCTATCCAAACTTTAAAAACAGATCATTTTCAAACGGTTCCATAAAAACGTAAATAGAGAAGAACTCCATGGTTCTGTCTGTTTTCTTAAATACATGGACATTATTAACACATACCCTGCCGCTTGATTTAGGTTTTAATTACTGTCAAAAAATCTAAGTTGTACTTTTTGGGGAAGGATTTTTTTGTGATAGAGCTTTTCAAAGAAACTTGTTAGCCCTTTCAATTGCAGTGGATCAAGATTGTAGTTCAACAGCTCGTAGTATTTTTTGCAGATGTCTATATCTATTCCAAGAATTTCTGAAGCTTTTTTGGCAATATCTTCCAGATTTTTCTTTCCTTGTTCCTTTGAGATATCAAATAGTTTTATTATTGATGATACGAGCTCCGGTTTTTTATCTGCAAATGATTTTCGTACTGCCCATAATGCAAAAACAAATGGCAGGTCTGTTAATTCCAGCCACATCCGGCCAAGATCATAAATATGATCGAAATGAACTTGCCATTTTTCTTTTAAAGCCTTGTCGCCGATAATAAGTGCTGCGGCCGCAGATTTTTTAATTTCATCCGGGCATTGAATCGGCATAGTCTCGAATACTGGCTTTACTTTTTTTGTTGAAAAAAGAAGTTTTAACAGCTCTGCGGCCGCCGCAGAGCTGTCTGTAATGATTACTTTGTTGTCAGTCAGCTTTTCGAAGGGCTTTTTGCTTACAAGAATGACACTCATAACTCTTCCATGACAGGCTATTGACAGGTCAGGAAGAAGCAGCCATTCACCTTGGTTCTTTGCATAAGCAACAGATGAGACAGGGCTTATATTAAGCTCATTTTTTACCATCATATTATTCAAAATTGAAGGCGGTGCGCTTACTATATTCAGCCAGTCAGGTTTTAAACCATTATCTAAGCCATAGTATACCGGGGCTACGTTCATGTAGCTTATGCGACCCAAATTGACAGGGGGAATGGCTATGTTATTTTTAAATTGATGTTGCATTTATTGTAAGACAGTTTTGCAAGACCCTTAGAAATCCGCATTTACAATAGCCTGCAGAAGTCCTGATTTGCTCGATACATCAACCGGCACATAAACAAAAGCAGCGCGCTTTCCTGGAGTTAAAGAGCCAAACATTTCACCAAACCCTAAAGAGCTTGCGCCGTTAAGTGTTGCCATTGCAAGGATTTCAGCCGGTGGTATAGAGGGAAAAGATTTTGATACAAAAGCCATCTCATCGAATATACTTAATGACTCAGTACTGGCCAGGCTGTCTGTACCAAGACAGGGCTTTATTCCGGCCTTAAGCATACCTGTAAGATCCGGCATCATGTTATGAAGATTGAAGTTGCTTCTTAAACAAAGACATACACGGACATTGTGCCGCAAAAGTATTTCAAAATCCTTTTCGTCCGCATGGATAAGATGTACAACTATAGTGTTTTCGTCAAGAACTCCAAGATCTTCAAGATATCTGACCGGGGTTTCAACCGGCAAATTCCAGCCTGAAAAATCAATTCCCCTTTCCGTCATAAAATCTGCCCAAATGCCTTTTCCGGTTGTCAGGAAAAAGATTTCATCTTTCGACTCCGCCAGGTGAATGGAAAAGGGAATATTTTCTTTACGTGTAATATTTTTTAAATCTGCAAGAAGTTCAGGGGACAGGGTGTGTGGTGCATGGCCTGCAATTGATTTTATTAATAATTTATTTATGTTACATGTTATTTCTTCAGGTAAGACATTACCAAGAAATTCTCTAAACCATACACCCCTGAGGCTGGAATTTGATACTATTTCCCATGTCAGGCCCAGAGTTGAAATTTCGCCGATAACTCCGCATCCGGATTCAATAAGCTCTTTGACACCATTTATTGCACCGGTTCTAAGATTTTCTGTGCCGGCTGAATTGCGCAAATTAATTAAATTTTCAACCCAGTTCCTGAATCCTTTTTCAGGTAACACTTTGTCCTTTAAAGCACAAAGTTCAAGATGAGTATGCGCGTTTACCAGAACCGGCAAAAGCGCCCCATGGCCATGATCAACAATATGTCCGCTGCATGAACCTTTGCCTGTTTCCTTGATTAACCCTGATTTATCAACCCTGATATAACCGTCATTAATAATTGTCCACGGATCGATCACCACCCATCCGGCTTTGTGTATTACAGGAGAGTTCACGATAAATGCGGTTTAATAATGTTATAAAAGCAATCCCTTTGAGCTGCTCTGTAGCCGGCGTCCTGAATCAGGCGGATCATTTCTTCTTTTGGCAGCCTGAACTTTACTCCTGCTGCGGCTACAACATTCTCTTCTATCATTGTACTGCCAAGATCGTTTGCTCCAAAGGCAAATGCTATTTGGGCGATTTTGTCTCCCTGTGTTACCCACGAAGCCTGTATGTTCTGTATGTTATCCAGAAACAACCTGCTGACAGCAAGTACTCTAAGATATTCTACAGATGTGGTTTTCTCTATTTTTATACGAGTATTGTCTGGCTGAAATGTCCATGGGATAAATGCGGTAAAACCGCCTGTATTATCCTGTAGATTGCGAATTTTCATTAGATGTTCAATTATATGTTCCGGCTTTTCTATATGTCCGAACATCATTGTTGCAGTTGTTCTAAGTTCGCAATTGTGAGCGGTCTTCATGACTTCTAACCATTGATCAACCGTACACTTGTTTGGTGATGTTTTTTCCCTGATTTCATCCACAAGTATTTCAGCACCACCACCGGGGATGGAGCCCAGTCCTGCATCGATGAGTTTGTTTATGGTATCTTTTAGAGACAGAGAGGATTTTTCCGCTATAAAAGCTATCTCTGGTGGAGAGAATCCATGTATATGAATAGGGAAATTGTCTTTTATAAATTTTAAAAGATCAACGTAGTAATCAAGCGAAAGAGAAGGATTGAGTCCGCCCTGAAGAAGAATCTGAGTTCCTCCGAGAGATAGAGTTTCTTCGATTTTTTCTTTTAGTTCTTTTTTTGATATTACATAAGCATCAGCATGGCCCGGCGGGCAATAAAATGCGCAGAACAGGCATCCTGATATACAAACATTTGTATAATTTATATTTCGATCAACCACAAAGGTAACAACAGGTTCAGGGTTAAGATGCTGCCTTTTTTTATTTGCCAGTTCCGCCAGTGTAAGAAGTTCAGCCTCGTTGAGCAATGTAAGCGCTTCTGTAAAGTCGATACGCTCATTTGATGCTGTTTTTTCAATTGTTCTATCTAATTTATTCATATCTGGTAATTACTAAGGTTCACGTTTCACGGTTTTTTTTCATAATCGGGGCGATCACAAGGATCGCCCCTACGAAAAAATAATATAATCACAGCCCGAAAGTTCGCACCGAAGGTGCGCTAATTAAAGTCTATAAAAGGAATCACGTTCAACCGGCGTGAAACCTGCCGAAGATATAAGATGTTCCATCTGAGCACGGGTTAAACCTTTTGCTGATTTTGCTCCAGCCATATGCGTGATCTTTTCTTCAATTATTGTACCATCCAGATCATCAGCCCCAAATGAAAGAGCCACCTGTGCCAGACTTTCGCCTATCATTACCCAGTAGGCCTTTATATGGCTGAAATTATCAAGCATAAGACGCGCCAGGGCTATGTTCTTTAAATCGTCAAATGCCGTAGTGCTTGGAAGATGTGACAGCCTTGTATTTTGTGAGTGAAAAGCAAGAGGGATAAATGCTGTAAACCCTCCTGTTTTATCCTGAAGTTCTCTTAATTTTATAAGGTGATCGACGCGTTCATTAAGTGTTTCTATATGGCCATAAAGCATGGTTGCATTTGATGTTAATCCTGCATTGTGTAATGCTTCCATTATTTCAAGCCATCTGTTGCTGTCTATCTTTTTGGGGAACAGCTTTTTTCTGACTCTGTCGCTCATGACCTCGGCGCCTCCGCCCGGGATTATTTCAAGTCCGGCCTTTTTTAATTTGGCAATTGTCTCTTCTATTGATAAGCCGCCAATTTCGGCAATATAGTCTATTTCTACTGCTGTAAAAGCTTTAATAGTTGAATCAGGACGTACTTCCTTAATGGTATTAAGAAGTTCGATATAATAGTCAAACGAAAGGGAAGAATTAAGTCCTCCAACAACATGTAATTCACGAACAGGTTCTTTGATACGTTCCATAAGCCTTGATCGTACATCATCAATGGAGAGCGCAAAGGCATCTTTTTCGCCGTCATCTCTTGAAAATGCGCAGAACAGACATCGATTCCGACAAATATTTGTGAAGTTTAGATGCTGATTGTAAACATAAAAGGCTTTTTTGCCGTGAAATTTGCGGCGAACATAATCTGCCAAATGTCCTACGCCAATCAGATCATTGCTTTTATAAAGGGCAATACCATCTTCAAATCCAAGCCGTTCACCTGAAACAACCTTGTCGTTAATTTCATATAAACTTTTATCTAAAAAAGAATATTTCATCATCATCATTCAAAAAGCATCATACTGTGAACGGTCAAAATCTGAGCTTTTTTATTATGTTTTTTTCACCACGAAGCTCACGAAGAACACAAAGAAATTTTAAAAAGCATTAATTCTAATCTTCGTGACCCCTCGTGTCCTTCGTGGTTTAATTATAATTTTTTGGTTATGACCATACGGTCATTTATATAGAAATAAATAAAAACTATAGCAAGAATTTTTTGTTATAGACTTTCAGATAAATAATTTCACTGTGTTATCAGTCGTCGACGTATAACTAATACGCCTTCCTCCTTCTGGCCTTGTGAAATTAATTATCTGAAAGTCTATAGCTATGACGTTTTGGTAAAAAGCCATAAAAAAACCCCGCCAATATGGCGGGGTTATATGAAATGTTTTATTTCATAAGATTTATGAATCTTAAAGCTTGCTTCCACAATTTGGACAGAATTTATCTTCTTTATTTATCTGGGCATTGCAGTTCTGGCAGCGTTCACGAGGCGCTGCAAGCTCAATGAGCAGTTGTCCTTTTTTGACTGGAATCATCTTTTTGTCAGCCTTGTAGTCGGCGAAGACAAGAACACGTTTTACAACTCCGTCCACCGGGGAGGTAACTCCATATTCAACCTTCATTAGCGCGAGGTTCAATATTTCTTCTCCTGCTTCAACGCTATCGCCGACTTTTTTGTGTACAAGCCAGAGGTCAGCATCAAATGGAGCACCAATGTGATAGGGGTTGTTTTCATCAGCCATCTCAACTCCACTCTTTTCTACAGCCCCTTTTTCAACCCGTATTTCCTGTACAAAAACTTCATGATCCAGTTTATAGCGAGTTCGTCTTGTGCCATTCTTGCTTACATTTCCGATGTGCATTACCTCAATGGTATGGACTTTTCCATCAGAAGTTCTGAATTCGCGTTCAACCCCTGTTTCAAGACCCTCAAACCATATATCATCCGGAAGTACGTTCGGATCGCTGAATTTCTCAAGATTTTTTATCAGTTTTAATGCATCTCCGGGATGATTGAGATAATTAACCAGCTCATTTTCATTCGGTTCTCTTCCTATGTGAGCAGCAAGTTCTTTCTTTAATTCATTAATATCAACAGATGGCAGGAAGTTAAGAGGACTTTCCTCTGTTCTGTTTGCAATAGATTCCTCGTATTTATCTCCGAAAACCGACTGATAAACCCATACCGGAGGCCATCCAAGAGGAAGCTTGCCGAATTTTCCCAAAAGAAGATTTTTCAGAGCATCGTTTGCGTTGATAAATATAATTTGGCGATCTTCTTTTGTTTTTTCGTCAAGTTCATCTTCCGGAACAGAAGTAACTTTCTTTAAAATATCTATGATCCTTTGTACTTCAGTCATTCCGCCCCGTTCATATGCATTAACAACCATTAAATATCCGTTGGTCCAGGTAATCTGAGAGCCTGGTGTAACGTCATGGTATCTGATCAGCCTTCTGTAGAGCTCAAGAACCAGCAGGATGCTGGGAAGCAGGAATGCATAGCCTTGTTTCATAGCGCCTTCCTGGCTGCTTGAAGTTGCACCACCCGGCAGTCCGTGCAGTGTTACGTCGTGATCAACTCCTAGAAATGTCGGCCTGCAGTAATTATCATAAACAGGCATAATCTGTTTTAATACAAATGCTGTTTCCCTTATTCTTTCCTTATCAAGACGAGTCTTTAAGCCGAGTTCACCTTCGATATAAGCTACAACAGGCATAACAGCCGTCTGGCCGTAAAATCTTACACTTGGGCCGTCTGCAACATCCAGGATTTTTGCTCCTGCCTGAGCCGCAGCGCCAAGAGCAGGCACTGCAAGACCGTCTGTGGCATGGCGGTGATATTGAATAATGAGGTCAGGATACTTGTCAAGTATTTCAGATACAAGACTTTTTATAAACCTTGGGGGACATACTCCTGCCATATCTTTCAGGCAGAAAATTATTTTTTTGGATGCTTCATCCTTACTGCATTCAAGAATACGCCCTGTCATTGATAGTATATCGTCAAGCACACCAAGATAATGAGGTACATCAAATCCTTTTGCCCAGCTCAGACTTATAGCTGGTTCGAAAATACGATTTTCAGCTTTTAAAGCGATTTCTGCGAATGGTACCATATTTTCGATATGGTTAAGAAAGTCAAAACAGCGTATTACATGGTAGTGCTTATTTATAAGTTCGCCTGTACGCTGCATAATTTCCCGGCACTGCGGAGCATAGCCAAGGATGTTTGTTGAGCGTATCAAAATAAGCTTCTGTGTATTTGGTGCAAAACGATTCCAGTCTTCAGCTTCTTCCCAGGGATCTGTCATACACCCAAGCATTCCCACATGATAATGGGCACCACCCCCATTTTCAATCGATACATATCCGCATCTGTCAATAAGCGGGCCTATCAAACGGTCTGAAAAGAGCCGGAATCGATTTCCGGTTTCCGACTGTGTGATATCTCTGGGAGTCGTATTGCAGAACTCAACGTATTTTGAGTTTCGAAGTGTATCAAGGACTTTATCTCTATGACCGTTTGGATCAAAAGGTGGAGAATATGAACGGTCATTAGCAGCTTTTTTTGAAACAGAAGAAACATCAACCGCCATTGGACCGACTATGGTATCGCCGTATTTTCTGTATTTTCCAAGGCCTAAATAAGGATTATATCCTTTTGCTGTAATTTCAGCCATTAGATATGAAAGCCTTATCTCTTCAGGTACAGCTTCCCTGTAAACCATGAGTTCAGGAGTATTATCGATAAATTTAGTATCAACTTCACCATCAATGAAATTGGGATGAGAGATAACTTTTTTGTGAAAAGGAATTGTTGTTTTTAAACCATCTATAAAGTATTCGGAAAGAGCTCTTTTCATGATTGACAGAGTTTTTTCCCATGTTGCACCATGTGTCATGAGAAGACTTCCAAGAGAATCATAAACTTTTGGGAATTCATATCCGCTGAAAATACATGAATCAAGCCTTACTCCCTCGCCGCCTGGAGAGAGATATCTTGTAATTTCACCTGCATTGGGTTGAAAATTGGCCTTTGGGTCTTCAAAATTTATACGACACTGCATTGCGAATCCCCTAGGTTTTAATCTATCCTTATTTAACCGCAATTTTTCGCCAAAGGAGACTCTTATCATTTCTTCTACCAGATCTATACCATATAGAAGTTCTGTGATGCCGTGTTCAACCTGAAGCCTGGTATTAGCTTCAATGAAATAGTAATTCAGGTTTTCATCTACCAGGAACTCAAAGGTGCCGATAGAATCATAACCAGCAGCAGATATTATTCTTAATGTTGCATTTTTTAAAGCTTTCCTTAAATCATGAGTAATTTTTTTCCACGGTGAAGGGGTTATTTCAAGCAACTTCTGGTTTTTTCTCTGTGCAGAGCAGTCACGCTCGTCAAGCACCACCGAATTGCCGAAGGGGTCGCATATGGCTTGTATTTCCAAATGCCTGACAGAAGTTAGAAACTTTTCAATATATAAATTAGGATTGCCGAAACTGACCTCTGAAATAGCTGAAGCCTTTTCAAAGTTGTGTTCAAGTTCCGTCTGAGAATTAATTATTACAATACCTCTGCCGCCGCCACCTCCTTCACTTTTTATCATGACCGGATAGCCGATTTCTTTGGCTATATTTTTTGCTTCATCAAGAGTTACCGCATCATCTGAGCCGGGAATAACAGAGACATCAACTGACTTTGCAATTTCACGTGCCTTAACCTTGTTCCCCAGTTGTTTCATAGGGTCTTCGGAGGGACCAATAAAAATAATTCCATTGTCTTTGCAAAGAGAGGGAAATCGGTTATTTTCTGCCGCAAAACCCCAACCCGGATGAAGAGCCTTTATATTGTGCTGTTTTGCAAGACGTACGATTTCTTTTATATCCAGATATCCACCTTCGGTTCGAATAGTGTATGCCTTATCTGCTTTGGTAACATGCGGGGCTGTCTTATCTTCCTCTGTAGCGAAGGCTACAGAAATTCCCCTCATTTCCTGTATAGTTCTTCCTATACGAAGAGCAGGTATACCACGATTAGCAACTCCTATCCTCACGTTTTTAATTGGTGAATCCATTGTAAGTTATCCCCTCAATTAAGTCTTTTTGTAAAAGTTCACCACGGAACGACACGGAGTTTCACTGAAAATTGAAAACAATGAGTAAGTGTAA
>Ga0164313_10005898_pt1 | contig 10818 bp, 5 predicted proteins | sample GuaBasSedimGuay4_FD_113735 | JGI IMG/M metagenome (GOLD analysis project Ga0164313, IMG submission 113735) | Subseafloor sediment microbial communities from Guaymas Basin, Gulf of California, Mexico - Guay4, Core 4569-4, 0-3 cm | ecosystem: Environmental > Aquatic > Marine > Hydrothermal vents >...
ATGCGGGTGTGCACATACCGCGCACAACCCTGGGTAATCAGCAAAGACTGCAATTGGATGGAAAGTCGCAGACTGTTCGTGTCGATGCCTGTGTGCAGCGCCATGATATTGAGACATTCGCACCAGGCTTGAAAGATACGGTATCTGATTTTGAGCGCATCACACAGATATTGGATTCAGAACTGGGTGGTAAAACCAATTGGTACGCAACAACACGGATGATCCGTCACCTTTCGCGGTTGGGCCGCGAGTCTGATTGGAAATTTACAGTATTTACCAGGGGTGACGAGTTGATCGGCTGTTGCCGGGCCGGTGCAAGTCCACTTGGCGTTGCGGTTGATATCGGTTGTACCAAAATTGCCGCCTATTTACTCGATCTTGAAACAGGTGATCAGCTCGCTGCCTGTGGTATCCCCAACCCACAGATCAATTACGGTGAAGACCTGATCAGCCGGCTGGTCTATGCAAGAAAAGGCCGTAAACAGGCAAAGGAACTGGCCGACTGCGTACAATCAGGGGTTGGTAAACTCATTGAGGAGTTGCTCGATACACAGGCAGATAAAGCAATTGTTAGTCGTGACCGGATTGCAGACCTGTGCGTGGTCGGGAATACGGCAATGACACATCTTTTTCTCGAGCTGCCGGCCGATGGCCTGTTGGCCGCCCCGTTTATCGCATCTACCACATCAGCGGTGGATGTCAGGGCAGGGGATATTGGCATCGACCTGCCCAACGATGTGTATGTGCATGTATTGCCGGCTATCGGTGCGTTTGTCGGTGCCGACCACGTTGCCATGATTCTCGCTAATGGACTGCATAGCTGCGCTCACATATCACTGGGCATCGATATAGGTACCAATACCGAGATCGCATTATCCAAACCTGAACATGGTCTGTTATTGACCGCTTCGTGCCCGGCCGGTCCGGCCTTTGAAGGTGGCCATATCCGTCACGGGATGCGCGCAGCCCCCGGTGCCATCGAGAAAATCAGACTGACAGCAGGTGATCACTCGATAAAGACCATCGATGATTTGCCACCCATCGGTTTGTGCGGCTCCGGTGTCATTGATGCCATTGCGATGCTCTGGCAAACGGGCGCGATCGACTATCGGGGTCATTTGCAGTCGGGTCAGGAAGGTGTCCGCCAGGGTGAATCCGGAAAAGAATTTTTGCTGGTGGCAGCAAAAGACAGCGGTCACGACAAGGACATTGTGATCACCCAGCAGGATATCAGCGAGATTCAGCTGGCCAAGGCTGCCGTTGCAGCAAGTATCAGGACATTGCTGTCACTTTCAAATACAGGTGATGATGAGATCGAGGAACTGGTGCTGGCTGGAGCGTTTGGAACCTACCTGGACGTAGAAAGTTCGATCCAGATCGGATTGTTGCCACATCTGCCGAATGCCACTTACCTGCAGGCCGGTAACGCTGCAGGCACCGGTGCCAAGATGGCCCTGGTCTCCAACAGATTACGTCAGCAGGCGGATGATATTTCCCGGCGTGCGACAAGGGTAGAGCTGAAACAACAGAAAGGTTTTAATCGCGAGCTGGCGCTCGCAACCCGTTTCCATAAAAGGCAAAGCAGGCATGATCATCATAGGTGAAAAAATAAACGGTACCCGCAAACAGGTCGGAGTCGCAGTAAAAGAACGTGATACTGCTTTGATAAAAGAACTGGCGTTGGAACAGGTTGCTGCCGGTGCAAAATATCTGGATGTAAATGCCGGCACCAGCCCGGATAGAGAGGCCGAAGATCTGGTCTGGTTGATACAGACTGTGCAGAAGACGGTGGATGTACCACTGTGCCTGGACAGCCCCAATGCAGCAACGCTGAAACTCGCGATCAAGGCGGTCGATCAGCTGCCGATGATCAACTCGATTAGCGGAGAGCCGGAACGTCTTGAGCACGTGTTGCCACTGGTCGCTGAACACCAGTGCCCGGTGATTGTACTGGCACTTGATGACAACGGCATCCCAAAGACCGTGGACGACCGGATGGAGATCATTGACCGTTTGGTAAAAGCGACTCATAAATCCGGTATTTCGGATGATTTGTTATACATCGACCCGTTGATCATGGCGGTTTCCACCGGAGATGACGCCGGAATTATCGCCTGCGAGACCATGCGTCGGGTACGTATGCAGTACCCGGATGCACATCTGACCGGGGGCTTAAGCAATATGTCATTTGGCTCACCGGCAAGAAAGTACCTCAACCAGGCATTCCTGGTATTGGCACTTGAAGCCGGTATGGACTCAGCAATCATGGATCCGTCCTCACCTGGCATCGCGCCACTATTACTTGCGGCAGAGGCCGTCCTTGGTCGTGACAGGTTTTGTAATAAATACAATCGGGCTTATAGGGCAGGGAAGTTAAACAGTTCGTAAAAATGGAGATCCGGTACCCTCGAGAGAGAAGTAGAAACCACCTGTAGGGTATCTGACTGTATTTGGGTATTTCGACTTTTTTGCTTAAATACCCAAAGCTTGTGCGATTTTCTCGATTTGCTCTTTGGTTGCATTATCCACGCTGGCAATTCTGCCCCAATCCCGACTCGTTTCAGAACCAATTTTATTGGTTGCATCTATACCCATCTTACCGCCAAGACCCGGCTTGGGACTCGCGAAATCCAGGTAGTCTATGGGGGTGTTTTCGACCAGAACGGTATCACGCACGGGATCGCTTCGGGTGGAGATGGCCCAGATAACATCCTTCCAGTTACGGGCATCAATATCGTCATCAACGACGATAATGGTCTTGGTATAGGTGAATTGGCGTAACCAGGACCAGATACCAAACATGATTCTGCGGGCGTGACCCGGGTAGGCTTTGCGGATGCTGACAATGGCGACGCGGTAAGAACAGGCTTCCGGTGGCAGATAGAAATCCACGACTTCTGGAAATTGTTCCTGAAGCAGAGGAATAAACATCTCGTTCAGCGCTGAAGCCATGACTGATGGTTCATCCTCTCCAGGTTTGCCCATATAGGTTGTCAGATAGATGGGATTGTTACGATGGCTGATACGTTCCACAGTGAAAACAGGAAACTCACCTGTGGAATTGTAATATCCGGTATGGTCGGCAAAAGGGCCTTCGATGGCAGTTTCATCGGGATATATATGGCCTTCGAGTACGATTTCAGCACCGTGTGGGACGGGCAGGCCGGTCAGGCCAGATTTAACGATCCTGCTTCTGCGGCCACGTAATAAACCAGCAAATTGATATTCTGATAATGTGTCCGGTATCGGTGTTACGGCAGCCAGTAAAGTTGCCGGGTCGGCACCGATTACAACAGAAACAGGGAATGGTTTTCCTGGATGTTTTAGCTGAAATTCACGGAAATCCTGGGCACCGCCCCGGTGTGGCAGCCAACGCATGATCAGTTTGTTCTTAGCAATCAGTTGTTGTCGGTATATTGCCAGGTTTACCCGTGGTTTATTGGGGCCTTGAGTAATTACCATGCCCCAGGTGATCAGGGGCGCTGCATCTTCCGGCCAGCATGTTGATATGGGTAAGGTTTCCAGATCTACATCCGATCCTTCACAGGTATTTTCCTGCCAGGGTGCCTTATTCTTTGTTTTGGGAGTGATGTGTGCCAGCCTGGCAAAACCCGGTGCAACATCCAGCGCTGACTGTCGGCTTTCGGGCAGGTGGGGGTTACGAAGAAAGGCAAATTCCTGGCCCAGTTCTCGCAAACCCTTCCTGGATTCCAACTCCAGTGCAGCCAGGACCCTTTGTTCAGTCCCGAAGAGATTTCCTAATACCGGGGTTTCAAACCCTTGCAGGTTTTCAAATAACAGGGCAGGGCCGCCATTTACCAGGCTACGGTGACACAGGGCAGTGACCTGCAGGTGCGGGGAGACCTGCTGGGATACCGGTTTTAATAAACCGTTTGCAGACAGTGTTTCGCAAAAACCACGTAAATCGCCCCAGGCTTTCCTGTTCACCTGGCGGTGATGATGATCAAGCAATTTGCTGAGACTCATAGTCCATTCCTGCCTGATCTTTGATATAACCGTTACATGCACCCAGAGGTAGTAATTTGAGTAATTTTTCAGTGAGAGGTTCTAAATCACCACCTTTGCGGGCAGCATCGAAGATTTCAATAATCTCCAGGGTTCCGTCGTGTTGTGGACTGATTCTCAGCACATCGACACCCAGGGCGCCAAGCTCAGGTAACTGATCCAGCACCTGGTGAGTGAGGGCCGATTGGGTTTGTATGCCATTGAGAATAAGGAATTCCTCTGCTTCTTGTGTTGCAAGCATTCGGCCGTCGGGATACTCAATACACTTGAATTGGCAATCATCCTTTGGAAGGTTGTGGGAGCGTGCGGTATAACAGCGCGCGGAGTAAGCAAGTGGCAGACGGCCAAGTGCAAATACTTCAGTTTCAAGTCCGTCGGGACGCAAAGCCTGCAGGTCTTTGAGGGTATCCAATCCCAGCTCCACCGGTAGTACCCAGCGTTTCAGTCCCTTGCCGGCGAGCAATTTCAAAGCACGGCCGTTATAAATATTAAAGCTGGGACCCGTGACAAAATCTTTACCGGCACCGGATAGTAGCTGTACGGCGGAAATATCGTTGGCTTCTACCATGAAAGATTCATTGCGGCAGAGCTTTTTCAGGCTTGCCATTTCGGATGCGGCTTCAAGCAGTGTCAATGAAGACAACAAGACCTCTTTGCCGCTTTGTTTGAGTTCTTTGCCGATCGCCAGCCAGTCTTCGAGTTTAACCAGTCTCCGTTTCGAGCAAATTACCTCACCTAGATAAATAATTTCTGCAGCACTGTCTGCAGCCTGCTGATAAAAATCCAGTACTTGCTGGCGTTCCCAGAAATACTGAATGGGTCCTATGGATAGTTTCATCATTATTGCCAGGGCCTGTGGTAAGCACCCAGGGTGGTCTGGGATCCTTCTGAAACCTCGGACAGTTTCTGCATCCATCGGTCTTGTGGTTGGTAGCTGTCCGGGTTTTTTAAACATTGATCAATGGCCGCACGCATGACCGCGGTCACCTGGGCCACGTAAGCCGGACTCCGTTGACGACCCTCAACCTTGATGGCGCTAACGCCAATTTCCTGCAGTTTTGGCAGAATGGATAAGGTATTGAGGCTGGTGGGTTCTTCCAGCGCATAAAAAGTATTATCTCCAACCTGGAATCGACCCTTGCACAATGTCGGGTAACCTGCTTTTTCGCCTTCACCATAGTGATCGATCAATACGCCATTGAGCCGGGTATCGGTGCCGTCCCCAGTCTCTTCCCAGCGCACATGTGATGCCGGTGAACAGGCGCCATAGGTGTTTGGTGATCTGCCGGTTGCATAACTGGACAACAGGCAGCGACCCTCAACCATCACACACAGACTTCCAAAACCAAATACTTCAACCGGTACAGGAGATTCTGTAATAACGTGGGCAACCTGGCTGACCGATAATACACGTGGTAAAACAACACGCCGGATACCAAAGTTCTCGTGATAAAAACGAATCCCCTCGGCACTGGTGACCGATGCCTGAACGGACAGGTGTAAACGAAGGTCCGGCCAACGTTCCCTGGCATAATCCAGCACACCAATATCGGCGAGTATCAGCGCATTGACGCCGTAGTCCGCCGCCTGGTCCACGGCCGCTTTCCAGCGTTTGAAACCATCGGGCTGGGGAAAGGTATTAATGGCTACAAAAATCTTCCGGCCCTTGTCCTGTGCGTAGCGAATGGCTTTTTCGAAGGTGCGCTCGGTAAAGTTCAGTCCGGCAAAATGACGTGCATTGGTGTCATCTTTAAAACCGACATAAACAGCGTCAGCACCATTATCGACAGCGGCTTTTAAAGATGGCAGATTCCCCGCAGGGCATACCAATTCCATAGCTATTCCATTTTGAGAGTATTCGCAAATATTCTAGGTGCAGAATTTATGACCATATTGATCTGTATCAACACATTGGCTTTAATTGGAAATATACTGGTCGCTAAGTCAAATCAGGATCAGTTATGTTGCCAATTCCAGATAACCTTCGCCCGATCGCCAAGAAAGTGGTTGGTATTCCGGGGCGATTGATCCCATATGCTGCACAGAAGCAGGTTCTTTCTGTTGTTCTGAACCAGGCATTTCGGGAACCGCTTCAACACGGTGAGCTGGATTTTCTGGATGGCGCCAAGGTCAGGATCAAGGTTACAGATTTAAACATCGACTGGTTGATCAGTGTGGGCAGTGATAGGTTCGTGCCAGTCGAGCGGGAGTTGAATGACGATGTGTGCATCAGTGGTGAAAGTCCGGACTTCATCCTGTTAGCCACACGCCAGGCCGATCCCGATACACTTTTTTTTCAACGCAGGATTCGAATAGAGGGAGATACCGAGCTTGGCCTGGGTGTTAAAAACACCATGGACAGCATGGATTGGGATGATTTGCCAATGCCCTTACGTAAGTTATTACAGAGTGTGAGCCTGGTCATTGAAAAGCTGAAAAAAGACAAAAAATAGGGGGCAAAAAAATGGGGTCAGAGTAACTACTCTGACCCCGACTAACCCTTAATCCCCCCCACACTAGCCCCCTAATGGAATGGCCTTCTTAAACGGGCCGGGGTTATCACCATTAACCCGTGCCACTTTTCTCTATCTGAGAGAGAACGTTGAATGGATTGCATATAATAAAGGAAGGTAATTTCATTTCTGCATATTCCAATTCACTGCTCTGGCGCGTTGAACAAACTTTAGCAAGCTGTTGGAATAAAGGAGTAGTAAATTTGTGGCAAATAACCGTACAAATGTTGCAATCACAAAAAAATAATGAGCAAAAGCCGCTATTGCATGGAAAACAAGGGCAAAACAGGGGACAAAACAGGGGTCAGATTCAAATGCAACATACAGTCAACAAGAACCACACAGAGTCACATGCATTTGAGTCTGACCCCGGTCATTTATCAAGAACCACACAGAGTCACACGCATTTGAGTCTGACCCCGGTCATTAAGCTGACCTATGGTTTGCCTATCCGGCAGAGCTTGAATATGCGGAGGGTGTCGTTTTGTACTCACTCCGGAATACCCGGGAAAAATAGGAAATACTCTCGAAGCCGGTTGCATAGGCAACTTCCGACACCGACATTTGTTTTTCCCTGAGTAAACGGGCCGCGACCCGCATCCGTTGTTGACGTAAATAGACCACCGGTGAAACCTGGCAGTTGCTCTGGCATTTTCTGTACAGGGAACTACGGTCCATTGATAACAGTTCTGCCAGTCGATTGACACTCAGACCCGTATCATTGATGTGTTCCAGGATGATCTGATCCAGACGTGTGATAAATTTATTTGCGCCTGGTTCTGATTTATCAGCCTGGAATTCTGCCAGCGCTGATACCCGGACCAGTCTGCGACTGGCTATCAAACCGGCCACGCGCGCGATCAGTTCGGATGTATCGAAGGGCTTTGTCAAATAATCATCCGCTCCCGCTTCGAGGCCCTCCACCGTATCGCGTTTGGTGCTCTTGGCGGTTAACAGAATTAACGGGATGGTGGCTGTATCCGGGTTTGCGCTCAATGCCCGCGCCAGTTCTATGCCGTTCATTTCCGGCATCATGACATCTGAGATCACCAGGTCCGGTAGCGCGCTGCTGGCCAGTTCAACACCTTCACGACCGTTCCCCGCTTCAAGAACCCGGTAGCGGGTAGCCAGTCTGAGACTGAGAAAATGTCTTAATTCAGCGTTGTCATCAACGACTAAAATTGTCGTGACATCCTCTCCATTGATTGGTTTCGTCGGGTCTTGAGTACTTTCGCTGACTTCGACTGTTGCGCTTACGGCCGGGGCACTGTCACGGTTCAACTCATCCTGATCGAAGTGTTGATGTCCACGCAAAAAATGTAAACGGAACGCAGCCCCCTGTATGCTTGTTTCAAGCTCGATTTCACCATGGTGCAAGTCAACCAGCTCCCGGACCAGCGCCAGGCCAATACCTGTGCCAGGCCAGACATGCTCGGATGACGACTCACCCTGGAAGTATCGTTCAAAGATTTTCTCCCGTTGATCTTTCGCAATGCCCGGCCCGTTATCACGAACCACAATATCAATACTGTCTTCACTGGAGAGCAGGACAACTTCAATCAGAGAGCCGGTGCCGCTGTATTTGATGGCATTGGATAAAAGGTTACTGATGATACGGTCCATCTGGTCCTGGTCGAACCACAGCATTAGCGGATCATCCACATTTCTAAGCGATAGTGTCTGTTGCTGTCGCTGTAACCAGGGCTGAAAGCGTTGTGCAATTCGCCGAAGCAGGTCACTTAAATCATGTTCAGAGACGACCAATTTGAGTCTGCCGGCATCCAGTCGATTAATATCAAGCACCTGGCCTATCAATGCCAGCATCTTGCGGGCATTACGCAAAGCGATATCAGTCAGGCCCCTGCCTTGATCGTCCAGTCCTTCGCTGTGTGTCCTGATCACTTCTTCCAGCGGCTCAATGGTGAGGGTAAGCGGTGTGCGAAATTCATGTGATACATTGGCAAAAAATCGGTCCTTCAATGCTTGCTGCTGCTTGAGCTCATCGACTTTTGCACGTACTTCCCGCGTCCTGTCATCTACAATTCCTTGTAAATCCAGGTTTCGTTGTTGCAATCGTGCTGTACGCATTCGCTGCCCCAGCCATGCTGCCAAAATCAGCGCCAGGATCAATCCAAGGGCGTACATAAACCACGCCAGGGTACTCAGATACCAGGGCGGCAGTACCGTGAAGCTGAATGCCTGTGAGCTTTGTTCACGTCCCCAGCCATCACGGGCCTGTAATTCAAACTGGTAAGTGCCGCCTTGTAAACGGGTAAAGTCCCGCCAGGTCTCCCGGCGCCACTCGCTCCACTGGTCCGAACCACTCAGGCGACTACGGTAAAGTGTCTTTCCAGGCAGAGAATATTCGTTGAGGGTAAATCGGAACCGGAGGGAGGTGGACCCTGCAGTCAAAGATGGAATTTGTGTTGGTCCATAACCACCATAGAGTACTTCACCACTCTGAAGCTTGCTGATCGCGGTAATCGCTAGTTGACCGGTCCTGGGCGCAGACGGCATTGATCCGGAAACGAGATCGGGGCCAAGGCGAAAAACACCCCCATCGGCCTGGCTGATAAGGATTGACCCATCGCGGGCCTCCAGGAAGCCGGTTGCACTTCGAAAGGGCAGGGGCTCGGTAATTTGCTCATCCGCACGATAACTTCCATCCGCCTGTTTCCAGGCAACCCCTGTATGGTTGCCAATGCGGAACCAGAAATTGCCCTTGCTATCGATAAGCCAGCGAAAAAAATCCTCTTCATGTGCGTGAAAAATAGCCGGAAAGCCCTTTGCAGGCTGGAATTCCGGCTGACGTTGCGGATCATAGTCGAACAGGCCATTGGCCGTGCCAAAATAGAAACTGTCCTCCAGCGCTACCGGGTAAACATTGTTGGGGCCCAGACCATTGCTGACGTCGAACAGAACCGGCCCTGTTTGCTCGTTCGACAGTGCATCTTCTGACAACATGAACAAACGCTGGTTTGTGGTTCCCGCCCAAAGGTTACCCTGCTTGTCAAATGCAAGGTAGCGCAATGTCTCTTCAATACCGTTGATTTTTTCTGAACGCCAGTGGCCCAGTGATTTTGTCATGCGGTACAGACCATCAGATGTTGCTGCATAAACAAGTGGGGCAGATATTTGTGAGTCGGCAGGTGCGATTACCAGGTGAAATGCAAACATCACTTCAAGCACCGTCTCTGGAGAGCTTTCAAGCTGTAACTCACCCGCCGGGTTAACCGGTAGCTGATAGACACCACCGTCTGCAGCCACCAGTGCTTCTTCACCAAGATCGAGTACAAACTTTGTATCCACTTCCCAGTTCTTCAACGGCTTGAAGACCGCGTTGTCAGATGCGTTGAGTGAAGGAGAAAGTTGATAGATCGAAAACGCCGCCAACATGGGCTCACCACGCCAACTCAGCAGATCAGGGGAACCAATATTTTGTTGTTTGGTACCGTAGTCGCTATAGAAGTGCGTAGGCATCATCCGGCTGACACCAGGCATGCCGGAAATCCAGATACCGCCCTGGGCATCTTCGCTTACATCCAGAACGGCATCCATGGCGATACCATCTTTACGGCCATATCGTCTGAGTACCTCGAACTTTGGACTCAGAATAAATAGACCATTCCTGCGACTACCAAGGTAAAGGTATCCATCGCTGGCTCGGAACCCGGAATATATATCAATATCAGCGCCTAATTGAGAAGCGGCAAGAATTTGTTTTGCACCGGATTTCGTCCATGCAAAAACACCGTTCCTGGAAGTGATGATCAAACGCTGTTCGTCGTTGACATCCAAAATATCCCTGACCTTGATGTTGTCAGGCAAACCCGGAATTAAAAAAGGCTGGAAGGACTGTGAGTCGTTTGGAACTATTTTAACGGGCTTTTGACCCTCCGGAAACAGGACGATACGTCCATCCAGGTTGAACAGGCGACCGGCACCTGGCTCAGCACCTTCAATAGTTCGTAGAGATTCGCCGTTATATATGAAAACCTGCTTATCGGTCTTGAAGGCAATATATTCATCGGTTGCCGTGATTGACCAGGTCTCGCCAAATAAATGTGTGTATCCGGCATTGGCCTCCAGCAACGAGGTAAAAACCAGGGTGCCCGTGTCATTGGCCGAGTAGTAACCAATATCATTGACTGTACCGACGTAGATGCGTCCGTCTTTCCATTCCAGAAATGAGCGAATCCGCGATTGGTTCGGCATGGAATATCGAAGCCACTGCTCGCCGTCCCAGCTCAACAGGCCATTGCCATTGCCTACATAAATG
>Ga0164313_10005899_pt1 | contig 10818 bp, 12 predicted proteins | sample GuaBasSedimGuay4_FD_113735 | JGI IMG/M metagenome (GOLD analysis project Ga0164313, IMG submission 113735) | Subseafloor sediment microbial communities from Guaymas Basin, Gulf of California, Mexico - Guay4, Core 4569-4, 0-3 cm | ecosystem: Environmental > Aquatic > Marine > Hydrothermal vents...
AGCCGGCAGGCTTGACTATGATTCGGAGGGTTTGCTGATACTGACTGGTGATGGTCAGTTGGTGCAGAAGATAACAAATCCCCGTTTTACATTGCAAAAAACATATTGGGCGCAGGTTGAGGGAGAGCTTACAGAGGATGCGCTTGAGCAACTACGAAGCGGGGTAGTGCTGAAAGATGGCAAAACCCGGCCAGCCAAGGCCAAACTAATAAAAGAACCTACTGAACTATGGCCCCGGGAACCGCCGATCCGTCACCGTGAGTCTATTCCGACCTCCTGGCTGGAACTAACCATAAGCGAGGGTCGTAACCGACAGGTGCGACGCATGACTGCAGCCGTTAATTTTCCGACACTGCGATTGATACGTGCCCGTGTGGGCGACTGGTCTTTGGGCGAGCTTAAACCGGGTGAGTTCTTGACAAAGGGCTGACGGTTACGGGATATCTGCCTCAATGATTTCATAGCTGGTTTTGATTTCCGCCAGTGCTGCCAGTTGCGCAGATGCCGAGCAGTATTTCTGCATGGCAAGATCAATGGCGCGCTTAACGTGGTGCTCTTTTATTTCAATGCCCTTGACCACAAAATGCATTTCAATATTGGTGTAGTAGCGCGGCAATTCCTCGCGGCGGTCACCACCCACCTCTACCCAGGCATCAATCACTTTTTGACGGGCCTTCTTGAGAATCATGACCAGGTCAATGCAGGCGCAACTGCCGGCGCTGAGCAAGAGTAATTCCATCGGCGACATGCCTGTTTCCTTATCGCCATCGATGACCATGCTATGACCACTACCACTGGTACCTATAAAACGATCAGCACCGGCCCATTTAACTTTAAAATTACGTTCCAAGGTGATTCTCCGGTAGTTGTATGTTGAGTTGATTCAAGTGCCACAAAACGTTTGACTCACCACCTGCTCAGGGCGTGGCGGCAGTGCGTAACGGGCTTTGTCCTTATCGAATTTGTCCGGCTGTGAGAGCACATCAACCAGTTGATTGAATGGTCCGAAATCCTTTTGCCTGGTAGCAGCATCTATCGCTTCTTCAACCAGGTGATTACGCGGAATGAAAGCGGGGTTGACGGCGTACATGCCTGCTTGTCGTTCGCTTGCAAGCTGCGGCTCACCGCTCAGTCTTTGCTGCCATTGAGTCTGCCATGGGTCGAAGGCATCCGGAAGTTCGAATATTGAGCTGACACCTCCGCCTGATGCGGTCTCCGGATCAATGAGATCCGACAGGTTCCGGAAAGTTAGAGTGAAATCTGTCTTTTCTTCCTGCATGAGCGTTAACAGATCCTGCATGAGTACATCATCATCCGGAGTTCTGTGAGTGATACCCAGTTTTGCCAGCATACGGTCTTGCAAGGCGGCCTGAAACAGGTCCGGGAAAGCATCTATTGCTGCCTGACCTGAAGCCAGCGCCTTTTCCTGGTCGTCATCCAGCAGCGGCAACAGTGCCTGCGCCAGCATGCTCAGGTTCCAGTGTGCGATGAAAGGTTGATTGCGGTAAGCATAGCGGCCGCCGTGGTCGATAGAGCTGAACACGGTGGCTTGATCATATTCATCCATAAAGGCGCAAGGTCCATAATCGATGGTCTCGCCTGACAACAGCATATTATCCGTGTTCATGACGCCGTGAATGAACCCCAGCGACTGCCATTTGGCGATAAGACTGGCCTGACGGGCTACCACCCCGTCGAGCATCGCACGCACCGGGTTATCGGCTTGCGCCGCTTCCGGGTAATGACGCTGGATGACGTGATCTACAAGAGTTTTGACGGCATTGAAGTCTTTTTGCGAGGCAAAAAACTGTACCGTGCCAATACGGATATGACTTTGAGCAACGCGTACCAGTACCGCCCCCGGCAGCCGGCCTTCACGCATCACCCATTCACCGGTGGTGGCAGCAGCCAGTGCCCGGGTAGTGGGTACACCCAGTGTCGCCATGGCTTCGCTGACAATGTACTCTCGAAGTACCGGCCCCAGCGGTGAACGGCCATCACCGCCGCGCGAGTACGGCGTACGACCGGAACCCTTTAGCTGGATGTCATAACGTGCCCCGTCACTGGCAATAATCTCACCCATCAGAACGGCCCGGCCATCCCCCAGTTGGGGGTTCCAGCCACCGAACTGGTGACCTGCGTAGACCGTTGCGATGGGGTCGGCACCTGCCGGTACAAAATTACCAGCTATAAACTCGATGCCAGTTTCCGATTCGAGCCAGCCTGGATCAAAACCGAGGAAGTCGGCGAAAGTATGATTCACCCGAATCAGGCCGGGTGTTGCTACCGGGTCAGGTAACTGACGCGTGTAAAAATTTTGCGGAAGGCTGGCGTAACTATTGTCAAAGGGCAGAGGAGGCTGGTGGTCCATTTTAATCAGGTGACCAATACTGCCCGGTAGAATGGAAATAGCTGATCATCGCTGCTTTGCAAGGTGAAGAGAATGTCCGTACGGTCCTTGAGCGCTTCAAATGCATGTTCGGTCAATAGTGTCTCGTTGGCGCGTGCGATCTCTTCTCCCAGTTTTGAGGCACGATTCATTTCATCGCCCTGGGCGAGGTTGGGGCCAATTGCAAAGACCTCGCCAAAGCCTATGCCGACAGAGCAACGGGTTGGATGATCCGAGGACAGGGTGGAAGCATTGAACAGTTCGACCCGCCGTTGCATTTCGAAGGCAGCGTCAATTGCGGCGTCAGGGTGTACAAACATGGCGACCACATCGTCTGCAAAACAGCGAATCAGTTCGGCACCAAAATCCTTTAACACCGGGATGCAGACTTTCTGGGCGTCCAGGATACGCAGCAGGCTTTCCAGTTCACCGACGTTCATGGCACTCGAGGTAAACCCTGTCATATCGAGTGTCAGAATGGCACGTTGGCGCTTGTATTTTTGATGAAAATCATCAGCGGACAGCTTTCCTTGCTGTAATGCCAGGAAGTCACGATATACCTCTTCACTCCAGCCGCGATAACCGGATAATTCCAGGCTGTCTTCCAATAATTCGTGTGGAAAGTCTTGATTCATTGTTTTTGTAATCTGCTTTGGAGGTTGGGCGAATATAGCACGTGGGAAAGAACCCTCGGTAAACAAAATGATGGGTGTCACCACTTTTCTTTGCTATAAACTGGTCGGTTCATGCTATCGCCACACCCAAAGGACTAATCCGCAGTGAAGCGCAGGTATAAAAAGCCGCAGACCCGGCCACAAACTATCGAGTTTGAAATAGATCACATCGATCCGCTGGGGCAGGGTGTGTCCAAAAAAGACGGGGATGTGACTTTTGTGGCAGGTACATTGCCTGGTGAAACCGGCACCGCTGTCGTATACAAGCGGGCCAAAGGCGTTCAGTTTGCGCGCATGCAGCAACTGGATCAGTCTGCTGAGAATCGTGTTGAGCCTGACTGCCCACATTTCAAACAGTGTCCTGGTTGTCAGTTCTTGCATACGGATTATGAGAGCGAACTGGGTTATAAAAAAGCGACATTAAGCCGTTACCTGGCGCCGTTTGAAATCGATGAAGAAATGATTCAGCTTGTGCCGGCACCGCACCGTCTCGCTTATCGGAACCGCGTGCAACTGCATTATCGGCACAAATACATTGGCATGCTGGATACCGTCAGTAACGAAGTGCTGGAAATACCGCACTGCAAGATACTGCGACAGGAATTACAGCCGGCATTTGACCAGCTATATCAAGGTGGCTGGACCGGGGACCACACGGGTCATGGACATTGTGAGCTTTATCTTAAAGCAGGTGAAGTCAGTGTGCGCTGGGATGAAACCTACGCCCATGGTGGCTTTTCCCAGGTGAATGAGAAAATGAACGGGGAATTACAGGGCAGGGTACAAACGCTGCTTGAGGATGTTAATGCTTCCCGTTTGTTAGATCTGTTCTCAGGTACCGGCAATTTATCCGATGCTTTTACTGCGGCGGGTGGAAACCGGGTGCTGGTCGACAGATATATCGAAATAGCGGGTGAAAACATACACCCCCTGGATCTATACGACGAGCAGGCCCTGGCACACTTTACCCGCAAAACCGGTACTTCCGGCTTTGATACCTTATTGCTGGATCCACCGCGACGGGGATTTCCAGGTCTGGATAGCTGGGTGAAAAAGATAAAACCCGCTCATGTTATTTATGTCAGTTGTAACCCTGCCAGCCTTGCCCGCGACCTGCGCGGCCTGAGTCAGCGTTTCCGCTTCAAGTCGGTTCAGTTACTGGATTTGTTTCCGGCCACTGCGCATTTTGAAACACTGGTTCTGCTGGAGCTACGCAAGGGCTCCAGGTAGGGCACGCTCAAGACCTGAAATCAAATCGCGCCAGGTCAGATTTCAAACGTTCCAGTTCTTTTCTCAATTCCTGCTCCGGTAGCACAGTTTCCTGCTGCAAAGATGCCAGTATTTTATCCATGGCTGTGATCGCAGCGATCTCAATAGAGACATCAGGAACTGGCGGCGAAACCGGCGCAGTATAAACCAGCATAAAAACCGCAACTGCGGTGGCTGCCATCCCCAAACCCCATGCAGGCAACGACCGACGGGGCTTAATGGCCTCATCGCGGCTTGCCGACAATCGAACCGAGCGCATGACGCGCTGATGCAATTCCTCGCTGACAGTCACGTGGGTTTCTGCACTGGAAGAAAGTGCTTGTTTCAAAGATTCGTTGTTCATAGTGTCACCTCCCCACGGTTGGTGGAGTGTTCTGAATTTTCATTTTGCAGTACTTGCAGCAGTCGACGGCGTGAACGCATCAGGTTGACCTTTACCCAGCTGACCGGGCGTTTCATCGCGCTACCAATTTCCACAAGTTGCATTTCCTCAACGTAAAACAGCCATAGGGCCGTGAACTGCTGATCAGACAGGCAATCCCTGGCAGATCGCCATAGAGAATATTTGTGCTGATCCTGTATGCCAAGTTGCTCGGGGCCCGGGTTTTCACAAACGATTGAATCGTGCAGGTCTTCCTGTCCTGGGTGCCGTTTAGTCAACCTGCCAAGTTGACGCAAAGCAATTGTAAACAGCCAGGTACTAAACCGGTAACGGCTGCGGTAGCTGGATAAATGCCGAAATGCCGCTACAAAAGCCTCTTGCAGTGCGTCCTCAGCATCGGCCCGGTTGTCGGTGCGGGCCAGCAGAAACCGATATAAGCGGTCCTGGTAACGCAATACCAGCTGTTCAAAGGCATCGACCGACCCCTTGCGGGCGCGATCGATTAAATCCTGTTCACTGGTCGTTTGAGTTGCGCTCACCAGGCTGTTCGTTACAGATCTTTGAGTTCGCCGATCTGATCAGCCGCCACCGCGACATTAACCCGCAATATTGAGCCGTCATTTTCAAACTTAACCTGCCGTAGCAGGTCCCCGATCACATCGTCACCACCCTCCAGTGCTTTAAGTGCCACCAGACCTTCAGCGATATTGCGTATGGACATCGCGGCTTCTTCTGAAGCGGCGGATAACTCCACACTGATTTGAATCCCACCACTTTGTTCAGCTACAACAAGTGCGACAGAACTCAAATTCTTCAATATGGAGGAATCCCACTGGTCATCAATATCAATCGAAGTATTAGCACCACCCTGCATCAGGGCGCGGTCTGCGTGCAATACCACCAGTGCACCCGCATCATTGTTTTCAAAACCACCAAGGTAACCATTTGAATTAACAAAGGTCTGCATTAATTCCTGATTGTGAGTAACCAGGGTTTGTGTCGCGCCGAAAGAGAAATACAGTTCTTCATTATTGCCCCAGGACTTGATTTCTGTGTTGCCGTCTTCATCTGTTGTTGTCATTGTCCCTGAGTGTTCCGCCACCGTGTACCAGGCAAGGCTGCCTTCATACGCCGTTGAAACTTCTGCATCCTCAAGCTCTAATCTTGCCAGCAATTTTTGTTGATCCGCTTCACTGATGGCGCCATGCAAAACAACTGCGCCATCATTCAAGCGGTCATTGCTATCCGGAATACTCCCACCGAATAAAGTGACGGCCTGGACGAATTCACCAAAATCGACGCCCAGTTCTTCTGCGATGTCCTCCAGCGCTTCATCCACAGTCCCAATCATTAACTGTTGGCCTGCATCGGTGTTTCTGATCAGTTCAAGGTTGACGTGCACATACCAGTTACTGCCATCTGGAAGACTGCCGTTGTCGAGCACCGCCGCCTGGGATGCTGTATATGCCAATCCAGCTACCAGCAACACGCTGTATACGCGAATTTTGTTCCACTTCATGTTCTGTTCCTTATCATTACATTCATCGATTTTAAGTCGTTCATGTACTTGTAGTGACGAAGTGCCGGAAAAGTTACACCGCAGCGGGTTTTATTTCGTTTTTTCCCGGGCAATCAAAGCGACAACACCGTCATACATGTCCTGAACGGCTTCGACTTCCGTCACGCCCAGTCGCCGGCGGTTGCTGATGTCATAGATACCACCTTCACTTTCAGAGTGCTCACCGTGAATACCCCTGATCTGCAAATGATATTGATCGGCAATTTTTTTGAACAGATCCATATCTTCTGCCAGTTTGGGCAGTTTGATGTGTACGCTGGCGCGCATGGCGGTGCCCAAATTTGTCGGGCAGCTTGTCAGGTAACCCAGGTGATCTGTATAGGCGAATTCCACCTTTTTCTCTATTTCGCTGATGGCAGAGGACAGCCGGGTGAACACCTGTTTGATATCTCCACCCATTTGCATGGAAATGATACGCAGCTGGTCCTCTTCATTGATCCATACGAGAAAGGTTTTTTCATCGTTATGGTAAATGCCTCTACCCTCCGGCCAGTCACGGTTAAGTCCGGCAGCTTCCAGAAAACGGTCGCCTGCTTTGAACAGGAAGTGGTCGGCAATCAGTTGGGTGCTGTCCGTTTCACTCATTCCCTGTAAGGGGTAGTAGGTTCCCGCAAGATCGCCTTCAAGCTTATTGAGAACTTCAGATACCTGGCTTTCAATTTTATCGCGCTGCTCACGTGAAATAGCCGGCCCCAAGGGCAACCCGGCCACGTTCCGTCCAACCCTGATACGCGTGGAAATAACGTAATCACTTTCCGGGTCCGGATTGGGCGCATTCAGGTCGTCAGGGTTCAGATTACTTTGGTGTGCATCATTTTTTGAAAAGCCGTGATAGTCCTCAATGATCGGATCAAACAGCAGGGCAAATGTTGTATAAGACTCTTCATCACCTGCATAAACACCGATGCCGCTGTCTGGATTCTCAACACCTGAATGGATGGCCTTTTGCAGCGTAAAACCATGGGTGGTTTGTTTGTCCTTGAGGGATTCAAAGACATCTTTGCTCAGATGCTTGCATAGCTTTGATGAACAACCATCAGGAAATGTCGGGTATTCATTTGATGTTTTCATTGTTACCTTGTTAATTCAGTTTGGGTGAAAAGTTATCCTGCCATGATACAGATTGACGCTGGTGAGTTTCGCTGGAACTGGTAAAATAAGACTCCGATCTCAAGGGTGACTCTCCGGTAATGACTGCTACTTTGCAACGAATTAATAAGTTAATTATGTGCCTGATGGTAATCAGCATGCCAGCCATGGCGCAAACGCAAGATACCGGCCCGCTGGTGTTTAAGGTGGACGGTGGCGTAGTGCACCAGTCTGACACTGATCTGACAGATGGCGGTGGTAGTTTTGCCGTTGATCGCTGGTTTGTCAGTGGTGGTATTGACTATGTATGGGATGAGCGGACATCGCTGGGGTTTTCTATTGGCGGTGGTAAATCCAACTATGAATTTGACGACCTCACAGGATTGGCCGGCGGTATGCCCTGGGGCGATATTGAGGATTCGCGTGCTTCAATCACGGGGCGGTTCGGATTCGGTAAATCGGCCGTAGTCCTCATTAGCCCCACGATTCGCTCCAACGGTGAAGACGGCGCTGATTCCGGTGATAGCACCACTTACGGTGTATTCGCCGCTGTCGCCTGGCGCCTTAACAAGAACCTGACCATTGGACCTGGTGTAGGAGTATTTACCAGACTTGAAGATAGCGCCCGGATTTTTCCAGTGCTGGCCATTGACTGGGATATTTCCGATCGCTGGAACCTGTCGACCGGCCGTGGTCTGGCTTCTTCACAGGGCCCTGGTCTGACCCTGAGTTACGAACTGAATGAGGATTGGTCGTTTGGTTTTGCGGGCCGTTATGAGGATATAGAGTTCCGTCTGGATGATGAAGGGCCGGCAGCGGGCGGAATAGGGCGTGATCAATCATTCCCACTGGTCGCTGTAGCTACTTTGAAGCCAAACTCTATGCTCGCCCTGTCTGTTTTTACGGGTCTTGAACTGGGCGGATCATTACGGCTCAAAGATGCCCAGGACATTACCGTAGAAGAAAGCGATTACGATCCTGCCCCGTTATTCGGTGCAACATTTGAGTTTCGTTATTAAAAGGCTCTGACAAAACTTTTGTTTCTTTTTGCTCGAAACCAGCTTTAAAAATTAACCGCGGGGCAGCTCTGCCAAATAACAGGTGGCCGAGAGTCGTCTACGCAGATCACACATTAAATGGTGTATAATACACCAATTGATGTGTATTAGGAGCCTCCAACCATGAGAACCAACATAGTCCTGAACGATGACCTGGTCCGTGAAGCAACCATGTTAACGGGAATTACTACAAAGCGTGAGTTGGTTGAAGTCGCCCTGCGTGAGTTAATTCGCAGCAAAAAGAAAAAGAACCTCTTCGATCTTGCAGGGCAAATAGACTTTGCCGATAACTATGACTACAAATCCTCCAGGGAGCTAAGAAGCGTGGCAGAGGATAAGGCAAACTATGATTCTGATTGATACTTCAATCTGGATTAATGTCCTGGGTAAAAAGCAGTCTGTAAGCTACGCAAACGAACTACAGGAATTAATTGCTGGTCGTGATATTGCTTTCACCCGATTTCAGCAGCTTGAACTATTACAAGGTTGCAAAAGCGAGAAGGAATGGCTGCGACTGAGTGAATATCTCGAGGCCCAGGATTATCTGGAGACTCAACCTTCTACGTGGAAATCTGCGGCACGAATTTTTTATGAGTTGCGCAGGAAGGGTATTACGGTAAGAAGCCCAATAGATTGTTGCATCGCTCAGATTGCGATAGAAAGACGGGTGCTATTGGTTCACAACGATCGTGATTTTGATGTTATAGCTAAAACTTTTCCGTTACAGCATAAGAGGTTCCATTTTGACGGGTAGTGAGTGTTCTCACTACCCACCATGCACCCCCCGCTTCTTCTGTCCCCCGTTAAATTTAAATCATTCTTTATTCAAAACCGTCCTTGAACATTAACTGAGTGGCTGCTTTGCCAAACAGCAAGTTGTCCATGAATTCATGTTCCCCGACTTGCTCTGCTTCGACCCGGACGATGGTTTTATTGGCGGATACGGCGATGAATTCAGCACTGGCAGAACAGTCAATGGTTTCTTCTGTAATCAATCCATCCATACCGTAAAACCGGATGTTGGCTGGCCCCGGCGAGGTAAAGCAGTACAGTTCGAGCCCAACCGCAGTCGTATCTAAATCAGAAAACCTGATCACGGTGTAGTCGCTGAAGCCATTGGCCCCCAGGGTTATGGTTCGACCAGGTTTGGGACCAGATAATGCAAGTTGTGGAATAAGCGGATTGCTTTGAATACTAAATTGCACGCCGGTCGCCAGATCTCCTGGTGAGAAACAGTCATTGTCACTACTGCTATCTAACGGACTGGGACAAGCCCGGCTACCATTACCGCCAAGATCGCCGGCTTCGAAGCCTTCTCTTTTTAGCAGGGGATACATGGTTTCAAAGCTTACCCGTTCAGTGAAGACATTGAACTTGACGGGGCTGGCACCCCAGGTCAGGTTATCTACCAGTTCCCAGGTTCCCGTGTTACCACCTTCAGCTTCAATACGAATAATCGCTTGCTGGCTTGTGATGGCCACGAATACGGGCGCTGCAAGACAATCTACAATCTGCTCAGTAATCAAGCCTTTCACACCAAAAAATTTGACGCTGCCCGCGTGGCTGAACGGACATTGTATTTCCAGCCCTGCGGCAGTAACACCCAGGTCAGAGAATGTGATCACAAGAGAGTCAGCCGCATGATTGGCACCAAGACGACTCGTTTGTGCGTCTACAGACAAGGACAGGTTTGCTCCTGCCGGGTTTTCCTGCAGGCCGTATTCAACACCGGGAATCAATTGATCGGTTAGAAAACAGGTATTGTTACTGCTGCTGCTTAATGGTTGAGGGCATTGTTTGCTGGTGCTTACACCCAGGTTATTGGTTTCAAAACCTTCTGTTACCAATCCGGGGTTCGATGTCTCAAATTCGGCCCGATCTGTGTAGGTAGTCAAAGCATAGGAAGGTCCGCTTAATAAGAGGCTCACCAATAACAGAAAGTGGCCAGTCGGGTGATTTACAGTGTTCCACATTATTAGTTCAGTCCGTTGATTGCATTCGCCATGGTTAGTTAACGTAGTGTCTGTAATTTTTCCGCCAATAACTTTCAGGTGTTCTGGAAATAAAGTGGCATGCAGAAATACCGGGTTGTCGGGCAAATAAAAGGGCCACCGAAGTGGCCCTGGATTTTGTACAGGAAAGTTAAACCTCTTAGAAGATACGTCTTCTGTTGCTGATAACAACCATGCCCAAGAGTGCAAACAACAGCAGCAGAGCCCACACGGACAATGTGGGGATAGGTGTTGCCGGCACCGGTGGTGTGACAGGAGGAACCGCATCATCTACGCAATCCACACCGACATTGGTGACATTTGTTGCTGCAATATTTCCGCTGTCATTGCTGACGCTGCAGGTTTGACCAGTTGGTTGAGTAGATA
>Ga0164313_10005900_pt1 | contig 10817 bp, 9 predicted proteins | sample GuaBasSedimGuay4_FD_113735 | JGI IMG/M metagenome (GOLD analysis project Ga0164313, IMG submission 113735) | Subseafloor sediment microbial communities from Guaymas Basin, Gulf of California, Mexico - Guay4, Core 4569-4, 0-3 cm | ecosystem: Environmental > Aquatic > Marine > Hydrothermal vents >...
CCGGCCGTTCCCATCGCACCCCAGCCATCGCCATCAGCATCCGGGTACCAGAGATTGCCCCACGCGCAGATGGAGCCCCATTCAAAATCATCAGCGAAGATCAGATCTTGAGCGTGCGATAGGCCGGCAACGGCCACGATCGAGACCGCAATTGCAGCGGCTTTCCACATCGCATCCTCCCCATGCCGCAAGCTACTCAATAGCGACCTGACGAGGCCTCAGCGGAACGTTGTCAGTCCACACCGGATGACCATCCCGCGGCCTGTGGTCCGCGGCAGAAAATTAGGTGAATTCCATTTAAATTGTTTCATGGGTTGCAGAAATAGGCAAACACTATTGGAACGAGGCACAGCACCCTCTGGCAATAATCAACATCTGGCACCGATGTCCCGGAACGCAACAAAGGTACATTTATGTCCCTACTATTGCCTTCGTAATGCCACATTCTGCTCGGCAATTGCCTTGATGGCGCCCCTTGATCGACTGAAATTCGCGACATGGTGGACTCATAGGAGGTGGCATCATGACAAACAGCACGAATGAAACCGGATCGAGCCTGATCTCGAGGTGGAGTCGTCCGGCACGGTTGATCGGCGTGGCTATCCTGGCCTTGATTCTCTTGATTCCTTTGCAGATGGTCCGGTCTGTGGTTCGGGAGAGGCACCAGACCTATGAGGGAGTTGTTCAGGAGATTGCGGGCGCATGGAGTGGTGATCAAAGGGTTGCGGGACCGATATTGGTCATACCCTTCACCGAGAAAATCTCGATTCAGGATCAGTTCATCACGCCCCAGGGTGAGAAGAAGGTCACCCTGCGATGGGAGACCCGTCAGAGGCGGGCTGTCATCCTGCCGGAAACCCTGTCGTTTGACGGGAGTCTGGCGCCGGAAAATCGTCGTCGGGGCATATACCGGGTCCAGGTTTACACTGCTGATCTTGAGATCTCCGCGGTCTTCCGGAATCTCCAGGCGACGGTCGAAGCTTTGGCTTCAAAGGATCAGCTCGAGGATATTCGGTGGTCGGAGGCAGTCGTCGGCTTCGGACTGTCGGACCCCCGAGGTATCGTTGATGTCGAGGGCTTCGAGATCAATGGTCATCCGGTTCAGGTTCGTCCGGGAACGACGTTGGGTGACGTTCTGCCTCGGGGATTTCATGCTCCAGCAGGTGACATCTCATCTGACAGCCTTGACATTCTGCTTCCGATCAGCCTTCGAGGCAGCGGGAGCCTCCGATTTCTGCCCCTGGGTGCGACGACACGAGCCTCCCTGAGTTCCGGCTGGCCGCATCCCAGTTTCATCGGGCACGTTCTCCCGTCCGACCGAGAGATCACCGACGAAGGTTTTTCGGCTGAGTGGACGATCCCGTTGTTGAATCGGTCGTATCCCCAGGCCTGGCTCGGATGCGTGACGGTTGATATCAATGAAATTGAGGCGGGCGTTCGGCTGTTCGAGCCGGTAGCGCTCTATGATCGTGTCACCAGGGCGGTCAAATACGGATTGCTTTTCATTACCTTGACCTTTTTAACCCTGGGCCTGATCGAGTTTGTAACAGACACACATTTGAGCATGGTCCAGTACCTGCTGATCGGTGTGGCTCTTGCCCTGTTCTTCCTGATTCTGATTGCACTGGCCGAACACATCGGGTTTGGGGTCGCCTATTTTCTGGCCTCGGCTGCCGTGGTCGTAATCAACACGCTTTATTGCGCGGCGATCCTGCCGAGGCGCTCGCTGGCGGTAGCTGTTGGGGCAGTGTTGACGGCAATCTACGGCATTCTCTATACGATTCTCAAAGCCGAGGACTTTGCCTTGCTCGGGGGCACAGTGCTGCTGGTTGTGGCGCTGACGGTGACGATGTATTTCACCAGGGGCCTGCACAGGCCGCAGGTCGGATAGCCAGGCCCTGTAGAAGACCTCCAAGAAGATCGAGGGGTTGTCTATTTCGGTCGTCGTTGGGCTGTGTGTGTCAGCCGTTTCCCCGAAATTGTGCCCTCTTTATTTCGGCTCCGCCGGGTCAAGCGTCGGGATATTTCTTCCTCTGCTTCTCGATCCAGGCGTTGCTCCTCAGGTACAGGGGTTCGACCGATTGTGTACAGTAGCGGGCGACGAGATCGGATGCTTCAAACCGGTAGAGATTGATGGCGAGATCCTCCGGAAGCATCAATTGAATCTCATCGACGATGTTGAGGAATTCTTCGTTCCCGGAAGAGAAAAGCCCGCTTTTGATCGCGATGACCATGCTGGGCTGGGCATTCTCTTCCCCCTGTTGAAGGGAAAACAGGAAAACGCCCTGGATAATTTTCTCGCCATGCGAAAATTCTCGGATGCGGGCCAAAAAGTCTCCAGGGAGGACGTTATCGTCGATCTTCCTGAGTTTGATTCGGGTCCCAGTGTGGATTTTAGTCTCGTCCATCGGTTCCCCCAGTCGGTGTCTCATTCTACTCCGATTTTAAGGTATCGTGAAACGAATCGGGTACCATAGCCTGGGAGGGCTGGTGGAAGGGACCATAGTTGTAATAGCTGCACATGCCTTCGAAGCGAGGGCTGCGGTCGGTGTTGGCAGAGGAATGGTCAAGGAGCCGTGGGGCAGCTGGATGCTGTATCGCGGTGAGATGTGGGACATTCCCCTGGCGGTGATTCGGTGTGGGCCGGGCAAGGTCGCGGCTGCTGCTGCGACGCAGGCGGCCGTTCAATACCTTGACCCATCGGTGATTGTGAGCTTCGGGGTGGCCGGAAGCCCTGATTCGTCGACCGAGATCGGAACGATGGTGATTGCGACCACGGTTGTTGATGTTGCACTGGAAAAACTGGGCGATCTGCCGGTCGAAATCCCGTCTAGATTCGACTCTCCCCCTGCGCTTCGAGATGCATTCCTCAGTGTGCCGGGCGGCGTCCAGGGCATGGTGTTGTGTTGGGAGGGCCAGGTTGCCTCGCCATCGAATCGCCCGCCAACCAAGGGAATTGAGGGCGGTCCGGTGGCCGTTGATTGGGAAAGTGCGGCGGTTGCGCAGGTGGCCCAAATGTGGGCCATTCCGTGGATGGCTCTCAAGGTGGTTTCCGACCACGGGGAGCATGATCGAATGAAGCGGGTCGCAGTCGTTGCAAAAAGGCCTCTCCAGTGGGCCGCTGAGGTCTTCAGGCGAGCCGGCGCCGCATTCCTGAAAGAAGAATCCGAAGAGGCTGAGGATCACGAGAACGACGTGACCAGCGAGGAGGAAAAAGGTGAAAATCGAGAAACGTCAACAGGATGATGTCACAGTCGTAGTCATCGAGGGGGTGATCAAGCTCGGTGAGAGTTCACGGCTGTTTTCGGATTACCTCAATGGGCTTTTTGAAGGCAATACCGGTTCGGTGTTGATCGACATGACAGGGATTGATTACGTGGATTCGACGGGGCTTGGTGAGCTTGTGGGGTACTTGCAGCGGTTTGAAGGGCAGGGCCGTCGTTTGGCGCTCCTTCGGCCCCAGAGTCGAATTCTCAATCTCCTCAAGCTGACAAAATTGGACGAGGTCTTTCCGATCTTTACGGATGAAGCTGAAGCGATCACTGCACTGAAGGGGTAGCGGCGGGCTTGGGCCACCGACGCTTCATGGACTGCGAAGTGTGATGCCGGAACCCAGGCTATTAGCGACTTATCCTGAGGCAAGCCGAAAAAACGAGGCAAAACAATAAGGAACCCAGGAAGCCAGGAAAGAACGCAACAACCCACCCCTTATCTTCGGTTTACCGGTCAAATCAGCACCACTGCCCGGGTGTGCTTCCCCTGTCTTCTTCTTCTTCCTTGTTTCCTGGTTTCCTTATTCAACCCCTTTTCCCCCCCTACCGAATCTCATGCCTCCAGCCGAAGGGATCGTCAATTGCTGCGGTCTGGATGCCGACCAGTGAGTCGTAAAGCAGTTGCCAGCGCTGGTCGAAGGGGAAAGTCCAGGTTTTCTCCCCATCGACCACCTGCCGAATCCAGGTGATGACGGCGGCGGTGCCGCACGCAGCTGCAGCATCGATCTCGTCGAGTTCTGCCTTGTCGATCAACCGTTCCTCGACCGGCCAGGAGTAGATTTCTCGTGCGATTCGAAGGAGCGATCTTCGGGTGATGGAGGGCAGCACGCTGTGTGAGTCTGGAGTGATAAGGGTCTCACCTTTGAAGGCCAGGAAGTTGGCGGCGCCGATCTCTTCGATGTAGCGATGTTCCTTGGGGTCGAGGTAGATCGCTTCCGCAAATCCTGCCTGTTTTGCATCCGCCCCCGGCTTGAAAGAACAGGCGTAGTTGCCGCCGGCCTTGATGTGGCCGGTTCCGAACGGGGCGGCACGGTCATAGGGGGAGACCATGAAGCTCTTGCCCTGGTCGGGTCCGAATCCGCCCTTGAAATAGGGGCCGACCGGAGTGACGAAGATGCGGAAGATGTACTGCGAAGCCGGTTTGACGCCTACGTTGTCCCCGATGCCGATGTAGAAGGGCCGGACGTAGAGAGATGCGCCGCTTCCGAAGGGTGGCACGTAGGGAAGATTGGCCAGAGTGACCTCTTCGACGCCTCTGATGAAGAGTTCCTCAGGGATTTCCGGGCCTTGGATGTAGCGGGCGCCGTCGTTCATTCTCCGGGCGTTTTCCTCGGGCCTGAAAGCGTACACCTTGCCATCGGCGCCTGTGTGGACCTTCATGCCCTCGAACAGCTGCTGGCCGTAGTGCAGGCATTGGCTGCCTTCCGGCAGGGACATGGAGGTCTCCTCGACGACGCCTCGGGCCCGCCAGACACCCAGTTCGTACACTGCCTCGAACCGGTAAGGGCAGGGGTGGTAGTCAAATCCGAGGTGGGCAAAGTCAAGATCAACCTTGTGGTTGTCGCTGTTGAAGTAGTACCGAGGATGAGTCATGAAGGCTCCTTTTTTTGCGAGAATTCAGCAGGTGCCGGGCCTGAAAAGGGCGGCTCCCCAGCATACCGGGTCCGGGGGAGGTACGCTAGGAAGCTGGGATGCCCGGTCTTGCTTCCCAGCGTCCCAGCGTCCTAGCCTTCCAGCGTTTTTACGCCGGCAGCTTCTCCCAATCCGACGTTGGAGCATCCATCGCCAGGGCCAGGCCACCGTCAGCGCCCTGGAAGATTGGGTCCTCGGCCACCTGGACGGTACCGCCGCCGTAGGCCTTCAACGATGCCTCCAGGGCGTCCGACAAGCCGGGCAGGGCTGCCGTGCCGCCGGCAAGAATGATGTTGTTCCGAATCTTCTCCTGAAATTCCGGCTCGACCGAGGCGATCAGGTCCAGCATGGTTTCGGCGACGGGGGGAACGAGAGATTCACAGGCCAGTTTGAGCGCAGAGGTGATGTCGAATTCAGTCGGCTTGCCTTCGACAGGTACTGTTACTTTCACCGGTTTTTTCGAGTTTCCGACGAAGCCGAAATCTTCTTTCCATGACCTGGCGGAGTGGATGGAAACATGCAGGTTCGGGTGCTCCTCCTCAAGGGCCTTGAGGACCTGGTCATCTACCCAATCTCCGGCGTTGGGCAGTGTCCGTTGGTCGTCGTCGGTCGGATACCGGCCCTGCATGACGCAGAAATCTGAAGTTCCGGCCCCGATGTCAATGACCATCGCGTTGAGCAGGGCATCGAGGCTGTAGGCGACTGCAAAGGGCTCCGAAACGATAATCAGGTGGTCGACAAATCCCCTGATCGCTTCTCTGAGGTGTTGGCGGTTGACTCGAAGCGCTTCGGCAGGGACTCCGATGACGGCTCGGACCTTGGCGCCATTCGCGTGGGCTTTGGCTGCGCCGGAGACGTCCATCAGGTGTGAGACCAACTCGCGGACTGCCAAAACGTCCTTTTCCGACCCCTCTTTGAGCAGGCCGCGTTCCAGCGGGCGGTGAAGGTCCAACATCCTCCGGTTCTCGAGTGCATCCCGTCCGACCAGCACCTCTTGTTTCAGAACTTTTTTGGCGACCATGTCCACCGGCCACCCAACAAAGCTCTCAACCATGTGGTGTTCGCCGTCCGAAGTCGATATAGAACTCTGAGAGGTGCCGAGGTCGATGCCGACGAAGATTTCATTTTTGTTCTGACTCATCCTTGGTCTCCTTGGGCCGGAGCTGTGCCTCCGACGATTTGGGCGTATTGCAGGATGCCTTCGGCCAGGCCTTCGACGATGTGCTGGCGGTAGGCGGGGATAGCGAGCAAACGGGCCTCGCGCTCGTTGGAAAGGCAAGCAACCTCGGCAAGGACTGCGGGCATGTCGGTTGCTACCAGGACGACGAAGGGCGCCGACATTACGCCTCGACTGTGTGCTTTGTCGTGCTCTCGACGAAGGACCTCGAAGAGCGAACCCTGGATTGATTCGGCAAGACGCCGACTTTCCATCCGGCGAACGTCGGCAAAGATCCCGTCGAGCAGACGGCGTGTGTCGGCAACGGTGTAGCCGGATTCTCGATTCTCCTGGGATGCAAGATCGGTCAGGAAGGGGTCGTCCGACGGGCCGAGAAAATAGGTCTCGAAACCGCGCGCGGATCGATCGGGCAGCCAGTTGACGTGGATTGAAACGAAGAGGTCAGCTCGTGCGGCATTGGCACGCTCGGCTCGGTCGGCAAGAGAGACTTCGACGTCGTCATTCCGAGTCAAGGTGCTCTCGATACCAACCTGGGAGAGAACAGCGCTGAGCCGTCGGGCCAGATCAAGGGTCAGGTCCTTCTCCAACATTCCGAATTGCAGGGAGGTTCCACCGTCGCGGCCACCGTGGCCGGGATCGATAGCCACGTGTCGTACGCCCAGAGGGATTGTCCCACGCACCAGCGTGGCGGCTGACAGGGCCGGCAACACGACGGCTGAGCGGTCGTCTGCCGAGGCCGATAATGAGGTGTGATTCAGGACCCGAGAAGGTGTCACAACATCTTCTCGAGCGGTGGCCGTCGTCGGCCTGATTGTCAGTAGGCCTGCCGAGCCGGCAATGGCCGCACCAACCATGGCCGATCCGAAGATCCAGCGTTTGAACCTCTGCCGGCGTCGAACTCGATCGCGGCCGGTGGTGCCCAGCGGCTGATCGCTCAACAGGTCGACATTCTCGTCAACGGCGCCTTGCAGTAACTTCTGCCGGAATCGGGCATTGACCTTCTTGGGTCTTTTCGGACTGGCCCTCTCCGCCGGGGAGTGGGAGTCGGCGCCGGGTTGAGGCGCCCCTGATGTGGAAAGGGGACGACGATCAGACACTTCAATTCATCGTACCATTCATAGGCTGGAGGGTATAGGGCTCTGTGGGTGGTCGTTTCGGCGCCAAAGCGGTTGTCTTCGGTGGTACGATGATCTGAAGAAGAATAAATCATTATCCGTTTGAAACGGGAGGTCTGCAATGAACTGGAGAATCCTTCTGACCGTCGCTGCTGCCGCGATGACATGTTGCGCCTGGGCCCAGGCCCAGAACGTCACCTGGACAGAAACCTTCGACGACAATGTCGATGGTTGGCTAACGGAGACATACTCGAGCGTTGTACATAGCCCACTGGACGCCAACGGCAGCGGAACTTCGGGCTCGGCCGAGGTTGCCAACTTCCACCCGAGCAACAATAACGGGCTCGGTATCCGCAAGTGCGTGACTGTCGATGTCACCGCGGGGGACCTCTACATCTACGGTGGCGCGATGTTCATTCCAACAGGACAGACCGAGACCGGCAAGGCCATGGTCGGCCTGCGGTGGTACGACGGCGTGGAGTGCAGCGGAAGCCAGGTGGGCAGTCAGCCGCGGCTCCAAAACCTGGTCCTCGGCTTATGGGTGGCCCTTCATTCCACCACACAGGAGGCCCCGGCAGGCGCGGTCAGTGTTATCTTCGTCGCGTTCCCGTCCAAGGTCGAGGCCGGCGGCACCCTGGTATCCAACTTTGACAATCTCTTCTTCGTTTCGGATGAGGTTTTTTCGGACGGCTTCGAGTCGGCCGATACCGACCGGTGGTCGGCCGTGACGCCCTGACTGCGCAGCAAGGAAGCCCAGATTTACAGGGGACAGATTTACAGGGGACAGATTCACAGGGGACACTGATTTAAAGGAGATTTTGTTTTCGTTCGTTCCTCTGGCGGCCTGTTCTCTGGGCTGAAGTACCTGTTCATTCCACAGACGGACATCTCGAGGGAACCCTCTCAGCATCGGCGGTTGCGTTGGTGACCGGGGCAGCGACGTTAAGCCGCGTCAGGTACGCCGTCAGACGGAAGCGACCGCGACAGTCGCCAGCGGTGGCAAACAGGTGCAGATTCAGGTTCAGGTTCAGGTCCAGCCTTATCGACTGAGCCAGCAACCTGTGAAGCCAACGCCGACGCTCAACTCCGAGAGTGCCCCACACCCTGAGACGGGAGGTGCCGCTCTTTTCCCGTTTTCCCCAGGCAGACGATTGGAAAGGGGAAATTTGCGGAAAATGGGAAGAGTGGCACTCCTGCGGCGAGCGCATTGGCGACCGAATGTTGGCCGAAGGCCGGGGATGGAATCCACCCTTCTTGGCCGGTCAAACTGATGGACAACAATGGCGGCGTGACGTGACTGGCGCCGTTCCCTACCGTTAATCCGACTCCTGCACCTCGATCAGGGGGGTCACGCGTTGTGCCCGCATGACCATCCCGGAAACACCGGCCATGGTAATCTCATCTTCATTCCCGGTTACGCATTCGGGGAAACCCAGAAATCCTACCGGTTCCCTGGTCCAGTAGTCGCCGCTGTGACTGGACCAGACCCCGCCTCCTACAATTACGAAGAGGTCCCCAGTCCAGACAACATCGAGGAGGGTCCCATCGACGAAAGTTGCTTGCCAGGTGACGCCGTCATCCTCTGAGACCAGAATGACACTGAACCCCACCGCAACGAGTACCGAACCGTTGGACACGACACGCCGGAGGCTCGGGATCGAGTCCAGGAATTCGAAACTCCAGTCAAAACCATCGCTACTGCGGAAAACCGTGCCCTGGCTTCCAACGCCGACGAACCGGGTCCCGGACCAAGTTAGGGACGCGATTCTCAGGCCGTCGGCACCGTCAATTTCAATCTGATCCCACGCGAAGCCATCGGCGCTAGTTGCGACCAGCGCAGAACCACCGTTTCTTCTGCCGACTGCGACTATGATTTCACCGTTGCCGGCAATGTCCGCAAAGTCCGTGCCGTCCTCGTTGTGTCGAGTATTCCAGGCATCTCCGTCGACGCTGTGGGCGACCAGACTGTTGTTTCCAATGACCCAGAAGGCATCCTCAAACCACTGAACGGAATAGGTCGTGACCGGGAAATCCGCAACCTCCTGCCATGCAAACCCGTCGAGACTTCGAAAGACCTCCCCGCCACTGGAAAGGGCGACAAAAACCCCACCGCCGGAACTGATGTCGATGATGGGATTCTCAGCGTCGATCTCCCAGGACGTCGTGACGGTCCACTCATCCCCACCATCCGCCGACACAGCGATAGCGCCGTCCTCCCCGACAACCAGGTACAGGCCTTGAAATTCTGCGACATCGAGCAGCCACTTTGACGAAGGGAAAACAGTCTCCATCGACCACGACGTGCCATTGGTGGATTTCGCAACGCGACCGCCGTCACTGACCCCCAGATAGCCGTCAGGGATGGCAATCGCTTCATAGATATATCCGGGGAGGTTCGTTGATTCCCGAGTCCAGGTCTGACCGTCGGGACTGGAGAGCACAAATCGTATGCCGGGCCAGGCGCCGCCGAACGCAAGAAACTGATCGTGCCCCCAAACGACGCCGAATAGACCCATTTCCGGAATGCCGTCGAGCGATGCCTCGGTCCAGTCGACGCCGTCTTCACTGAGATAAATGGCCCTGCCCCCCCAATAGTAGTGTGGGGCCCCCACTCCGACATACGTCGATCCGTTCCAGGCGACATCGACGATGTCGCTGTTGGGGTAGTCCACCAGGGTATGTTCAACCCAGTTGACGCCGTCTGGGCTGGTGGCCGTTTTCCCCTTGAAACCAACAACCAAAATCTGCTCACCATTAAAGATCGCCTTACGAAAAATGGTGGCGTTGACGTAGAAAACTGCAGTCCATCGCCGGCCGTCCGGACTGGTCAGGATGACCCCTGGACTGAATGCGGCTTCGCCCACATCCAACGAATAGCCCCCGACCGCAATGAATCGGTCACCCGCCCAGATGACATCCTTAAGGAACAAACCACTCTCTGAGTGCACGATGTCCCAATCCTCCCCGTTCTCGGAGACAAGGATGACTCCTCGCTCTCCAACGGCAACCACGGCAGAGTCCGACGAGGCGATACCTTCGAGCCAATGCCCTTGAGGTCGGGGGTTGAGCCATTCCCAGCTTTTCCACTGGTTGGCTGACCCCTGCGCCGAGACGAAGAGGAAAAGCGCCGTAAAAAACAAGAACCGATACCGAGACTGCATTGGGGACGCCTTTCTCAGCTGTCACAGCAAGCAGCTACACAATACCTTACACCAGGAGTGGGCCCCGGATATCCAATTGCGGTGAAGGCGTCCTGTACAGTATTCTGTTCGTCGACAGCGTTGTCGCAGGGAGAAGTAGACCCAAAAATATCATACGCAGCACGCTTCGCATACTCAGCAAAACTGTTCCAATTATCATCTTCATGGGCGTAGGCCGTCAGTAACTGGAAGAAGATCTGCGTCGCGGGCCAGACGCCCAGCGGGGTTACCTCAAGGTCGCAATCCACCAGCGGGGGGACGGTAGCACGCTGGCACACAGGATTCTTGTGCTCGTAATCAGCGTAGTCAGAGTCATCAATCTCACCGTCTGCCGCGAGCCAGAAGGCTACCGCCAGTTTCATCCCACCGAAGTGTCCAAAGTCCCCGGCGCCCGTGTCCAAGGCGTGGTATGAATACGGTC
>Ga0164313_10005901_pt1 | contig 10817 bp, 5 predicted proteins | sample GuaBasSedimGuay4_FD_113735 | JGI IMG/M metagenome (GOLD analysis project Ga0164313, IMG submission 113735) | Subseafloor sediment microbial communities from Guaymas Basin, Gulf of California, Mexico - Guay4, Core 4569-4, 0-3 cm | ecosystem: Environmental > Aquatic > Marine > Hydrothermal vents >...
AGCCGTAAAATAATCCACACCCTGCCCGGTAAGCGACAAGTCTGTAATACCATGATAATGGGCATTCCCAATGTCGGTAAATCCAGTCTGATTAATATTCTGGCAGGTAAGACCATTGCTAAAACAGGCAATGAACCTGCGGTAACAAAATCCCAGCAACGCATCAATCTGGGGAATGACTTTGTCTTATTTGATACGCCTGGTGTACTTTGGCCAAAAGTAGCCAATGATGCCAGCATGTACCGACTTGCCATATCCGGTGCAGTAAAAGATACTGCCTTTGATTATGATGACATTGCTTTTTTTGCCGCTGAATACTTACTTAAAGCTTACCCTGATAACCTCATGCAGCGTTTTAAATTTGCACAAATACCTCGCAACGAGTTGGAATTACTTGAAGCAATTGGTCAAAAGCGTGGCTGCTTGCGTGGTGGTGGACGTATTGATCTGAATAAGGCCAGCAAGATATTTCTCACTGAATTGCGTGCCGGAAAAATCGGCAGAATTACCCTTGAAGCACCCCATATGATCGACCGGGAAATCATTGAGCTTAAATTAAAAGAAGAATTAAAAAAAGAAGATGGCTTAAAAAAGGGCAACAACAAGAAAAGACAATATCGTCCCTGATATGTGAAGTATGTCTTTAAGGGACTTGGCATTTATTAAAGTCCCTAACCTGGGAAATCAGTTTTCAAACAAGGTGTCAAAATGTATTACGGTGAAAAATTTAATAGTATCAGCCATCTGGTCGGTGCAGCATTGGCGTTAGTTGGACTGGGCTCACTGATCACAATTGGCATACAACAAAACAATCTTCTCCTTCTTATCAGTTTTATCGTGTTCGGGCTGACACTTGTCATTCTTTATACAATGTCGACGCTGTATCATAGCTTTTATCATCCCGGACTAAAAAAAACACTTCAACAACTGGATCATGTCTCAATATACCTGCTGATTGCCGGTACCTATACACCTTATATGCTCGTTTCATTAGGCGATGGTAACGGGCCTCTGATGCTAAGCTTTGTATGGGGACTTGCCATTATCGGCATATTGCTTGATCTGTTTATTACCAAGCGAATTGAAATTCTGCAGATCATTATTTACCTGGTTATGGGCTGGGTTTGTGCGCTGGAATATACTAACCTCTTAGCTGCAATTCCTGAAACAGGAGTTGTCTGGCTTACTGCTGGCGGCATTGCTTATACTGTCGGGATCGCATTTTATGTCATGGATCACATGAAAAAGCTTCGTCATGCCCATGGGATATGGCATCTTTTTGTTCTTACCGGTTCTGTCTGCCATTTTATTTCAATTGCAGGCTATGTCCGATAAAGGAATTCCCTCTTATACTCTAAACTTATGCTCTAAACTTATGCTTTAAACCAGGCAGCATATAATGCCGGAAGGAATAATAAGGTGAGTAATGTGGCTACAATCAGGCCGCCCATAATCGACATTGCCATAGGTCCCCAGAAGGTATTGGTGGATAAAGGTATCATTGCTAAAACAGAGGCTGCAGCAGTCAGGGCAATAGGTCGCAAACGTCTTACCGCAGATTCTATAATCGCCTGTTTCATATTAGCCCCCTCTTCTCGATCCCTTTCAATCTGGTCCACCAGTATAACTGAGTTTCTCATGATCATACCAAACAGAGCAATAACACCCAGATTGGCAACAAAGCCATAGGGTGCATTAAACAGTAGCAAAGCAGCACTGACACCAATAATACCCAGAGGTGCTGTTAGTATTACAATAAGAGTCCTCTGAAAGCTCTGCAGTTGAATCATCAGCAAAGTAAAAATAGTCAATACCACAACGGGCATGACGACAACAATGGCTTGTTCACCCTTGGCACTTTCCTCTACCACACCACCAATATCAATACTATATCCAGGGGGTAGTTTGTCACGAATACTATCTAATTGCGGATCAATCTGAAGACTCACTGTTGCTGCCTGGACATCCCCTCGCACATCAGCCCTCACTGTAATAGTCGGTTGCAAATCCCATCGCCAGATTAAACCTTCTTCCAGTTCATAGGAAAGAGAAACTAACTGACTGAGTGGAATGAAAGGGCCATTATTTGTAGGAATACGTATGTCACTTAAATTACCCAGGCCAATACGGTCATTTTTTTCAGCCCTGGCCAACACTTCAATCAGCCGGTCATCATCCCTAAACCAGGTGATCGAATAACCACTTAAAATTGAATTAATTACTATCGCCAGTTCCTGCGAGCTAATGCCCAGCACGCGCGCTTTATCCTGATCAATTTTTAATTTAACCACTTTGGATAGCTCGTTCCAGTTATAATTAACGTTATCAGAATTTGGATGTGCACGAATAGTACGTGCCACATCAGCCGCAATTTTTCTTAGAAAATCCCGATCGTTACCGGCGACTCTGAACTGAATCGGATAGCCAATAGGCGGACCGTTTTCCAAACGTTTTACACGTCCTCGAATATCAGTAAATTTCTCATCAAAAACCTCAACTAAACGTTTTCTAACAATTTCTCTGGCCTCATTATCGCGTGTCATTATCACAAACTGAGCCAGATTATTATGTATTAACTCCTGATCCAGAGGTAAATAAAATCGTGGTGAACCACCGCCGACATAGGTGACATAATTGACAATTTTAGAGCCTTCAGCGGGTAGAGAGCCCTCAGCTAATAAAGAGCCTTCAGCTGACAGAAATTCATCGTTCAGTAATTTTTCAAATCGTTTTGCATAGGCTTGTGTAGCCTGAAATGAACTGCCCTGAGGCAGCCAGAGATCCACCATTAATTCATTACGTTTAGAACTTGGAAAGAACTGACTCTCAACAAAGCGAAAGGAATAAATAGATACAGAGAACAACACTAAGGTAATAAGAATAACGGTCTTACGCCAGTTGACACACCAGGTCACTACGGCACGAAAAAAAACATAAAAACCTTTCTGATAAATATCAACAATCTGTCCATCATCACTATTGTTTTTTACTTCTTGTTTATCTCTTTTTTTAGCATAATCAGGCAGCAGTCGATAGCCCAGAAAAGGCACGAATAATACCGCAACCAACCAGGATATCATCAAGGCCAGACCCACAACAACAAATATGGATCCGGTATATTCACTGGCGGAAGACTTGGCTAAAAAGACAGGTAAAAATCCGGCTACGGTAATAAGAGTGCCTGTCAACATAGGGAATGCAGTATGGGTATAAGCATAAACTGCCGCTTTGAAACGGTCCATCCCCTGTTCCATTTTAGAGGACATCATTTCAACTGAAATCATGGCATCATCAACCAGCAAACCAAGTGAAATAATTAATGCCCCCAGAGAAATACGCTGCAGATCAATCCCCCAGAGTTTCATGCCAAGAAATGTGATAGCCAATACCATTGGAATAGATAAAGCCACCACCAGTCCGGTACGAAAACCCAGACTAAGGAAACTGACCACTAAGACAATGAGCAAGGCATCCCTTAATACTTCCATAAATTCAGAGACTGAATTTTTTACCACAGCAGGCTGATCAGCCACGGTGTGTATTTCAATACCAATGGGCAGGTTGGCCTGAATTTCCTGCATTACTTCTTTAAGAGACTCTCCCAGCTTAAGTACATCACCTCCTTTTCTCATACTCAGCGTCAGCCCGATGACTTCTTCACCCATAAAGTGCATTTTAAATTCAGGCGGATCAACATAAGTACGATAAACGTTAGCAATATCACCCAAACGAAATAAGCGACCATTGGAACGAATACCCACTTTACGGATTTCTTCAACCGATTCCAGACGGCTGACCCGAATATAAATCCGATCAGAATCGGTATTAACATCTCCCGCCGGTGTTAAATAATTCTGCTGATTCAAAGTATCAAAGATTTGAGTAGGCTGCAGACCTAATTTAGATAATTTAACATTTGAAATTTCAATATAAATCTTCTCTTCCTGAACACCCAGCAAATCAGCTTTCGCTACATCAGGCACGTTAAGCAGTTTCAGACGGACATCATCGACATAGTCACGTAATTGCTCATAACTGAAACCATCACCACTAAAGGCATAGATAATTCCAAAAGTATCACCATATTCATCGTTAGGGAAAGGCCCTCTCACACCGATGGGAAAAGTATGACGAATATCATCAATTTTTTTTCTTACCTGATACCAGGCATTAGGGACTTCTTTAGGTGGTGTAAAATCTTTAAGCGTAATAAACACCAAAGATTCTCCCGGTTTGGAATAACTGCTGATATAATCAAGCCAGGGGGTTTCCTGTAATTTTTTTTCGATTCGCTCAGTGACCTGCCGCTCAACTTCCAAAGCAGTTGCACCCGGCCAGAGTGTCTTAATAGCCATGAGTTTAATGGTGAATTCCGGATCTTCTGCCTGCCCTAAATCACGATAGGCAAGTATGCCAGATAAAACCAGAACCACCATTAAGAAAATCGTTAAAGAACGATGACGAAGCCCCCATTCTGATAGATTAATGACTTTCACCACTGAGCTTTTTCATGTAAGCGAACTTTTTGTTGTTCATAAAGCTTATGTACGCCTGCAATCACAACGATTTGCTCATCTTTTAGTCCGGACTGGATCAGCACTGAATCAAATTGGTATTCCAGAATATCAATAGCCTGCAGATGTACTTGAGAAGTTTGTGGTGAATAAATCCACACAGCAGGTTTGTTGTCCTTTTGGTAGATAGCAGTTAAAGGTAACTTAACCACCATTTCCTTTTTTTTCTGAATAATAATTACGCTTGTGGTCATACCCAACTGCATCTGATCACTCATATCCAATAGACTGATTTTAACGGTATAGGTGCGAGTTACCGGATCGGCACCAGGTGAAACTTCTCTAATGCGTCCTTTGTAATAACGCTCCGGTTCAATCCACAAACTGATTTTAACTTCATCGGCATGACGCACATCATTCAGACGACTTTCAGCAACAGCAATAATCACTTCTTTTTCTTCAGGTAACGCCAGGTTAACCACTGTCTGTCCGGCAACCACCACCTGGCCCACTTCCATTTCCAGAGAAATAATAACCCCACCCTCGTCGGCATAAAGACGAGTATAGTCCGACTGATTTTGAGTTACTTCCAGATGGGCTTCCGCCTGAGTATATTTTGCATTGGCTATATCCAGTATATTGCTGAACCTGAGATGTTCCGCAGCGCTGATCATTTTATCGTTATATAGCTTGGTATAACGTTTTAAGTCCAGCTGTGCTTTTCTTTGTTCCGCCTTCGCTGCATCTAAGGCTCCACCTGCCTGCATCAGTTGTAATTTAGAATCATCAGGATCCAGCTTGGCTAATAGAGCCCCCGGTTTAACAATATCACCGACTTCAATAAATCGTTCCACAATTTTTCCGCCAATACGAAAACCCAGCGCCATTTTATAACGGGCTTTAATTTCCCCTGCATAAGTTGCCTGCTGCCAGTTTTCCTGTATTTTCACCTGCTGAGTAAGCACTGGTCGTATAATAGCGACCGGATCTTCTTTCTTCGTACAGGCGCTTAGCATGCTTAACAACAATATGAGCAAAATACTTGAGGTGAGCAGGATAATCGATGATAAATGATTTTTTTTGATATTTTTCATAATATTTCTTATTTTATCTGAGACAGATCATTATTTGCCAAATTAAAAGCGCAGGGCGCGCAATCCGAATCAATTTAGTGCCCAGTATACAACATCACATTGCTTGTTGATGACTTATTTATAGTCCTCCGGGAAAATTATTAAAAGCAGTCTATAATCAATAATAGAGTAACAAAATGACAGGCTGATGAAAAAACAATACACCGCCCCAATACATCTTTATGCGATTCTGCTGCTCTTTATCTGGAGTTTTGTCATTATTTGTCTGGCGGTCTGGAAAATAAATAGTAATGAAAATGCCATCCAGGAGCTTGCAGAGAGCCAGGCGAGAGCGCATTTCAGCAAAGACAAAGCCTTTCGCCTGTGGCTGACCGGACATGGCAGGCTTTATATTCCTGTCGGTGAAAAATATCAGCCAGATCCCTATCTCGCACATGTCAAAGATCGTGATATTACTACACCTTCCGGGATCAAATTATCACTGATTAATCCGGCAAGAATTGTCCGTGAACTAGGGCAGCAATACAAGAAATTTTATGGTGTCTCAGGCCGCGTGACCAAATTGTCACCCATCAACCCGGAGAATATACCCGATGCCTGGGAAAAATCAGCCCTGCTGAAAATTGAACAGGGTACACAGGAGGTGTTTGAATATACCACTATTAACGGAGAACCCTATTTAAGACTGATTCAGCCATTACCTCTGAAAAAAAAATGTTTATTCTGCCACCAGGAATTGTTACATAAAACCAATGGTATTGGCGGTGGTGTAACCGTCGCATTACCAATGAAGGAGCTTCTTGCTCAGCAGCATAGAGAAAATATCAATGATTTAGAAACATTCTTCATCCTCTGGTGTACCGTTGCCATAGGCCTGGCAATTGCATTCTTTCACTTGAAAAGGCAAACAAATGACAAGGAGAAAGCTGTTCTTGAACTGGCTTCAAGCCAGTCACATAACAAAGCTATCATGGAATCTGCACTGGATAGCATTATTACCATAGATGCAAAGGGTATTGTCACTGAAGCCAATCCAGCGACAGAAAAAACCTTTGGCTATAAATGTGAAATGATGATCGGACATGATCTTGCCGAGCTTATCATTCCACCTGAATTAAGGGAAAAGCATCGTGCCGGAATGAAAAATTTTATCCGCACAGGTCATTCATCTATCCTTGGAACACGTTTTGAAACAAAGGCTCTGCATGCCGATGGTTATCAATTTCCTGTTGAGCTTGCCATTATACATATTAGTGAAGGTGAGACTTTTTTTACCGCTTATTTACGTGATCTGACCGAAGCCCATAAGCTCAAAGAAAAGCTCACTCATCAGGCTACTCACGATCCGCTCACCGGCCTGATGAACAGACAGGCATTTGAAGATCATCTTGAGTTCATGCTCAATGAAATAGATGAGGAATCGCAACATTGTCTGCTTTATCTCGACCTTGATCAGTTCAAGATTGTTAATGACAGCAGCGGTCATCTTGCCGGTGATGAATTATTACGACAGCTCAGCCAGGTTTTCCAGAAAAGAACACGTACCAGTGACATACTCGCTCGATTAGGTGGTGATGAATTTGGCTTATTACTGGATGGATGTTCGCTTGATAAAGCCAGAGAAATTGCCACCGGCCTGCTTCATGCAGTACAACAGCACCACTTTTATTGGGACAAAGAAGTTTATACCGTTGGTGTCAGTATTGGAATGGTATCTGTTTCCGGGTTTTCCAACAATTACTCAACCCTCATGTCTGCTGCTGATGCAGCCTGTTACAAGGCAAAAGAAGAAGGTAGAAACCGCTATTATGTCTTTAAACATAATGATGACGAGCTTAATCGATTACGTGGCGATATTAACTGGGTTTCGCGTATTAAAAAAGCAATTCAGAATGATCAATTTATACTCTACAGTCAGGCCATTCAACCTATCAATAAAGACTATGACAATGGCAAACTGCATTGTGAAATACTCTTACGAATGCAAGACATTGATGGCACTATAATTACTCCGGATAAATTCATACCCTGCGCAGAACGCTACAATCTGATGTTGATAGTCGATAAGTGGGTCATTGATAATACCTTCCGCTGGCTATCTCAACTGGATGATATACTCAAGCATATTGCCCTTTGCAGTATCAATCTGTCAGGTTTCTCCATTACCAATAATTCTTTAGCTTCATATATAACAGACAAACTGAAGGAATATGATTTACCTGCTCATATTGTCTGTTTTGAAATCACCGAAACTGTGGCCATCACAAATCTGGTCAGGGCAACTCAGTTTCTGGATGAGTTACACAATGCCGGTTGTCAGTTTGCACTGGATGATTTTGGCAGTGGCGTATCATCTTTTGGCTATCTGAAAAATTTACCCGTCGACTTCCTGAAAATTGATGGTGAATTCGTTAAAGATATTACATCAAATCCAGTCAATTATGCCATGGTAAAATCCATCAACGAAATTGGTAAAGTAATGGGTAAGAAAACCATAGCAGAGTATGTAGAAGATCAGGAAACCGTTGAATTACTCAGGGCACTTGATGTCGATTATATTCAGGGATATTTTTATTCCCGCCCCACGCCACTTGAATATCGGAATACAATTTAATGTGCATCTGATAACTATTATAACTCAGCTTACGAACCGAAATATTTCAATAAGACTCCGGCCGCCACAGCGGAACCAATGACTCCGGCAACATTAGGTCCCATAGCATGCATTAATAAAAAGTTATGCGGATTGGCTTCCAGGCCCACTTTATTGGACACACGGGCCGCCATAGGTACAGCAGAGACACCGGCAGAGCCAATGAGAGGATTGATGTCTTCTTTAGTAAATTTATGCATTAATTTTGCCATTAAAACACCACAGGCGGTACCGATAGCAAAGGCAACAACACCCAAAAGTAATATTTTCAGCGTGCCTATTTGCAAAAACTGTCCCGCCTGAAGTTTAGAGCCAACGGCAAGACCAAGGAATATTGTCACCATATTGATCAAGGCATTCTGTGTAGTCTGACTAAGTCTCTCAACCACGCCGCACTCACGCATCAGGGTACCAAAACAGAACATACCTAATAATGGTGTCGCTTCCGGCAGGACCAGGCCAACCAGCATCAAAAGTAATACCGGAAAAACAATTTTTTCTGTGGGTGAAACATGACGCAGTTGAGTCATGGTTCGTTGGCGTTCTTCTTCTGTGGTTAGAAACCTCATAATAGGTGGTTGTATCAAGGGTACTAAAGCCATATAGGAATATGCCGCTACAGCAATTGCCCCCAGCAGATGAGGTGCCAGTTTTGTCGTCACGTAAATGGCAGTGGGGCCATCAGCACCACCGATTATAGCAATCGCAGCTGCTTCGCCCCCGGTAAACCCCAGAGCAATTGCTCCCAACAGGGTCACGAAGATACCGACCTGCGCTGCAGCACCCAGTAATAATGTTTTCGGATTTGCCAGCAAGGGACCAAAATCAGTCATTGCACCGACCCCCATAAAGATTAACAGCGGGAATACACCACTGGTCAGTCCAACTGAATAAAACAGATATAAAATACCATCAGCAAAACTGTTTTTTCGGGCAATCTCACTCAGCTCAAAAGCTTTTTTGGCATCATTTTCTTTAACAATATAATAGGCTTCTTTACAAAGCACACCATTTTCACAATGATCCAATGCCTGACCCAGTACCGCTCTGATACTGCGAGCCATTTCTGCTGTTTTGGGATTTTTGCTATTTTGAAAGTCCAGAGGAAGTGAAGTAAAATTAATGACCTTCTCAGCTGGCATGTCAGTATCAAAAGATTGTGATTTTAAATACTGCTCAACAATTGCTGTTTCATAAGTTATAGCTTTGTGCATAGCCTGAAACGAAGCAGACTCAGATAAACCGGCAGTTGGAATATTTGATAAAATAGCACCAAAACCAATCGGTACAAGCAATAAGGGTTCAAACTTTTTCCTGATTGCCAGAAACAGCAATAGAAAACCGATAACTATCATAAAAGCCTGACCCGGAGTCATATTATAGAGTCCGGAACCTTCCCAAATTCGTATTAAATTATCCATTGATCAGTATGCCATTTTAACCAGAGAATCACCGACACTGACAGTGTCACCTTCTTTAACACACAGCTCAGCAATTATACCTGCCTTGCTGGCACGAATTTCAGTTTCCATTTTCATCGCTTCAAGAATAATAATGACTTCACCTTCCGCAATTTTCTGTCCTTTACTAACAGGTATTTTAAAAATCTGTCCGCTCAATGGTGCTGTAACTGGCTCACCATCAATAGTTGCCGAAGAGACAGGTGTTTCTGCAGCAGCGGTTTGAGATTGAGCAGTTGCTACGGGACCTTTGATTATGTCTCCCCCGTCATTCACCTCAACCACATAGCTTTGGCCTGCAACAGTGACGGTATAAATATTTTTTTCTGCTTCAGAAGCAGACTCTGAGACTAATCGAACATCATCCTCTGAAGGCACTGGTTCAAAAGCAGCCGGGTTATCCCGGTTTTCAAAAAATTTCAAGGCAATTTGAGGAAAAAGTGCGTAAGTTAACACATCATCAATTTCATTATCAGCCAGTTTAAGTTCTGTTTTAACCGCAATATCTTGCAGCTCTTTAGTCAGGCGCTCAATTTCAGGTTCAATGTTATCAGCTGGACGGCAGCTAATTATCTCAGCACCATTAAGCACCTGAGCTTGCAGCCTTTCATCGAGCCCTGCAGGTGTTGCACCATATTCGCCTTTGAGGATACCAGTGGTTTCTTTTGTCACCGTTTTATAACGCTCTCCTGAAAGCACATTAAGCACAGCCTGGGTACCCACAATCTGAGATGTCGGTGTAACCAATGGAATATACCCCAAATCCTTGCGTACGCGGGGGATCTCCTCCAGCACCTGATCAAACTTATCACTGGCAGCCTGTTCCCGAAGTTGATTTTCCATATTGGTCAGCATACCACCAGGCACCTGAACAACAAGGATCCGTGAGTCCACACCTTTTAAAGCACCTTCAAACTTAGCGTATTTTTTACGAACATGACGTAAGTCAGCAGCAATATCTTCTAATTGAATAATATCAAGCCCGGTATCACGTGGCTGATCTTCCAGCATTGCCACAATAGTTTCTGTAGCTGAGTGTCCATAAGTAGCACTCATGGATGAAATTGAAGTATCGACATTATCGACCCCTGCTTCA
>Ga0164313_10005902_pt1 | contig 10817 bp, 14 predicted proteins | sample GuaBasSedimGuay4_FD_113735 | JGI IMG/M metagenome (GOLD analysis project Ga0164313, IMG submission 113735) | Subseafloor sediment microbial communities from Guaymas Basin, Gulf of California, Mexico - Guay4, Core 4569-4, 0-3 cm | ecosystem: Environmental > Aquatic > Marine > Hydrothermal vents...
ATGGCACAAATGATTGATGGCGGTAAGTTTTCTATTTCTTGAGGCAACTAAGAGCTTCTTGATATTCCTGAGGATAATTGAGGTTTCTAAAAGCATCATCATCTTCAAAATAAATAAATTTACTAGAACCCAAAGTTAGTAAATCCTGTAATTTGTGGTTCCCTTTCTTTAGCTGTATTTTTGCCAAAGACACGATAGATTTTTTATAAACTCCACAAAGAGGCTGTACTCCATGGGGACTTTGAGCAACGATAGCATTTGCATCACTTTTGTCTGCACAGGACAAAAGAGTACTAATAACATTTTCATTTACGAAAGGCGCATCTACTGCCAAGATAAAAATTGCTTCTTCTTCTAGGCTTTCAAAGGCAGATATAATACCTACAAGAGGGGAATAGATTTCATATTTATCTTGAATGATTTCACAAGGAAAATCAAATTTATTTTCTTTCGCAGAAAGATATACTTTGTCAAAATATGTAGATAGTTTATGGTATTGAAAAGCAGCAAGAGAATTGTATTTTCCAAACGGAAGTAAAGCTTTGTCTTTGCCCATACGGGTACTTTTTCCTCCTGCAAAAATAAGTGCAGTTTTTATGGATTGATTCATTCGTTTAAGCCTTTTTTCTTTTTTGATGCACAAGCAAAACCAAAAATGCCATAAAGGCAAGAATGGATTCTATTAAAAATAAATATTCCCCATAGACCTTGCCAGAAAGTATTGCTCCTACTGAACCCCCTAACCCAAAAGCAATACCTAGAAAAAACTGTTGAGCAAGCTTTTTTTGCGTATATAGAGAAAAGACATAAGTAATTGCAGCTGTATGGTATAGAGCAAAAGAAATAGCATGCATAGATTGCGTAACAAAAGTAAGCGCAATAGAGTCTGGATATAAATAAAGAAGTAGCCATCTAAGCGCAGTAACGAGCGTAGCAAACTGTAAAATATTGAGTAAATTTCTTTGTAATAAAGGTCCCTGAAAATAAAGCATAAAGACTTCACAAATAACACCAAAACTCCACATCCATGAAATTACTTCTAAAGAAACACCATAAGATGTTTCATAGATTGTAAAAAAGTTATAGAACCCTCCAAAACCAACTTGCATTAAAAAAATAGAAACCCAAAATGCCCAATATTTAGAAAGTGAGAACTGGGAATTTTCTTTTGCTGAAGCATGAGAAACACTATCATATCTGGTCAAAATTGCACCAAATATCCACGTCAAAAATGCCATAGCACTTAAATAATAGAGTACTTCATGAGGGGATTGAAGTACTTTTCCTAGCCATAAAGCAATACTCATAAAACCCAATGAGCCCCAAAGACGTACTTTTCCATAATGTTGTTTAGATAGAGATGCAAGAGCAATAGTTTCAACATAAGGCAAAGAAATTCCCATAGCAGAACCAAAAAGAAGATTGGAAAAAAGATACAAGTAAAAGTAATCAAGTGTTTGAAAAAATAGTAAAGTTCCTAAAAAAGTAAACAATAAAGATAGGCGATAAATATTGGGGGTAAGAGCAAGTATATGACGAAAAACAAAAGGCAATAAAAAACGCATAAAGGGTGCAGCAGCATAGATAATACCCACTTCAGTAGGGCTATAATTTAAATCTAGTAAAGCCTTGGGCATAAAAATAATATAGGCTCCCACAAGAGCAAAATAAAAAAAGTAATATGTACCTAAAAAAATAGAAATATAAGGTTTTTGTTGTTTCATTTTTTATAGATAACGGCTGTAGCAGAAAGCAAATCATGCAGAGTCTTGCTGTCTTTTCTAAAAAACATTAGCATCCAAGCAAAGGTAAAAAAAGACAAAATAGCAGAAAGATTTCTAAAAATTACAATAAATAAGGTGGGCTTTTCTTTGGTATTTTCATCAATTAGTGTGAGATTGTAGGCACGATAACCAGGGGTTTGTCCTGTTAGAAATAAAAAGATACTTTGTATAGCTATTAGAGGATATAAAATATATAACCAACCTAATATTTTTTCTGCAGCAAAACCTTCTCTGCCGTCCATAATGAAATAGATAACCACATAGGTAATGGGCATAATAAGCATAAAAGCATCGGTCAAGAAAGCCTTTATTTTAGCAGAAGCAGAGGCATAATGATTATTTTCTTTTATGGGTTTTTTTATGGGGGTTTTATGATTTTTTATATCTCTAAAGCGTTGTTTTTTCATTAAAAATCCCAAATTGCAGACACAAAAGGTCCTGAAAAATCTACATTGGCATCTAAGCCATCACTTAGTTCATCACTATCTAAATGCAAAGACTTATATCCTGCCTCTAGTCCTAAGCCCATTGTCAAAGTGTAACGAGCAGAGATTTCATAATCATAAGAGGTTAATCCTCCATAAGAAATAGCATTGGCTTCCATTTGTACGGCAACATCTGTAGAGGGAATGTTAAAGCGTCCCTTGGCGTAGAGCATAGGAAAAAGTGTGGAAAAGTCTATGACTTCTGTTTCCGCAGAAGTGTTCACCGCAATGTTTCCACTAAGGTATCGCAAGGTCAAGCCCAAATCTACTTCTAACCAATTATCTAAGGCTTCATAATATAAAGTGGCATCTGAAATATCTAAGGCAAGGCTATTGTCAATATTCCCCGTAAATTGATGTATGTCTCCCCAAGAAAAAAGATTCACGTCATTACTGCCCTCATGAGAGAGTTTGGTATAGCCCAACTTGATATTGGGCAAAAAAAGCAGCGGATGTTCTAGGTAAGCTTTGAAAAATATATCTTGGGTTTCACTAAAGCCTAAGGTATCCTCCAGATCAGAGGATGTACCTATGTTGCCAGGAGGCAAAACATAAGATACTTGACCACTGGGTGAGTGATTAAAAACACCCAAAGATACTTCGCCTCCTATGGTGTCGGCATACCCAAAAGTATGCAGTAAGATAAAAAGAAGTATGGTTTTTTTCATATTATTGTAATCCTTGTGTCATACTAAAAATAGGCAACATCATGGCTGCAATGATAATCCCTACAAAAGCACCAATAAAAAGCATCATAAGAGGGTTAAGGAGACTTAGAAGAAGCTTGAGCTTGTCTTCATTTTCTTCTGCGTAGAGCTGTGAAATATTGGCTAAAACATTAGCAACTTCACTGGATTCTTCTCCTAGAGCTAAGGACTGCATGAAATTACGTTTGGGTTTTGTTCCTTTGGAGAGTTGCAAAGAGGTAGAAAGTTTGTTTCCTTCTAAAACTTTAACAGAGGCTTTTTCAAATATATCACGTAAACCATGATTTCCAAAGGTAGTTTTGGAAAGCTGTATGGCTTGCGCATAAGCTACCCCAGAGTCTAGCATGAGTGATAAAATATAGGAAAACCTAGCAAGTTCATGGTTTTGGATAAGCGCCCCCAAAATAGGAACTTTCATAAGCCCTGCATCTATAAGTTTGTGAAAATTCATTATCTTGGCATAAGATAGTTTAAATAGTAAAATAAGAACCATTAGCGTGATTAGAATGATGAGGTAATGATTGACTAGAAAATCACTAATATTTAGAACTACTTGAGTGATTTTGGGTAGCTCTTGATTTGTGTCTTCAAATATTTGTGTAATTTTTGGTACAACAACAGCAAGCAAAAAACCGATGATAATAATGGCAATAGTAAAAATAACACCAGGGTAAATCATGGCACCCTTGACTTGTTTTTTGACTTTGTTTTGTGCAGAAAAAAAGTTTGCCATATTGGTTAGAACCTCAACCATTTTACCACTTTGTCCTGCAACATTGAGACTTTGTAAATAAAAGTCTGGCATAGCATATACTTTTTGAGAATTCAGCGCATGATAGAGAGATTTCCCCTCATCTATCATAGTTTTAATAGAATTTAAAAAGGAAACATAACGCTTTTCACCCTCGTGTTGGTTTTCCAATAATTTAATGGCAGTGAGTATAGTCATGCCCGAATTTAGATAAGAAGAAAGTTCTTTTGAAAATGTACTTAAAAGCTCTCCGGACATTTGACGTTTTGAAAATGCTTCAAATGAAAACTCTTTTGTGGGACTAAGCCCCTCATGATAAATACCCAAGGTACGTAACTTTTGCCCAGCTTCTTCTACAGAAGAAGCCGTAACTGTGCCTTTGACTTTTTTGCCTGTTTTGTCAAAACCTTTGTACTTAAAAAGCATTTTTCTTTCTATCCTTGTCTGGAGTGTAGTATTATAACTTTTTTAGCTGTATTTTTAAACAAAATAAGTCCCTAGTCCCTTGTCTTCGCTTAGTATAATCTCACTTTCGTTAAAAAGTATTTTACTTTTTATGGGATGACTGGATAAAAGACTAACTGCATCCAAGTCTATCATAGTAATACTTTGGGCTTTTGCCGAAGCTACATGTGCGCTCGCAGCTATAGATATAGGTCCTTCGAGCATACAGCCCATCATACATTTTATATCAAAAGATTTTGCCAAATCTGCTAATTGAAGTGCTTGGCGAATACCCGCAGTTTTGGCTAGCTTTATATTGATGTAGTCTATGGCTTGTTGCTCTAATAATATCTTAGCATCATAGAGGGAAAAAACAGATTCATCAGCTAAAACAGGGGTTTGTACCCTTTCTTTGATATATTTGAGTCCTTTGATGTCATGTGCGGGCACAGGCTGTTCTATAAATTCTGCTAGTATGCCTTTTGCTTCAATAGCATGCAAAAGTGTGACACTTTCTTGGGCAGTCCATCCTTGATTTGCATCGAGTCTTAGTCGGACATGCTTGCCTAGAGCAGCATGTATCTCTGTAATGCGAGATATGTCATTATGAGGATTTTCGCCTATTTTTACCTTAAGCGTATCGTAGCCTAAGGCTACAGCATGAATGCTTTGTGATATCATGGTGTCAATGTCATTCATACTGATAGTAATATCGGTTTTAAAGTGAGTTTTTGTGCCCCCTAACATACGATATAAAGCTTGATTTTGACTTTTTGCTTTTAAGTCATAGAGGGCTATCTCTAAAGAAGATTTGGCACTAGTGTTGTGCAATATGCTGGAATGTACGGTGTTTAAAATACTATCAAATTCTTCTAAATCTTTGCCTAGAATAAAAGGTTTTATAAAATCAATACAAGCCTGCATAGAGCCTAAAGTTTCTCCTGTAATGACAGGAGTAGGTGCGCCTTCTCCATATCCTATAGTTCCATCATCTGCTTCTATGATGACCACTAAGTCTTTGAGTTTATCTACCTTGCGCAAAGAGGTAATAAAAGGGGTTTTTAGTGGCGCTTCCAATATGCGTGTTTGTATATTTCTTATTTTCATGTATGTATATTGTAGCACAATATAACAAATATGCTATGATATAAAAATGAAACGTTTTATTGCTCTATATCTTCTTTTTTTACTTGTATTGCTTGTTGCATTTTATGCAGATATTTTTTTGTTTGGAACAATGATTAATGACAAACAAACTGAATTTACCTTATGGCTTTTAGGATTTTTTTTAGATGAAAATCACATGCAAGGCGCCTATATTTGGATACATCCACACTATAGGCTAATCATTGATCAAACATGCAATGGAATGATAGGTATTCTTTTTGTTTGGGCAGCACTTTTGGCTTATCCTGCTTCTTGGTATTATCGTTTAGGTATGATGCTACTGGCATACATTTTATTTACGATATTAAACGTATTGCGTATTGTATTTGTTTCGTGGTCGCTCAAAACCATAGGGGGAGAAAACACTTTTTTTTGGATACACGACATCATAGGAAATGGTATATTTGCAGGGTTTGTTTTATTTATTTTTGTATTATCTTTTAAAAAGTCTCGAGCTAAAAGGTATCAATCTTAATATGATAATAACGAGAAGAATGTGAGCCCTTAAGCAAGACTTCATTGATCGTAGCAGTGGGCCCAGGTGTATCTGGAGGAGGTGCTATTTTGATTTCTTCTGGGATAAAAATATCTCGTGTACTTTTTTTCAATAAAGCACGACTTTCTAGTTCCTGTATTTTAAAGTCTGCCTCTATGATGTCATAAGCACTTTTGTTGTCTTTGTGATATTTGAAAACAGATGAGCCTACATACAATGAATCTTGCAAAGAAAGTTTATTTCTTTCTGAGATATAAACAATATGTGCTTTGTTGTCTGAATATATCTTAAGTGTAAAGACGATAGAAGAAGAAAGAATAAGCACTGAGATTAGAATCTCTACAAGAGTAAAGGCAGGACGGGAATTTCTCATTAATAAAAATCCTCATTATTTGAAACGCTATCTGCTTCTTTGAGCCAATATTCTTTGGCTTCTTCTATAGAAGCAAAAGCCTGTGCCTTTCCAAAAAATGCAGGTAAAAAATAAGCACTTTCTTCATCTTCTAGAATAACTTGGGTTGAGCTTCCATTGGTATAAAAGTCAATCATAAGACAAACCTTTTTGTCGTCGTATCTGCCATATTCTATAGGGGTGAGTATTTCATCTTTGTCTAGAGTGTATGCGGTAATATCACTAAGGTCTATACTGTTTTCATAAGGAGAAAAAGCAGAAGAAATACCATCTCTCATATAGCAGGTACGACATTTATCTAGACACATTAAAGTTGTCTGCCCAGAAAAAAGTTTTGATTTTTGGATATTTTCTTTTAGGTTTAAGGGGCTAAGGGCCTTGGGTTTTGCTTGGGTAAATTCTATTGCAGAAAAACCAAGTCCATATACCAAAGCAACAATCACAATCACAATAAGCAGTTCCAAAAGAGAAAAGGCCTTTTGTGAATGCTTGTGTTGTTTTGCCCCTTTTCTCATATCTTATTTGCTACAAGCACTTAGTAAAATATCTTTACCCTCTTCATCTCCGCCTTCTTTTCTATCTGCAGCAAAGGAAATAAGCTCAAGGTCTGAACCTTTTTGAATATATATAAAATGGCTACCCCATGAATCTTTTGGCATTTTTTTCAAATAAGGTTTGGCACGATAGTTAGGATATTTATCAGCATCTGGGTTACTAAGTAAAGCTTCAAATCCTTCTTCTGTTTCAGGATAATTTCCATTGTCAAGCTTGAACATATCAAATCGTTTTAGAAGATCATTCATTTTTAGACAAACTGTATCTCTTTTGGCTCCATCTGCTGCATCCATAAGTCCTGGAGCAACGACTGCGACAAGACCTCCTAGTATGACAATAACGATGAGGAGTTCAATAAGAGAAAAAGCTTTTCTTGTAATGGTAGTATGTTGCATGTGCATCCTTTAGTTTGCTTGGGTATAATATTTTAATTTAAATTTACAAATTTTACTTTAATAGAGCTTTTAGATGGATAAAACAAACCTTTGCTATGTTTATGGTACGCGCAGAAGTGGGTTTGCCTTAATAATCACTTTGTCTGTATTGGCAGTACTTATTGCCCTTACGACTGTGTTGTTGTCTTATTTTGATGAAGTAAGGCAAGATGCCTCAAATACAGAAGCCTTAATCCAAGCAGATGTGTATTATACAGATATTATAGGAATATTTAAACGTTTTAAAAATAAAAAAACACTTTTTTCTACTCTCTATCAATTTCCTGTGCCTTTACATTCTGATGACAATAGATTTGCGATGACTTTATACTGTCAGCCTTTAGCAAAAGGAATTAACATTAATTGGCTAGGGTATGAAAATAGAGCCAATGCCAGTGCTGCGTATAGCAGTGCGCAAATGATTTTTGATACACTTGCCCAAGAATACAATTTTCAAGATGCAGGAAGACTGCAAGAGATGCTTATGGAAGAAATAGGAGGAAAAGAAAAGTACGTCAGCAAAGAATACAGCAGGCTTCGTCAAAAAAATGCTATTATATCGTATAAGCAATTTGCACAGATTGTTAGTCGCTATCAATTAGAAGTAGATGACAGCAAGATTTCCCGTGTACCTTGGAAAAAATATTTTTCTTTTTCGCCTACGGCAAAAGTCATAGACATAGAATACAGTTCTGCAGAGCTTATTGCTTTGCTTTTTGATATTGACTTGGTTACGGTTAGAGAATGGCACGGCGCATTAGTAAAAGATAGCGTACAAACATTTGTACAAAACAATGGCGGAGATTACAGCCAAAGAAAAAATATTATTACAGATAATAAAGTTTTTTTGGAAGAAAGCGAATGTAGCGTAAGCTATTTAAGTGCAGGACAGCAATATAGATTTAATTTTGAATATATTCAAGGAGAGGCAAAACATTTTGAATTTTATGAAAAACACTAAAAAGTTACTTCTTGTACATCAAAAGATGAAAAGCACAAATGTAACACAAGCAGTAAATATTATGCTGACGCCACAGTTTTACATATTAAAAAAAGAAAAGCTCCCCCTTCGTTATGCATATCAAGCCAAAAATATAGCACCTTCTTTGTTTGAAGGATTACTAGAAGAAGGCGCAAGGTACGAATATAAGGTATTTAAAGAAAAAGATATGTGGGTGTTTATTGCTTATGATTCAGAGAATATTAGAGATTTTCTTTTTTCTAAGGGTATCAAAGAAGAGTATGTGTCTAAAGTGTTTTTTGCAGAGCAGGCATTAGAATCTTTTGTGCGACCCTTACACTTGAATGACAAAGAAAGTATGCTTGCTTTAGATAATGCAGTAGTGCTTGTGCCTAAGGGCGCACTAGGAGAACAAAAGCAAGATTCTTTGGTTTTTGATAATCATTTTACTCCTAAGAGTGCTGTGTCTATACAGGGAGAAAAAGGCTCTTTTATCCATAAAAAGCAAGCTATGTATTTGTCTGCTGCTTGTGTGCTTTTTGCGCTCATGTTTTTTATAGAAGGTCGTGGATATGGAGGAAACAGTAAGGCTTCTGAGGCACAAATGAACACATTGCTTGAAGCATATCCTTCTTTGAGCTCTAGCTATACAAGAGATAGTTTCGTGGAAAAATATGAACATATTGACCAAGCAGAACGTAACAAAAGAGCAGTAGTGAAATCTTTTTCCAATATGATTTTTAAGGGTGTGACTTTGACTACTTTGTCTTTGAATGAGAAAACGTTTAAGGCAACATTTTCGCATGAAGGTACAGAGATAGCTCAAAAGTTAAAATCATTAGCAGCACAAGAGAAATACAAACTCAAAGAAATTGAAAACAGCACAAGCCTAGAAATAGGAGGTGTTTTATGAATTGGCAAAAATACCAAAATGAATTGATGGTTTTAGCTGCGGCAATGCTTATGCTTTTGGCATATAGCTATAAGCACAATCAGTCCTCATCGCAAATAATTCAAGCCCAAAAGACACAAGAAGCAGTACATACACTAAAGCACGCTATAGCACTTAAAAAAGTATGGAAAAACAAAAAAACAAAACAAAAGGTAGATAAGTTAAAAATACTTGTGCCTGCTGCAAAGCTAAGATGGAACAAAAAAAGCAACAAACTACAAGCAAGCTTTGTTAATCTTACATCATTAGAGCTAAATAAACTCACCACGCACATCTTAAATCTAGCCGTACAAATACAACTTTTGGATATACAAAAGATTGGTGCAGCCTATAAAGTGGAGTTTAAATGCAATTGGTAAAAAAGAGTTTTATTATCCTTGTTTTGGCTTGGCTTGCCATACTTGTATTTATGCCTAGGCAAGCATTATATTATACGCTTGAAGAAAAGCTTGCTTCTGAAGAGATTCAGCTCAATGAAGAAAGCATCAAAGAAGGTTGGTTTGGATTGGAATTAAAAGGGGTAGATGTGTATGTCAAAGGTATTCTTTTGGCGCGCATAGAAAAAGCTACTTTTTATACATTACTTTTTTATACAAAAATAGACATACAAAATCTTTTGCTTGATGATTCTATGGCTTCGATGTTTCCCACAAAAATAAATAATATACAAGCAACACATAATATAGTCTGGGCAACAGACATAGGCCTAAGTATGGCAAAAGAAGACACCCTTGCACAAGGGAATATAGATTTAAGTACAGGCTCAATACGTGTAGATTTTAATGAAAGCAAATTACTTCCTGGGCTTAAACACCAATTAAAACAAGACGATAAAGGATGGTATTATGAAACATCTTTTTAAACCACAGCTACTTAAGGAGCTGAATATTTTCTTGATTATTTTGCTTGTAGTAAAAGTCGTATGGTTTGTCTTTGCTTGGCTATGGTTGACACAGGTAGGACAGGGATACACGGCACAAACAGGAGCAAAGGCATTATATTATAGAGTAAAACTTACACCAAATGCTGCTCCTGCTCCTATAGAAAAAGCAGTAGTTAAAACAGCAAACCCTGCACTATCAGATATAAATACACTTAAGCTTTTAGCCCTTTATCATACCTTTGATACCACGGTGCTAACAGTAGAATATAAATCAAAAACCAAGGTACTATCTAGAGGAGATAGAATTAATGGTTTTGTGCTTGAGGGTGGAGGAAGTGACTTTGCCGTATTTAGTAAAAAATCAAAAACATATACCTTAAGACTACTAAGAGACAGCAAGCATACCGCAGGTATTACTACAGCTTCAAAAAGCAAAGAACCTGCAAAACCAAAACCCAATAAAGCCAAAAAAAATAAGCCAAATGGCGAGGTAGTTGATGCAGGAGATCATAAAATCATCGATAGAGCTCTTTTGGATCATTATGCTAGTAATATGGATGATATTTATAAAAATATAGGCATTACAGAGGTAAAAAATGGTAGCAAAATAGAAGGTTTTCGTATTACTTTTGTCAAAAGAGGCTCTGCCTTTTCGAAACTTGGAGTACAAAGAGATGATGTGATTAAGTCCATTAATGGACAAGAAATAAACAGTTACAATGCAGCATTTACAGCATATAAAAATATAGGAAGCGTAGATAACCTAACATTGGTTATACTTAGAGG
>Ga0164313_10005903_pt1 | contig 10817 bp, 8 predicted proteins | sample GuaBasSedimGuay4_FD_113735 | JGI IMG/M metagenome (GOLD analysis project Ga0164313, IMG submission 113735) | Subseafloor sediment microbial communities from Guaymas Basin, Gulf of California, Mexico - Guay4, Core 4569-4, 0-3 cm | ecosystem: Environmental > Aquatic > Marine > Hydrothermal vents >...
CCTGTTCGAGAAAAGCCTGAATGTTGGCAACAACCTTGTCGTAGACACCCCCCCTGCGGATTTCCGGATAAACCTCTGGGTTGACGGTATCGGGGCAGAGTCGAAAGCGGCTCAGGGTGGAGTTGAGCAGTTTCTCGCCAATCTCCGGGGTCAGCGCCATCGCGTTTGTCGAGACCGAACAACCGGGGAAGAGATCGATCGCGTCTGCAAGCCGTTCGTAGAGCAGGGGCTCACCCATTTCGTGCAGCCATCGGACCTGGATGTTATTGGAGGCGAAGTCTTCGGCCACCTTTTCGACCAATTGCCACGGCATGTCGGCGGTCGGCCGGCTCAAGGTCGGCAGGGGACACATAGAGCACCGCATATTGCAGCGGTTGGTCAGCTCGATTCCGACTTTTGCCGTGCCGATGTCAAGGTAGGTGCTCATGCTTTGAGAGAAGGTTCCTTCCGCCGAAGATATTCCGGTGGAGAAGGTAGCATGGGGCAACGAAACTAGAAACTTGAAACTTGAAACCGGCAATTCGTCGGACGAATTGCATGTGGACAACACGATTCATCTTCGACATGAGCGAGAGACGCGTTTCCCAGATTTCTTTGGTGAGCGATTCTGGCCTGAGAGACCTCAGTGATCCTGCTACCATCACCGAATGACTGATGACCTCTGTCCCCTCTGGATCGATAAACCCGACGAGATCGGAAACCTGGCTGATCAGTGCCGCTCCGCAGGCGTCTTCGCCATGGATACCGAGGCGGATTCCCTGCATTCCTATTTCCACAAGACCTGCCTGGTTCAGGTCAGTGTCGCCGGAGAACACTCTGTCATAGACCCACTTGCTGTTGAGGCAGAGGCTCTGGCGCCTTTGTGGGACGTTTGTGGAAATCCCGAGATCTCGGTCTTGATGCACGGATCGGATTACGATATCCGGGTCCTCGACAGGGACTATAAAGCGGAGATTCATGGCCTACAAGACACCCAGATTATGGCCATGTTGTTGGGCGAGAAAAAGACGGGACTGGCCTCTCTCTTGCAATCATATTTTGACGTTGTATTGGACAAAAGACACCAGCGGGCCGATTGGGGCCGAAGGCCGTTGACCGAGTCGATGGTGGCTTACGCGGCGGCTGATACGGCACATCTCAAAGCGCTGACCTCCATACTCCGAGACCGCCTTGAGGGTTTGGGCCGGTGGCAGTGGGCGAGGGAAGATTTCAGACGTTTGGAGGGTGTCCGGCACCAGCAGGTGGAGCGGGACCCTCGAGCCTTTGAACGAATCAAGGGTGTCAATGCTCTGAGAGGCATTGCACGGGATCGCGCCTATACGCTGGTTGAGTGGCGGGAAACCCAGGCTCAAGCTCGAGACCTGCCGCCGTTCAAGATTCTGGGAAACCAGCCGTTACTTCAAATGGTTCAGACCATTCCTGAGGGGCCAAAGGCAATGAGCAAGGTCCCGGGGATAGGACCACGATTTGTTGGGCGCTATGGAAAAGCCGTAGCAGACCTACTGAGCGTTCCCCAGGAGGCGCCGGAGTGGCAGCGGCCTCCGCGGAGGCCTCCCGGCGATCCTGCTACCAAGAAAAGGATGGAGAAGCTGGCCAAGGCCAGAGACGCCATCGCAGAGGGGCTCGAGATTGACGGAGCTGTCCTGTGTCCACGGGCAACCATGGAAGCAGTGGCCGAACTCGGTGAAAGAGCCGATCTCCGAGCGTTCGAAGGCGCCGGCCTGTTTGGTTGGCGTCTGGGTGTTGTGGGTGAATCCTACCTCGAGGCCCTGCAATAGTTCAGGATGACAGTCAGTTTCCAGCTCCTGGTTTTGAGCTGGACCCCAGCCTCTCCTCTATAGCCTCCAGGGTTTCGAGCGCGCCGGCAGCAATGCCGATTTCACCTCGGGGAACCTGAGGCTCTCGGACATTGATGCGGATCAATGTTCCCCCGACGGTATTGATTGCTCTTTCGGCGGCGTAACGAACCGTCGGTACTGCGGTGCCTGCGCCAAGTTCCACAACGGCGAGACCTCCGTCTGAGACTGCTGCCATCCAGCTCCTGAAACCACTCTCTTGCTCGTGGGAACGGTGGGGGACCCAGCCGTAATCCCCGAACATCAGGACATTGGGTCGAGCCAGAGCACCACAATCTGGGCAGTGGGGGAGGGAGCCGGCGGCCCGGAAGCTCTCTTCGTCGACCTCGACCTCGGTGGTGCAGGCGGACCAGATGGAGTATCCGCAGGGGCTTGAGCATTGCAAGTGGTTGAGCGAACCGTGGCATTCCAGAATAGAGTCGTTGGAGAAACCGCTCCGCTGAAAATGCCCGTCGACGTTGGATGTAAAAACGAAGGACCCATGGGACATGTTCTCTGCCCAGGTCTTGAGAATCTCGAACCCGCCGTGGGGATCAGTATTGCGGTACAAATTGAGCCGGTGACCGTAAAAACCCCACGCAAGGGTTGGGTCCTGCTCGAACCACCCGGGATTAGCCATCTCGACAAAAGAGATGCCCAGGTCTCGGAGCGGAGGATAGGCATTCCAGAAGCCTTCATCACCGCGAAAATCCGGCAGCCCTGAATCCACACCCATGCCCGCCCCGGCGCAGATCAGGAGAGCCTTCGCACTGTTGATCGCCTCTGCAGCTCGTTCGATGGTATCGGTGATCTCGATGTTCATACACCAAGTGTACGCCGGGCGTGGGCCTGAGGGAAAGAATCTAACGAAAATGCGCAAAGGGAACGCAAAGCTGGAAAAAGGGCTGAGATCCGGGGGCCGCGCTGCGTGTCCTGGCGTTCCCTAATCCCTAAACCCTAAACCCTAATCCCTCTTCAAAGCCCAATGGTGTCATTTGCCAATAGATCGGGTTACGCTCAACTCGATGCCGATATACCTGAGACGTGCCCTGGCTGACAATGATGTTGAGATCCCCGACCATTTTGAGGGCGTGCCTCTTAAAGGGAATGTTCGGTTAGGCGGTTGGTTGGCGGGGTTGATTCTCACCTCTGGGGGAATTGCCCTGATGGTGCTCTCGGAGGGAACGGCCATCGAGGCCCTCGGCGCAGTGAGTGCCGCCTCTGGGGCGATCGTGTTGGCCGCCGTCATCCGTTGCCGCCGGTACGAGACTCAGATCGGGCGACGGTGGATCACAATCGGCGCAGGACCCCTGACCAGGCGTATCAGGAGAGACCTGGTGGCCAAACACCTTGAGCGCCCTGCAACCAGTTGGCGGAAGCTCTACGCCGATCACGAGGTCATCCTGACCCTCAGCGTTGGAGAGCACCTGCATCATGTGCCTACTCGAGATTCCGAGGAGTTGAGAATGGCACTGGAATGATCTTCATGCGAGGTGCGGACGCTGAAGGACCCACCTACAACCTCTTTTTGACTCCCTTTGCCCTGCAGGCTCCTACGCCAACTCCGCCAGTACACCCTTGAGGTGCGTGTAAAACCGCTGCACAGACGAGATCTGTACCTTCTCCTCGGGGGAATGGGCGTTGTGGATTTCCGGCCCGATGGAAACGCAATCCATGTCGGGCACCTTCTCGATCAGTAGACCGCATTCGAGGCCCGCGTGGATTGCCTTGAGGTCGGGGGTCTCTCCGAAGATCTCTTCAAAGACCCTGACCGTCGTCTGCACGATGGGCGAGTTGGGGTTGGGTTTCCAACCGGGGTAGGAATCCTTGATGACCACGGTCGCACCCGCCTGCCGGAAGATCGAACCGACTCTCCGACGTACGGCAAACAGGGCCGGCATGACCGAGGATCGATGCGAGCAGACAAAATGCGCGGAGTCATCGGAGGTCCTGACGACCGCCAAATTCGACGAGGTTTCCACCAGGCCGGGCACGTCCCGAGACATCGAAAGCACGCCGTGGGGTAGGCTGTCGATCAGACGCAGGAAAGTGTCGCGGACATCGGTGTCGAGCACTTTTTGGTTCTTGTCTGAGTCTTGCAACTCTTCGAGGGAAAGTTCGATCGCAGGTTCGGCCGACCCGAATTCTTCTTTAAAGCCTTTCTCACATTCGGCCATCACCGCCTTGAATCCTTCGATCCGATCCTTGAGGATCCGGAGCGTGACGAAGCACTCCCTCGGAATGGCGTTGTGCTTGGTTCCGGCGTCGAAGTGAACCACGTCGATGTCGGAGTCTTGTTCCAGTCCCGCCAGAATGGTCTCGACGGCAAAACGGATGGCGTTGCCCCGATTTTCGATGATATTGAGGCCGGAGTGACCGCCCCGAAGCCCGCGAACAGTCAAGCGGACAGGGACTGATGCCTGTAGGCCCCGACGCCGGGTCAAGGGCAGAGCGGCGTTACTGTCGGCGCCTCCAGCACAGCCGATGTAGACGGCGCCGTCTTCTTCGGTGTCCAAATTGAGCATGATGCGGCCGGAGACAATCGTTGGGTCCAGCTGCATCGCGCCTGTCAGTCCGGTCTCCTCGTCAACGGTGCAGAGAAGTTCGAGTGGGCCGTGCACGGCCTCGGGATCATCTGCGATGGCCATGGCGGCAGCCAGTCCGATGCCGTTGTCCGCCCCGAGGGTGGTGCCGATTGCGTGGACCCAGTCGCCATCGACGGCGACCTTGATGCCCTCGGTCATGAAGTCGTGCTCAATATCGGAGTTCTTCTCACAGACCATGTCCATGTGATTCTGAAGAACGATGATCGGTGCCTGTTCGTGGCCCGGCGTAGCCGCGACATGGATGCTGAGGGTTCCGGCAGCGTCCTGATGAACTTCATGGCCGCCGTCCGCACCCCATTTCTTCAGGTGTTTAATGATTTTTTCTTCGTGTTTGGAGGGGCGTGGAGTCTGCCGAATATCGTCAAAATTGGCCCACAGGCCTCGGGGTTCGAGATTTTTCAGGGGACTTGTCATTGGTTTCTCCTTGTTGCATCTTCGGTAGTATTGAAAAATATAATAGACTCCTCAACTCGCCGCAAACCCCTCAAGCATTGCAGCAACCGTCACCGCACCTCCGATGTGCAAGCCATCGACCATCGCTTGAAGGCTCAATATGTTCCCTCCCGACGAGGTCTCGGGCTGCGTCAAGAAAATCCCTTCACGGTCGCTAACACCGTTGATATTCAGGGACGTTTTTTTCAATGTGAGGTCAGGGGCATTCTTCAAGGCGCGGACGGCGGCTTTGATGGGCAGTGGCGAGCCAAAGGTCAAGTTCAAAATTGTCAGGTGACCGTGGAAACAGCCGCCGAGGGTTCGAGTGGCTGCAACCTCCAAAGCTGGAAAGAGCTCAGAAGCCTCGTTCGCCAGCTCGACACCGGAAACTGTCGTCATGTTGAATGCGGCGACCCGTTTGTCGATTTTCTGGCTGACATCGTCCCCTTGCAGACGTTGGGTAGCCTGATGGGCCAGGGTCGAGATCGCCTCCTTGCCGTAGATTGATACGGGTTCGATGGCGGCAATCGTCAACTTGGTCGGTTCAAAGTCCGCAAGGGCCCGGAGAACGCAGTCCGCGACAACGATCGACGGGTGGGCGGGTCGAAGGCGTGCCCCTGACCTCATTGCTTCGCGATTCAAGGCGGGCGTTGTGAGGTGGCGGTAGTGGGCAAGGGACGAGGCGTCGATAAACATGATCGTATCGTCGTCCTCGAGCGCCTGTTCGAGCGACTTGAGGTGAGGGCTGATCCGATCGGCAGCCAGAATCACGACGTCATACTCTGAAAGCGCCTCACCTTGACTCAAAGGCGGCACCAGGGTTGCCTCACCGCCGATTTCGGAGATCTGGTGCTCCTCGTCGTCGGTTGTGTGAAAAAGGCTGATGTCGGCCGAAGGGAATTTCCGTTTGATTTCTGTGGTCAATTCCTGACCCACCAGGGTCAGGGGGTCCAAGATGGCAAAGCGAGGCATGTTTTCCCCAGTCTTATTTGAGCACTGACACCGTGACATTGTTGCCTTTGAGGCACGAGCTCAGGCGTTGGGTTTCAGGGTACAGGATTCAGGGAACAGGGAGCAAGGATGGCCCGAAATCATCCGTGACAGAGCTGTCAATCTGAAGCCTCACTGCTGACAGCCGGTCCCCATCCGCGGGAGCCGGAGCATAATGCACCGGCTCGCTCGGCTTGTGATCAGGATGCCACTCTACGGAGGTGTTCCATTTGATCCTTCAACCGTAGTTTCTTTTTCTTCAACTGCTTTTCTTCAAACTCTTCTTCAGGGGTCAGTAGCGCTTTCATCTTCAGTTCTTCCAGGCGAACCTCGTGCCCCTGGTGCTGTGAACGGAGCGTATCAAGAGTCAATTCGGACCCTCCAACCTGGCTGCGGGTTGAAATCATTCGTTTCCTCCATTGTTATTTGCACGATTCGAGTATACCTCAGGACCGTCCGGAATGATGTGCCGATCAATCTATTTTTTCCACCAAAGGCCGAATTATTCCAGGACCTGAGTTGATCGAATCGTTCACGTCCCACAACCCGTCAAACGACCAACTGGCGTCAGAAATTCCTGGCGATGCCGGCGCTGAGTTCGGGCCCCGAAAGGTCGAGTCGTTGATTCAGGCCTCCGAACCCACCGCCGAGCGAAGTTTCGGCTTCTTTCCATCTTCCCTCGACAAAGAACGACCAGCCGCTACGGCTGAAAAACTCAACGCCGGCCATACCGAAGGCCAAGAAGGTCGTACCGTCATCCCGGTAGCTGCCGTATACAACAGAGCCGTCACCCCCAAAGTCGATGAAGTCCCCGTATTCCAGCAGCCGCCACGACAAGAGACCGCCTCCGATGCCAATATAGGGTCGAACCGTCGAACCTCTGAATGGTTTAAAGATTGCAGCCACGGTTAAATCCCAGGTTGTCAGTTCCGTTCGGTGGGAGATGTTCCGACCGGCGTCATCCACCCAGTCTCGGTAGGATTGGGTTGTGGCCCCGCCATACCAGGACGAACCCACCTGGAAACCCACGGTCGGCCCAAACATCCACAGGCCGTCTACAGCCCATACAAGATCCTGGAAGTCTTCGCCACTGCCGGTCCAGACGTCGAATTTCTCGTCCCAGTAGCTCGAGTCGGCGTTGGGCTCGAACAGGCCGAGGCGGAATCGCATTGAGCCTGTATCACCGGGACTCCAGGAGCTTTGAGCTTCGGCAACAGGAGCGAAGACCAGCAGACTGCCGATTATCAAAAGGTTGTAGATTCGTTTGCTATTGATCATTGAATCCTCCGTCATTGAGATAGAACGCAAGATGCGTGCCTGACCCTACAGATCTAGAAACATGACTTTCTGGCTCTTTCGAGTGTTCTCAGCTCAGGCGCTTGCAAAAATCATGAAATAGCCACAAAGAGGCACGAAGAGGCACAAAGAGAGAAGCCGAAGGGACTGCCGGGACTGCGTCCTGGACCGCGGGGCTCCTGCCCCGCACCGTGCCGTAACGAATTTTGCAAGAGGCTCAGCTATCAGCTCTCGGCTATCAGCTTGTCATCTGCCCGGGACGACTGCCCTCTCCAGTGGACGGCTATCGTTCCCAAAGAAAATCGAGAAAGCTACTCCCCATGGTCCGAGATCTGAGACCCGGGAGCTGAAAGCTGAGAGCTAATAGCTGATCGCTCTCTTCCCAGGTATACTTGGCGATTGAAACACTGATCTTTGGAGGCACTATGAAAATTCCGTCCCTGGTCCTGAAACAGCTTTACACATTTGGAAGTCTCGAAAATACGTCGGACGGAGTGCAGCTAACACTCAAGAACCGGCTCAGTGATGCGATTTTCACAGGTATGTTGGGTCTGACCATTGACTCGAAGAAGGTGCCGTTGGAGGAAGTTGAGATCCGTCTGGGGACAGGAGAGGTTTTTACTCCTGCCGAGATCAGTCCAGAGGCGTCGGTCTCATTTGCTCTTGGCAAGACCATTGATCTGGTTTGGAAGGGCCAAAAGCTGGAAGTTGGAAAACACCAGATCGGGTTTGAATTCACAGCCTCGCCATTTGGTACCTTGAGTTTCAAGGTCAAGGATGCGATCCGGCTCCACAAGGAGCACCGGGTGACCGTGCCGTTGGACAAGGAAGACGATCTCGGTCCGGAGATCATCGCCAAACGCCAGGACTTCATTCGGGAATACAGCGGGGCGGATCCCAAGAATGTCTTCTCGTATTCGTTCGATCCCAAGGTTGCGGCGGGAAATATCGAAAGCTTCTCCGGCGTCGCCCAGATACCGATCGGCTTTGCCGGCCCGATCAAGATCAACGGCGAACATGCCACAGGTGAATACCTGGTACCTCTGGCGACTACTGAGGGCACGCTGGTGGCCTCATACAATCGGGGCATCAAGGTGATGAACCTGTCCGGTGGGGTCATTTGCACGGTTTCGGATGACCGGATGCAGCGTGCGCCAGTTTTTGTCTTCGACTCGGCCAGGGAAGCTCGTGATTTCCGAACCTGGGTTCACGACCACATGAATGAAATCCGTCAGGCGGCGGAGGCAACTTCGAGCGTTGCCAAACTCCTCGATATCGACATTTTCCTTTCCAATAAATTCGCCAACCTCCGGTTCAATTATGGAACCGGGGACGCGGCGGGCCAGAACATGGTTGGACGGGCCACCTTCGCGGCGTGTTCGTGGATGCTGGACCATGTGGACAATGTTCGTTCATTCTTCCTTGAGAGTAATTTGGCGACGGACAAGAAACACTCCCAGATCAATTTGATGCGGACCAGGGGCAAAAGGGTGACAGCCGAGGTGGTGATTCCCCGCGCCATCCTGGTTCAGCACATGCGGGTCGAGCCGGCGACGATTCATTACCAAGCCGGTGTATCCAACGTCGGCTCGATGCTCTCGGGCGCCAACAACAACGGCTGCCATTCACCGAACGGAATCACGGCGATGTTCATCGCTACAGGCCAGGATGTGGCCAACGTCGCAGAATCGTCTTCGGCGATCGTCTACACCGAATTGACCCCTGAGGGCGGACTCTATATCTCGATCACGATTCCGTCGCTGATCGTAGCGACCTTCGGAGGCGGAACCGGGTTGCCCACGCAGTCCGAGTGCCTGGAGATCCTGGGCTGTAAGGGCAGGGGCAAAGTCAAGAAATTGGCCGAGATCATCGGAGGCGTCGTGCTGGCAGGTGAGATTTCTTTGGCCTCGGCTATCTGCTCGCTCGACTGGGTTTCCAGCCACGAGAAATACGGTCGGAATCGCTGACGGCCGCGAGCACGGGGCCCAGCAATGACACTTGACCTGCCCCGCAGGACGGGCGCCAGATGATGGATGTTGATCCGGGCCGTGTGCCGGGGGTCTCGAGGGAACGGGACCCGGTGGCCAGACCCAGCAGAAGGGACCTGATCTCCATTCCGTCTCTTGCACGGCGGGGCCGTGCAACATTCAGGCAGTTCGTGCTATTGCTTGGGGGCGGATATATTGCTGTGGTCGAGGCCCGACGTCGGAAGACAGGTGGCCGAGGTCTGCTCTTTCGTTCACAGGCGGCATTGGCGTGGCTGTTCCGGATCTTCGTCGACTCGGAATATGCCGACTTGCCGTTTCCCGTTCAACTGCGGCGGCGCCTTGAGGAATTGGGTCCAACCTACGTCAAACTTGGGCAGATCCTCAGCCTTCGCAGCGACATCCTGCCGCTATCCGTTACTCAGGAATTGCAGAATCTCTTGTCCCGTCTGCCGGAGGTGGAATTTGAGGAAATTCGCCTGATCATCGAGAACGATTTGGGACGTCCCCTGGGCGAGATGTTCGCCGAGGTCGATCCGAAGCCTTTAGCGTCCGCATCGATCGCCCAGACTCACAAGGCGGTGACCCTGGACGGGGAAAAGGTCATCCTCAAGGTCGTTAAACCCGGCATTCGTGAACTGCTGATCAGGGATGCCGCACTGCTGAGACTTTTCGGATGGATCCTGCAGTGGATCACACCTCAGTACCAGCCGCGCAGGGTTGCTGACGAATTCTGTGAGTTCACACTCCGTGAAATTGAAATGCAGTTGGAGGCTGAGAATACAGAGAATTTCATTGAGAACTTCAAGGATATGCCCGAGGTGGTCTTCCCTGATATTTTCCGGGAATTCACTGGTGACCGGGTTCTTTGCGAGCAGTTTCTCGACGGAGTGGCGCCTGACTCGGATCTGGCCTCGACGTTGTCTGAGAGTGAACGCCAACGGTTGATTGACGTCGGCGCTTCGGCGATCATTCGAATGCTCTACGAAGACGGTTTCTTTCATGCTGATCTTCACCCGGGCAACATGATGGTTCTTCCGGGGATGAAGATCGGATTCATCGACCTCGGTATGGTCGGCCGGATTGAATCAGATGTTCGGCACCACCTCTTCTCGACCTACTACGGCATGGTGATGGGAAATTTCGATCAGGCGGCACGGCACCTGGCCGAGGTGGCCCAGAAAGACGAGAAGAGCAATGTGCCGGGGTTCCGAAGGGCGATGAGGGAGTTGTGCCGGCGTTGGCGCCGAGGGTCGTCTCTTGAAAAGCAGTCCCTGGCGCTGCTGATGCTGGAGTCGGTGCAGTTGGGCGCCCGGTATCACATGTACTACCCGGTCGAGATGGTCCTGATGGTCAAGGCCTTGATCACCTACGAGGGTGTTGGCTACATGATGAACCCGAACTTTGATGTGGCCGAGGTGTCGGAACGTCACGTCTACCGGATCTTCCGCACACAGTTGTCGCCCACCAGCCTGATTCAGCAGGGGCTCCGTGCCGCGCCCGACATGGTCGACGCCCTGGTTCGAATGCCTCAGCTGGTGACCGAAGGACTGCGAATCCTGGAACAGCAAACTCAAAGGCCTCCGGAAAAACCCTTGGCCGGCCTCAGAGGCACGATCTTTGGTGGCTTTGCCCTTGTGTCCGGCGCCATCCTGGCCGCATTTGACGGTCCC
>Ga0164313_10005904_pt1 | contig 10817 bp, 7 predicted proteins | sample GuaBasSedimGuay4_FD_113735 | JGI IMG/M metagenome (GOLD analysis project Ga0164313, IMG submission 113735) | Subseafloor sediment microbial communities from Guaymas Basin, Gulf of California, Mexico - Guay4, Core 4569-4, 0-3 cm | ecosystem: Environmental > Aquatic > Marine > Hydrothermal vents >...
ACTCCATGTCGTCCACGCGGATGGTGGCATCACCTCCCACATTGATAATTCCCAGTTCACGGCGATCACAGAAGTACTCCGACTTCAGGGGATCGATGGTGGTAAGTTCCAGCAGGTCTGTAGGCACAGCACCACCAACAATTAAACGGTCATTCATGGAATAGACCAGGTTGATTTCACCTGGTGTCATCAGGTTCTGAACCAGGAATTCCTGGCGCAATCTTTCCGTGCCGTACTGTTTGGCATCTTCGGGATGATTCGAGAAGCGAACTTCGTAATTAATTTTGTTTGTCATATTCTTTATTTATTTAATAATGAGCTATTTCTTATGATGAGTTCGGGGTCCAGTACCGCCTGGTCGCACTCACCAGGCATGGTCCCCTCTTCTTCACACTGAAGGAATTTTTCTGCTACTATCCGGCCCATTTCACTGCCACGCTGATCCACTGTGGTCAGGGATGGTTCAAGGAATGCAGTAAAAGGTTCATTGGCAAATCCGGTAATGCCCAGATCATCAGGAATTCTTAGTCCGTTTTTGCGGGCTGCCTGCAAAACACCAAGTGCTGCGTAGTCGCCTGCGCAGAAGTAAGCATCGGGTTTTGAAGCCATCTTCATTCCTTCATTAAAAGCAGATTCACCGCCTTCAAGTATCATGGGTTTCTCCATAATCCATGAGCCAGGAACCTCAATGCCAGACTCGGTCATGGCTTTCATATAGCCGGCTTTCCGTTCCCTGTAGATGGAGATATTTTCTGAGCCGGCCACATGTACAATTCTTTTATACCCTTGCTCAAGAAGGTGTTTTACACTTTTGTAGGCACCCATACTATCATTAATCACTACTGATCCTGCCATGCGATCTTCGAAAACCCGGTCAAAGAAGAACAACTTGATGCCCCTTTCCAGAAGCATATTAATATGATCAATTCTGGTGGTGTCGATGGAGATGGAAAGAATAATGGCATCCACACGTGCATTGATCAGGGTTTGGATGGCTTCCACTTCATTCTCATAACGTTCATGGGTCTGGCATATCATCAGGTGAAACCCCGAGGCTGCCAGAATCTCTTCCATGCCCCCGATCACATTGGAGAAGAAAGTCCTGTTGATTCGGGGTACAATCACCCCTACCGTATTGCTTTTTCCTCTCCTTAATGAAGAAGCAACCACATTGGGTTGATAATTATATTTCTCCGCCAGTTTTTTCACCGAATCCCTGGTGGTTATGCTGATGCGGGGGTGGTTTTGAAGGGCGCGAGAAACAGTGGAGGCCGAAACATTAAGCTCCTTTGCAATATCGTGGATTGTTATGTTCTGCTTCTTCATAATGAGGGTTAAATATATGAAAAAAACGGAGACAAGACAATCGATTGCACAATTAATGAAATGATGGACGAGATTGTTTTAATTAATCTGCATCTCATTTCTAATTTCCTGATAAAAATGAACAAATACCTCTTGAGATTGCTATAAAAGTTAACTACTTTAGCTGTAATATTAAAATAGACTAAATAAATTTAATGAAAATGAGCAAACATTCATCACTTACAATTGTTGCAATTATTGCAACACTTTTTATCACGTCTTGTGATAAAACAGAACCCAACAACCCCGTTGCCTGTTTTGTTGTGGGCACTGAAATTGTGGCAGGAATACCTACACAATTCACATCTTCATGTTCCGTAAACGCAATCTCATTCTCATGGAGTTTTGGGGATGGATCATCTTCCACAGAAGCTAATCCTCTTCATACATACAATGAAGGTGGTACCTATTCAGTAACCCTGACAGTTGCCAATGATGCAGGAGGCACAGATGAAAGCACTCAGAGTATTTTAGTGGAAACACCCTCTCTTATTGAACATTCGGGTACCATCGAAGAAGATGAAACATGGATTGAAGGGATGCACCTGGTTGTGGGTGATGTCTATGTAGAAGGAGCCATCCTTACTATTGAGCCGGGAGCAACCATTATGTTTGTTGAAGGCACAGGACTCTATGTAGGTTATTTCAGCACTGCCACAGGAGGCACACTTAAGGCAGTAGGAACAGCGGAGAAACAGATTACATTTACCTCTTCGGCCGCCACCAAATCACCCGGAGACTGGGATTATATTGGGTTCTATGGTGGTGCATCCAATGCCTCGAGCATGCAACATTGTATTGTTGAATATGGAGGAGGATATAGTGCCAATTACGGAATGATTGTTGTTGATGAAAGTTCCGTAGCCATAGATCACTCTACGTTAAGGTATTCCGAGCACAATGGGATCGTATTATATGATGAGGGCTTTTTCCAGTCGTTTACTGGAAACACTCTGATGGAGAACGGTTCCAATCCCATAACCATCTATGGAAATTATGTTCATACCATTGGCTCTGACAATAACATAAGTACTGTTTCAGGAGTGGTTGTTAAGTCAGATGAAATCATCGAGAGCAATGCCATCTGGCAGAAACAAACCTGTGCATATGTAATTGAAGGGAGCCTCCATGTGGGATCTACTTCGGGTTCAACCTTAACCCTGAATCCGGGTGTACAGATGAAAATGAGCAATGGTGCCCGAATTACTGTAGGATACTATAGCAATACCTTTGGAACCTTAATTGCTGAAGGAACCGCAGGTGATCACATCAGGATCACCTCTTCGGCTCCGGATGTGGCCAAAGCAGTTGGTGATTGGGACTATATTGCATTTTATGATGGAGCGGGAAACAATTCGTCCCTGGATTACTGTGATATTGAATATGGTGGAGGATACTCCGCAAACTATGGGATGATTGTTCTCGATGAAGCTGGTGTTTCCATCACTAATTCAACCTTTGAGAATTCAGAATCCTCTGGTATCACACTATTTGATGATGCCTTCTTTACCGAATTCACAGGCAATACGGTGGATAATAACGGTGTATATCCAATTGAGATATATGGCAATTTTGCCCATACCATTGGAGCTGGAAATAACCTCACTGGTCGCGGTATACTTGTGGATGGGGATAATATGGAACAGTCTGAAGCCAGTTGGATAAAGCAGACTGTACCCTATTTAATAGATGGAACACTTTATATAGGTAGTACATCAGGTGCTACCCTGACCATCGAACCTGGTACAGCTGTTGAGTTTTCTTCGGGTTCGAGAATCAATATTGGCTACTATTCCGGAACATTTGGAAGTCTTGTGGCTGTTGGAGAACCTTCCAACCGGATTACATTTTCATCAGGTGCGCCGGATGGAGCAGAATCACCGGGCGACTGGGATGGCATCTGGTTTAGTGGCGGAACGTTGGCCAGTACAATACTGGAACAGTGTATTCTTTCATATGGTGGAGGCTACAGTGGAAACTCCGGAAATCTGACTATTAATAATGAGACAGCAGGAGTACCTGTAATCTCAAATTGTCAGATCGAATATTCTGAAGCATGGGGGATCTACGTACATTCGAGAGCAAATCCCACATTGACAGACAATATTTTTGGGAACAATGTTTCAGGCGACATCAATCCGTGATCAGACGTTGAGCCAGTAGGTAAGTTTGAAGACCAGCGCCCTGCTTTTTGGAGCTAAACCATTGGTGAAATAGTCATCAGTGTAGACCAGGTATACGTCTGAGACAGGTGCATAGCGCCACTGAAAGCGTGCATTGATATTCATGTTTTCCCTCTGGGAATTGTACTGAACAAGTGTTGCAAAGTAGAGCTCCCTGGTAAATGTTATATCCAGCCTCGGCCCCACCAACCAGTAATCCACACTGTTGTAGGGAAGAGGCTGGATTACTTTGTTATAGCTGGCATCCACAGAAAGGTTCACATAGGGTCTGAACTGGTATTCAACGTCTCCTGCAAGCGTATAGCGTTCTCCTTCAAAATAGCCGCCTAATATGGCTCTTCCTGAAAATGTGAAAGGCTTTCTTGTGTCGGAACGGTAGAAGGTGAAAAAATACCAGTAAGTAAATTCATCACCTTCCTGGTATTCCAGTCCGTCCGAATTACTGGGGTCATAAGGATCGGTTAGTTTTAGATATACCCTGTTGGCACTCAGGTATACTGAACTCTGATTGCGAAACCGGGCTGTATATCGCAAGGTAATTTCCTGATCCGTCATGCCGTATCCATCGCTGTGTAACTGTTCTACCTGAAACTGGGGTCCGTGCCTGATGATGAAGTTCAGCTTTTTTGGGTAAAATGTATAGCCTACCTGGGGTTGAAAAGACTTAATTCCAGTCCTTCTCACATATCCCACCTCTGCATTGTAGCCTTCTCCTACCATCAGATGTGACCATTCTGCACTTAAATTCCCATTGTCATACCTGAGTTCTGCGCCTGTGGAGTAACTGTTGTCCGTTTTCACCTCATCAAATGAGTGATGGTAAAACACTTTTCCTGTCCACCAGTTATCGGCCGATGCCAGGTTAAAATCGAGCCCGCCAACCCTGTTAAACGCATTAAAATCTGCAGAATCGACCTCCTTCGAAAAGGTCTGAACGGGATTCTTATTGATAAGGAAAGCAGCCAGGGTCGATCGTTCAAAAATCCGTCTGTGAACCGTTGCAACAGCATAATTGGTACTGGCAGTTTCACTTCCAGGATCCTGGGCAGTCTGCATATCCAGGACTCCGATTTTCCAGTCCTGGTTTAGTTTTCCGCTTAATCTGGCACCAAACAGAATGGGTGTCTCCACGTACTTGTCCTGGTAATCATCATAGGTAATTCCAATCCTCCTGGAGAAGAAGGGGCGGACCGACCTGACCCCAAACTCAGAAAAGAGGTCATTGTTTTCAAGAAAGAATTGACGTTTTTCCGGGAAATAGATTTCAAACCGGTCCAGGTTGGTTACCTGTTGATCCACTTCCACCTGGCTGAAGTCTGGATTAACCGTGAGGTCCAGATTCAGTGAGGAGGTGATCCCTATCTTTGCATCTCCGCCGATGCCTTTTATCAACTCTGTGGGAGTATCCTCCTCATAGTTTTTTGAAACTCCGGTGGTCACGTAAGGAATCAGTGAAACATTTGATTTGAGCTTTTGAGGAGCTTCATCCCAGACCATAATTCCAGTGTTAGCCAGCGAAGAGAAACTGAAATTCCTGGGGATGTGATTCCAGTTGGAATACTCGTTGTTTCCATAGTCCACCCTGCAAAAGTTAACACGCCACTCTTCGACACCTTCCTTAAAGCGAAGGGTACTGAATGGAATAGACATTTCCACCACCCATCGGTCATCGTATTGTTTTACCTCCACAAACCATTTATTGTCCCATGAAGGATTGGTCCCGGTAGAGTGCCTGCTTACTGAGGCTCCTCCGTTTTGAATGATTGCTTCACTCTGGACTCCATAAGGTGAAGCCCCGAAATAGTATCCAGACATCCGGTCATTGAAGGGATTGATGATAAAATAGAATGCATCATTTCCACTTCCCCTGAAATCCCTGCGCAATGAGTTGACTACATAATTCTTTCCATTCTCTGAGTAGCATGTAGCTCCCACATAAACGAATTTGTCATCATAAGTAACCATTACGTCGGTTTTTTGCCGGGAATGGGCAGAGTCGTAGGGATATCGTTGCCAGAAATCTGAGGAAACCTCTGCACTGAGCCAGTCGGCCTCATCCAGAACACCATCCAGTTTTATGTCAGAAACAGCCCTTTTTATGTTCATCATCCTCGGTTCTATCAATGTTGCGTAAGCCGGTGAGCTTATTGCCACGGTAAGGATGATTCCCATAAGAAAATGAACATACTTCTTCATCAGGGAATAATTTCCAACATGGTCGATTGGGTCCAGCGTTCAGCTTCGATCTTGAGGAATTCTGAAACCTCTTTCAGTGAGGCCCATCTCGGATCTTCTTTTTCCCATAAAGCATAGAATCTGTAGGGAGTGGGTTTGCCAGGGACCGCCTCAAGCACAGCATAGTATGTCTGCGTAATTCCTTCACCTGTGTCCCTGGTTTTTCCGTATGATTTCAGGTATCCGGTTGGCACAATAAGCGCCATGGCCAGAAGGGTGGTGTCTTCAGACTGGTAGTCGTGGGTCATTAACCCTGTGTAGTTTTCATTGAGTTTCAGTATGTAAAGTGTATCACTTTTCATATTCACAATGCCAGGGACCAGATCCAGCTGCGCTTCGGACCCGGTGTAGGTCACCAAACCCTGGAAATAATGACGACCGGCAACAATTTCAATCTGATGGATCACCTCCAGGGACATTCCTTCCACATTCCAATCGGAATATGATAAATTGAACCTGCTGTGCAAGGGTCCTTCAAACACCACGCTGTAAGTTCCGGAGCCATTGTCACCCACCCTGTAAATGGAATCATTGTATGTATAGCCGATGCCGCCAGATCCCAGGCTGGTTCCAACCTTCAGTACATCCATACCCCATTCAGCGGGTGCATGATAACTGGAACGGCCTTCAACGCCCACGCTATCGAGCACCATTTTCGGAGTGATCTTCCCAAAGATATCCATTCCATTTCGCTGATCCAGGTAGTTCCTGAACCCAACCTTGTCATTTTCCCAGGCAGGACCCTCCATTTGATAAATGGCACCGGTGCGACCGGCATAGTTATGGAATGAGACTCCTTCAAGTCTTTTTGCTTCAAGTAACTCAGGGTATCCCTTTTCATGGGATCCCAGGCGCAGGTTGGTCCTGTTTTCGAAGGATGGATATTCCTCAGGAGAAACAAATGCAAGGGATAGTATCTGGTGACCGGAGGGGGCCATATCTGTGAGTGCAAAAAGTTCATCCCACATCCCGTCACCATCCACATCATCCACCTGTGAAGGGATGTATGATCCCGAATCATCTTTCAGAGCGGGCCACAACCCGGAAGGGATCTCTGTCCATTGAGAGATAGCTCCCCGGGTGAGTAGGATAATGGCGTCATTGCGAACCATATCCAAGGGATTATTCACCACAATTCGGGTTTCTGAGGTTGAATTGCAAGAAGATACCAGAAGGCTGGCAAAAAGGATAAGAAATGCTGTTTTTCGCATAATTGTCAGTTTTTTCGGGGTGAGGTGGTTTTCACAAAGTTATAAAAAGAGTACAATCGATTGCGCAAATTTTAAAAAAATTCCTCACACAGGATCCATACCCTCAGGGTAGGGCTCCACATGGATGGTGGATTCGATCCCCATCTCATCCCGAATGGCCTCTTCAATTCGGGAGGCAATTTCATGTCCCTGTGTAATATCAATGGTTCCCTTTAACATGATATGAAATGTCAGCTCCCGGTGATCCCCATAGGTGTGCAGGTGAAAATGGTGGGGACAGATTTCCCTGTCAGAAACCTTTTTAATCAATATATTCACCTTTTCAATGAGCTTTGCATCGGGTTTTTCTCCCAGGAGCTTATTAATGGAATGCCGGCCAATCTCAAATACAGCGTAGAAGAGCATCAGGCTGATTAAAAATCCCAGCAATGGATCGATCCACCAGTACCGGTTCCCAAATAGAATACCAACCAGCAACACTCCCGAGGAGAGAGCATCACTCCGGTGATGCCATCCGTCTGCCCTGAGGGTTTCAAGCCCTGTTTTGCGGTAGGCCCAGTAGGCATACTGCGCCATTCCTTCTTTAACCACCACCGACACAGCGGTTACCACAATTGCCAGGATACCAAACTCTGTGGATTCGTGTAATCTGAATTTCGCCACTGAATCGGTTAAGAATTCATAGGCAATCAGCCCCAGCATAAATGCGATAAAGAGAGGGGCTATCTGCTGGTAACGTCCGTGACCAAATGGATGTTCTTCATCAGCCTTCTGTGAAGAAAGACGAACACTGCCTACCACAACGAGTGAACTGGCAGAATCTGAGAGTGTATGCCATGCATCAGCTATAAGTGCCAGCGATCCAGTGACAACACCGGCCCAGTATTTTAGTGCAAACAATGCCAGGTTGGCAACAATGCCTATAATACCTTCCAGGTAACCGTAACGGTTTTTCTTATCCATAAAAAAGCAGTGTATATGGGTTCCCAAATTTAATAATTAGTTCCATAGCTTCCATTTATTATATTTATATCATTATACTGACTCAACAAAGACCCAACAACGACCCAATAAAGACCCAATTAGACACCCTGATTATGAAAAACCGCACCTCACTGTTATTACATCTCATTTTTGCCATTATAGTTGTAGTTGAACTTACCGGCCGATTTACGGATAATATTAACCTGGAATACATGGTGAAACCATTGATCATGATCTGGGTCGGCGGCTACTTTCTGTTGTACAAGAAAAAGAAGGAGTTTACCGTACCGGTTCTTGTTGCATTTTTCTTTTCCTGGGTAGGAGATAATTTCCTGATGTTCTCCGGAAACAATGAACTCTTTTTCTTTGCCGGAGTTGGAGGTTTTTTTATAGCCCAACTGACCTACATCTATACCTTTGCCACCTTTAAAGAGAAAGCCGGAAAAGGATTTCTACAAAAGAACCTTGTGCTGGTTTTTCCCTTTCTTGTCTATGTATCAGGCATCTATATTTTACTGTTCCCTGGTCTGGAAGGGTTGATGAAGCCCATTATCCTGGTCTATGCATTGTCGCTGATCGGGATGTCAATGGTGGCTTTGAATCGCAAAGAGAGGGTGGGGCAGAGCAGCTTTAAACTGGTCTTTATTGGGTCAATGTTGTTTCTGGCTTCCGACAGCATGATCGCACTCAATAAATTCTATGCGGAATTTACACTGGCCGGATTCTGGATCATGATCACTTACATTACAGCTCAGTACCTGATCATGCGGGGACTGATCCTGGAGAAATAACCTGAAACGTGGTTATTTTGAGGAGTGTTTTTTGATTGCTTCCAGTGCAGGATCGATGCCTTTCAGGTAAAGGTCAAAGGTCATGGGGGCCATTAAATCCGGTGTGATGGTGGGCATATCTTCCTTTAAAAGTGTAAAGTATTTGGTGGAGTGATTAACAATCAGCCTGGATTCGGGAAGGACAAACCGTTTGACCTCACCAAAATGATTGGGCCTGCCTCCGGTCTCTTCTCCTACTAAAACAACCTCTGTGCTTTTTATGAAGTCCACTGTATTGATTATGGCCGATGAAAATGTCTTCCGGCCAACAACCACGTAATACTTACCTTCTCCCTTGAGTTTGGTCTTGCAAAGTTTTTGAATGAATTTAGTTCCCTGCGCAGCGTTTCCGCCACTGTTAAAACGCATATCAAACACAAGCCGGTCTACCTGTACCTTCTTTAGCTCCTTAAATACTTCCTTCTCAAATTCTTTAAATGACGGTATAAAGAGGGCACTGGCCCCCGAACCAAACTCTTCTTCCACTTCCCGGCTCCAGCACCGGTTGTACTGTATGTAGTAGAGCTTATTTTCGGGAAAGTAGCGGTGTCTGAAATAAGCTTTGGGCTCCTGCCAGCCAACAGGGATGCTTTTCGTTTGTAGGGTCACTACATTCCCATCAGCCATGGGCAGAGAAATGGGCTGCTTCTGCAAATTTCCCTGTTGATCGGCTACGGTCAATGTAAGTTCCTGATGATCTGCAAAGCCAAAATATTCAAGTAATTGAGCCCAGATTACTATTCTGGGAACGTGGTACTTAACCAGGGAATGATTGTCATCTACGATAAGCGTGGCCAATGAATCAATAACTTCCTCAATTGGAGTAGCGTTAATGGCCACCAGTTTTTTACCCAGAATCTGCTCAAATTCAACGGGAGTTTCGAGGATATAGATGCCATCATCAAACCAGTAACATTTGATGGGAAGGATAAATCCGCTGTCAATGTTAAAATGGTAATTAATTCCTGTATGCGCATCACCCATCCTGGCGATAACCTGTTGTAACCTTATGGAAACCTGGAAGAGGGATAACTCCGGCGCTGCACTGGCGATCTGGGCAAATTCACTGTAGAATACATCGGCATCGGTTTTGAGAAACAGATCCGGGTGCTTCTCTGCCAGCTCCTTTCCCAGGAGGTCTATCTCGTACTTCCAGTCAATCTCTTCAACCTCCTGTCCCCACAGATATGCAGGGGCCAGTATCAGAGATGTGAAAAGCACCAGGTGAAGCAGAAAGGGAAGGTAACGGGAAGGGGCCATATAATGAGAATTAGAAATCAAATATATGGATTTTCTCCCTTCCTGCATTCTTATTTCCCGATCCTGTAACGCAATCCCAAATAAACCTTTCTACCGAAGATGGGGCCCCATATGAGCGAGCTGTCAAAATAGGGCCCGAATGGATCCTCACTGGCAATAATGGGATTCTCCTGTATAAAGTCAAACAGGTTTTCAACACCCGCATAGAGTTCCAGTTTCTCAAATAGTGTTTTACTCACCTGAAGGTTTATGAGTGAAAATGAGGGGGAGAAGTTTTCCAGCTGATAAGGTTCAGGATTGGTTTCTGTACCGGGTATTCGTTTGCTGCCCTGCCAGCTCCAGGTCACATCAAAGCTCCAGGCACTGGTGGTGGCATAAGCCATATTTATAAATGCCCTGTTTCTTGAGATGAGTGGCCTGGGCAACAGCTCATCGCCATATGTGCTCTTTACATCATTAAACCGATAGGCCAGCCTGACGTCATAGCGTTCCACGGGTTCAAAGTCCAATTGGAATTGAATGCTGTTTGAATAGGATTTCCCATCCAGGTTATAGAAATGAACCTCCTGGGGATTTCTGTCCAGGTCCGCAATGATCTGACTGGTAAAGCGGGTGTGATAATAGTCGATGTTCAGCACAGCATCCTGCTCACCCAGCGAAAAACCCTGGGCGAAGTTCAGTCCATAACTCCAGGCAATTTCCTGATCAAGGCCATAGGGTGTTCCTTCAGTGGTGTTATCCAGAGAAAT
>Ga0164313_10005905_pt1 | contig 10817 bp, 11 predicted proteins | sample GuaBasSedimGuay4_FD_113735 | JGI IMG/M metagenome (GOLD analysis project Ga0164313, IMG submission 113735) | Subseafloor sediment microbial communities from Guaymas Basin, Gulf of California, Mexico - Guay4, Core 4569-4, 0-3 cm | ecosystem: Environmental > Aquatic > Marine > Hydrothermal vents...
CCACTGTCGGCGACGGCGTCAATCCCCGAGTCGCGACCGCTGTCCGCCTCGTCGGTCGTCGTGTCGCACGCGGTCGTGGCAGAGAGCAGCAACGCGAGGAGGAGGGCCGCGAAGGGCGGGCATCGCGTGAGTTTGGCCATAGGTGACGGTAACACCCACGAAGCCTCCCAGCGAAGCCGCCAGGTGCCCCCGCGGGACTCGCCGCCCGCCGTCAGAAAGGCCACTCCGCCGGCGTCCCGGCGGGGCTGCCCTCGAGGGCCCTCGTGGTCTCGTTGATGCGCTCGAAGCGATGCGAACTCGTGTCGAAGGCGCGTACTTCGCCGCTGCCGATGTCGTAGACCCAGGCGTGCACGGCGAGGCGCCCGGCGTCCATCGCCCTCCGCGCAAAGGGGTGCAGGCGCAGATGTTCGATCTGCACCAGGACGTTGAGTTCGACCGCGGCCAGCCAGCGGACCTCCTCCGTCGCCGCGGCGAAGTTCTTGTCCACCAGCCCCCGGGTGGGGGAGGCGTGGCGTAGCCACCGGTCGACGTTCGGGACGGAGAGCAGCTTCTCCGGATGCAGGACGCCCTGCATTGCGCCGCAGTTGCTGTGGCCACAGACGATCAGGTCGGGGACCCGGAGGAGCTCGACCGCGTACTCGAGGGTCGCGGCCTCGCCGGTGGCGCCGGCTTCTGGGCGAGGGATGATGTTGCCGGCGTTGCGCAGAACAAACATCTCTCCAGGCTCGGTTTGCGTGATCAAGCTCGGGTCCACCCGGGAGTCCGAGCAGGTCAGAAAGAACGTCGTCGGGCTCTGGCTGTGGGCGAGGCGCTCGAAGAGAGCTTTTTCCTTCGCGTGAACCGTGCCCATGAACCGACCGACACCTTCGATGAGATCATGCATGGGGGGATGGTACCGGCATTGGTGATGTCGGGGCGTGACCTTCGTGCCATGATCGGCGCGTGCCCCGGGGACTCACCGCCGTACTCTTCGCGTCTTTCGTGTCTTTCGTGTCTTTCGTGTCTTGGGTGCCTTTCGCGTCTTTCGCGTCTTTCGCGTTGATCGCCTGCGCCGGCGCAGCGCCCGGGGAGCACGCCGAGACCGAGGTGCCGACGGTGCACCTCGAAGGACGGGCGGTCCCGTTTTCGTGGAATGAGGCGCGGGTCACCCCCGGGGGGCTCCTCGCCGTGGAGCGCATCGGCGAGCTTCGCACGATCGCGGTCGAAGACGACGGCACCGCGCGGATCGAGGTCGCGTTTACCACTCAGCGTTCTTTCCTCAATGGCCGCGAGCTGGATGCCGCGGTCGACGCGGCGACCTTGCGTTTTATCTCGGCCCCCGAGGGCGGCGTCGCCGGCGCGATGTCGATGCTTGGCCGTCCGGTCTCCGGGGAGGCCCTGGTGGCGATGCTCCTGCCCTTTGCGTGGCCCCCGCTGGCGTCTTGGCCGGCGGTCACCGATGCCGACCAGACGGTGGGGGTCTCGGTCGGCGGCGCCGATGGTGCGGTGAACTACCGCCGTTTCCCTTCCGCCCCTCCCGGGGTCAGTTGGGTCACCCTGCACACCTCGATGCGCTTCCCCGTACACGACCGCCGTGAGGAGCGCGTCGAGGTCGGGGGAGTAGTCGCCTTCGGCGGCGACCTCGAGGTGTCGGCGCGTCTCGCACTCACCCTGCCCAACCGAGAGGGCGACGGCGGGACCGAGGTCGAAATGCATATGGGGGACGGCGTGCCGCTCCCGGACGCGGTTCCCGGGGGATTACTGACCTGCGTCCCCGCGGTGCGCACCCTGCGAACCCGCTTCGACTCGGTCCCCCTTCCGCCGTTTGTGCTCAATCGGCCCGTCTCCGAGGAGCTGATGGCCGAGGGGTCCTCCGTTGGCGTCGGCCCCGGGTTGCTCCTCGACCTCCGCGAAGAGAGCGGGGTGGGGCGGCTCCGCGCTCTCTTCGAAGGCCTCGACGAGCCCCTGCCGGACCGGGACACCGCTGCCCTCGGGGTGCGCCTCGTGGCGCGGGTACGCGCGGTCACCGAAGCGATGACGCTGACGGCGCGTCTCACCGGTCTGCCGGCTCCGGCCGACCCGGCCGACCCGGAGGCGCATGACCCGCTCTACCTCCTCGCCGACGCTTCCGCCCCGGCGTCTCGGATCATCGCCCTCGCCGCCGTTGCCCGGCAGGCCGGCCACGAGGCGCGCCTCGTCGTGCGCCGGCCGACATCGGAAATTGGCGACGGTACGAGCCTGCGCGGGTCGGTCTGGCCCCTCGCCGAGCGCCTCGCCGAGGGCGCGACCGATTGCCCCTTCATCGCCGAGGCGGTGGCCGAGCTCCAGACCCGGGATGTCGTTGCATCCCCGGGGTGGGTCCGCGCCGTCGTCGCCGGAGGCCTGGGCACCTGTGGCTGTGATGCGGTCATGGCCGAACAGCTCGCGGACGTTGCCAATCAGTGGGCCGACGTGAATCGCCAATCCTGGGGCTGGCTCGAACTCGAGGGCCGGACGGCCCCCGCCGGGGCGCCGGTAGCCGCGTTGATCGCGACGCCGCCCCCCTGAACCGAAGACTTCGGCCGTGGGGGGTCTTCCGTTCTGGTGCATTCAGCGCTAGACCGAGTGCAAGATGATCAAAGGCCTACACCACGCCGCATACCGTTGCCGCGACTCCGAAGAGACTCGGAAGTTCTACGAAGGGTTTCTCGGTCTGCGCCTCGCCGGCTCCCTCGAACTCGATACGTCGAAGACGCGCCGACCGGTCCGGGCTCTGCACACCTTCTATGAGATGGGCGACGGCTCCTACCTGGCGTTCTTTCAGGTCACGGACAGTCCCTTCGAGTTCAAGGAGCAGCACGACTTCGACCTGCACATCGCCCTCGAGGTCGATCACGAGCACCTCGAGGCCATGCTCGCCAAGGGGCGATCTGCCGGCATCGACTCCCGAGGCGTCTCACACCACGGCACCATCGATTCCATCTACTTCCGCGACCCGAACGGCTATGTCGTCGAGCTCACGGCGAAGCTCGATGGTCACGCAGAAGAGATGGACCCCGACAAGAATCGAGCGCGGTCCCGCCTCGATGCGTGGATGGCCGAAAACGGATAGCGGCTCGCGTCTTCTAACTTCGATCGAGTCGATCGGCGCGGCGGAGGTCCGGGAACATCGTCGCCCAGAGGCCCGTCACCAGCAAGGTGCCGACGCCGCCGAGGACCACGGCGCGCACCGTGCCGAGCCACGCCGCAGTCACCCCGGATTCGAACTCGCCGAGTTCGTTGCTCGCACCGATGAAGACGTAGCTCACCGAGCTTACACGGCCCCGCATTTCGTCCGGGGTCCGCAGCTGAATCAGGGACTGCCGAATGACGACGCTGACCATGTCGGCGCCGCCGAGGATGGCGAGACTGAAGAGGCTGAGGGCGAAGCTCTCGCTGAGCCCGAAGGCGACGGTGGCGCCGCCGAATAGCGCGACGGCGCTGAACATCAAGCGCCCGGCGTGGCGCTTCATCGGAAAGAACGCGAAGAAGGCCGCGGTTGCTGCGGCCCCGACGGCCGGGGCGCTGCGCAGCATGCCGAGTCCCATCTCGCCGACATCGAGGATGTCTCGGGCGAAGATGGGCATCAGCGCGACGGCGCCGCCGAGGAGGACCGCGAAGAGGTCGAGGGAGATGGCGCCGAGGAGGATCTTCTCGCGAAATACGTAGCGCAGGCCGTGGGCGACCCGGGTGACGGGGCCCTCGGTCGTCGGTGCGCGTTTGGGCATGGGGGTGCGTAGCGAAAAGACGCAGACCCCCGAGACGGCGAGGCACGCGGCGGCCGTGAGGTAGGCTGCGTGGGCGCCGAAGGCGGCGTAGATGAGCCCGCCAACGGCGGGGCCGCCGATGGTGGCGACCTGGAAAGTCGTAGAGCTCATGGCGATGGCGCGAGGCAGCCGATCCACGGTCACCAAGGCCGGAAGCAGCGCCGACGCGGCGGGGAAAGAGAACGCCCGGGTCGCGCCGAGGAGGGCGAGGACCAGAAAGGTAGGCAGGAGCGAGGCGCCGGCCACCGGCGCCCAAGACGTGGACGACGCGAAGGCGAGGGCGAGGGCGCCGAGGGTGTAGACGATGCGGCAGATCGCGAGGATGAGCTTGCGGTTCAAGCGGTCTGCGACGGCGCCGGCCGGGAGCGAGAGCAGCATCAGCGGCAAGAACTGGGCGAGGCCGACCCAGCCGAGGTCGAGGGCGCTGCCCGTGGTCTCGTAGACCTCCCAGCCGATGGCGAGGGATTGAATCTGAATGCCCGTCGTGCCGAAGACCCGGGAAGCCAGGTAGACGGGCAGGTCGGTCTTCGCCGGAGCCGCGGCCCGAAAGTCAGATGCCACCGATGACGTCCTCACCCTCGCGGGCGATGGCGTGGCTCATGGTGACGGTGTTCCATTTCATGACGACCAGACCATGCGGAGTCACGATGATGACGCCACCGGAGCCGTCGAAGCGCTCGGCAAAGTCTTTCATCGCGGTGTCGGCGGCCTGTTCGACGTCTTTGGGCGACGATGCGCCGAGGGCGATACGGGTGGCGAGGGATGCGCGCATGATGCCCTCGCCGACGCCGGTGGCGCTGATGGCGCAGCTGATGTCGTCCGCGTAGGTCCCGGCCCCGATGAGCGGTGTATCGCCAACCCGCCCCGGTGCCTTACCGACCGTCCCGCCGGTGCTCGTCGCCGCGGCGACGTGGCCGGCGGCATCGGCGACGACGGCGCCGACCGTGCCCCCGGCCCAGGCCTCACCGACGCGGCCCGCCAATTGCGCCTCTAGGCGCGTCCGGGCCCGGTCCGTCGTGAGGGCGTCAGGGGCGAGGCGCTCGAATCCTGAGCGCTCGGCGAAAGCGGTTGCCCCCTCTCCGGCGTAAAGAACGTGGCGCCCCTCGTTCATGACCGCTTCGGCGACGCGGATGGCGCTGGGGAAGGGCACCATGGCTGCGACTGCCCCCGCGAGGCGGGTCGCGCCGCACATGACCGACGCGTCGAGTTCGACTTCGCCGCGCTCGTTCAGGGAGCTCCCGCAGCCCGCGTTGAAGATGGGGTTCGCCTCCATCTCCGCGACAGAGACGATGGCGGCCTCGAGGCTCGTCGCCCCGTCGGTGAGAGCCTCGCGGCCCTTCGCGGCGGCGACCCGTACGCCGGATAGGTGGACGTCTCGCCGCTCCGGAGGCACGAAGCCCGCGCCGCCGTGAACCACGACGACCCCCCGACGGGCGCCTGGTCCCGGCCTGGAGATCTCTTCCTTCACGCGAGGGACGCCTCGCCGTCGACGTTGACGGTCACCGTCACTCAGTCGCCCTTTGGCGTGGGCTTTGAAGGCGTGCCCTTGCCGACCCGGGCCGGGTCGTCGAAGAGGTGGTCTGGCACGACGAGGCGATCGACGAGCTCGCCTTTCTCGAGGCTGTCGAGGATTTCCGGTACGTCGGCGAGCTGCACCTTCCCGTAGAACACCCCGTCGGGCATCACCGCGATGGCCGGTGCCATCCAGCAGAGGTCGAGGCAACTCGACTCGAGCACGCGGATCTTCTTGTGCATGTGGCGCTTCACCATGCCCATCTTGAGCTGGTCTCGAATCGCCTTGGCGTCCTCGCGTTGGCAGCACCCTTTGGGGTTGCCGGGGGCACGTTCGTTCTGGCAGACGAAGAGGTATCGCTCGCGCTTGGGCATGGCGCCGGACGGTAGCACGGGGGCTCCGAGGGGCGCTCAGTCGTCGGCCACGGCAAACTCGATCTCGACCATCAGGTCGCTGGCGAGCGCTTCGAGGACCTCCTGGATGGACGTGAGGCTCGAGTCTTCGGGCACTTCGAGAATCGCCGTGGCTTTGAAGAGCGTGCCACCGGACCAGGGCGCTCCGAGGCACTCGGTCTCCAGCTCGACGACGTTGACGCCAACGTCGAGGAGGGCCCGAGAAACGGCAGCGACGATCCCCGTGCGGTCCCCTCCGACGAGGTCGAGGCGGGCGAGGCGATGCTCCTGCTTGGCCACCTCGTCGGCCACGTCCTGCACCACGTCCTGGATGACGACGGAGAGCCCACGGTCTTCGCAGGCTTTCAGGGAAGTACAGAGCCCTTCGGCCTGATCGTCGGGGACCGAGGCGTGAAAGATACCCGCGAATTGCCCGGCGAGGAGGGCCATGCGGCTTTCGACCCAGGTTGCTCCGTGCTTGGCGACGGCAGAGCTGAGTGACTCGACGATGCCCTCTTGGTCGGGGCCGACGATGGTGACGACGAGCGAACGCATGCAGTACTCCTCGAGAAGACCGCAGCATAACCCGTCAGCAGCCCACTTCTGCGCCCTATTTACGCAGGGGAAACGCCCCCGAAACAATGCGCCGGTAGACCGCGCTCATGAAGAAGGTCGAGGCCATCATCAAGCCGTTCAAGCTCGACGAGGTGAAAGAAGCCCTCGGCGAGCTCGGTGTCCAGGGCATGACGGTCACCGAGGTCAAGGGCTTCGGGCGGACCGGCGGCAAGCGCGAGGTCTACCGGGGCTCTGCGTACGTCGTGGACTTCGTGCCCAAGGTGAAGGTCGAAGTGGTCGTCGCCGAGGCGATCGCCGGCCAGGTCATCGACGCCATCGAGAGGGCCGCGAAGACCGGCCGAATAGGCGACGGAAAGATATTCGTCTCCCCCGTGGAGGAGGCGATCAGGATTCGTACTGGCGAGCGCGGCGAAGACGCCATCTGAGGAGAAAGCTGATGACCGAGATCCGAGATCCGAAAGACGTACTCGAGTTCGCCAAGGCGCAAGGGGCCAAGATGGTCGACCTGCGCTTCATCGATCTTCCCGGGGTGTGGCAGCACACCACCGTTCCCATTCAGCGCCTCGAGGAGTCGTCCTTCGAAGACGGGTTCGGCTTCGATGGCTCGTCCATCCGTGGGTTCCAGCCGATCAACGCGTCGGACATGCTCATCGTCCCGGATGCCACGACGGCCAAGATGGACCCGTTCACGAAGCACCCGACGATGGCGATCATCTGCAACATCGTCGACCCGATCACCAAGGAGCCGTACTCCCGGGACCCGCGATACCTCGCCCAGAAGGCCGAGTCCTACCTCCTGCAAACCGGCATCGCCGACACCTGCTACATGGGCCCCGAAGCCGAGTTCTTCGTCTTCGATGACGTGAAGTTTCATTCGAGCCCAGAAGGCTCGTTCTACGCCGTCGACTCGATCGAAGGCGCCTGGAACACGGGCTCCGAAGAGGGGCCCAACCTCGGCTACAAGGTGCGCCACAAGGGTGGCTATTTCCCTCTGATGCCGACCGACTCCTTGATGGATCTGCGCACCGACATCACGCAAATTCTCATCGAGCTGGGCTACGAGGTCGAGGTCAGTCACCACGAGGTCGCGACCGCTGGCCAGTGCGAGATCGGGATGAAGTTCAACAGCCTGGTCGCCTGTGCCGATCAGCTGATGTGGTTCAAGTACGTCGTCCGCAACGTCGCCTACAAGTACGGCAAGACGGCGACCTTCATGCCGAAGCCCATCTACGACGACAACGGCAGCGGCATGCACTGCCACCAGTCGCTGTGGAAGGACGGTAAGCCCCTCTTCGCCGGTGACGGATACGCCGGGATGAGCGACGCGGGCCTCCACTACATCGGCGGCCTGCTCAAGCACGCGCCCTCGCTGTGCGCCTTGACCAACCCGACCACCAACAGCTACCGGCGCCTCGTGCCCGGATACGAAGCGCCGATCAACCTGGCCTACAGTTCGCGCAACCGATCCGCGGCAGTTCGCATCCCGATGTACTCGCCCTCGCCCAAGGCGCGGCGCATCGAAGCGCGGTTCCCTGATTCGTCGGGCAATCCGTACCTCGCGTTCTCGGCGATGATGCTCGCCGGCCTCGACGGGATCCAAAAGAAGACCCCGGCCGGTGACCCCCTCGACAAGGACATCTACTCTCTCAGCCCCGAGGAGTTGAAGGAGGTGGCCACCGTGCCCCACTCCCTCGACGGCAGCATCGACGCCCTCGAGGCCAACCACGAGTTCCTCCTCGTCGGAGACGTCTTCTCGAACGACATGATCGAGGAGTGGATCTCCTTCAAGCGGGAGAACGAAATCGCCCCGGCGCGCCTTCGACCCACTCCTCTCGAGTACGAACTCTACTACGATCTGTAGTCCGCTACCGACGTCATCGGGCCGCCCCGAGATCCGCCCCGTACGCCCCGGCGTCCGGGGCGGCGTCGTTTCTGAGGGGAAATGCCCCACAAGAGGGGCCTGGGGTGAGCGATAACGCCGCGAAAACGCTTTCGATTGACCAAGCCGCGGGGGGTCGGATAGCATTCGCCAACCCCCGCAATTTGGCGGGTTTCTAGCTCCAAGCCGCCAAAAGTCGTGGTCGTCAACGCTCAGCGGATCGCTGCCGAATCGCTTCGGGTTTTACCCCGAAAGCGCCTGAGCCGGATGATGGGCCGCCTGGCTGATCTCACGGGTCCGCCGGCTCTCGTCCAGAGGGCAGTCGATACCTTCGTCCGGATTTACGGAGTGGACCTCTCGGAGGCCGAAGTTCCGCCTGGGGGATTCCAGACTTTCGACGACTTCTTCACCCGGCGCCTGCTGCCCGGGGTTCGACCCCTCGACCCGGATGAAGGCGCCATCCTCTGTCCCGCGGACGGTCGACTCCTCGACTCGGGACCCATCGACGAGCGCGCCGTGCTTTCGGTGAAGGGTCGCCTCTACGAGGTCCAGGACCTCCTCGGCGATCGCGTCGAAGCAGAGCGCTATCAGGGCGGGACCTACGCCGTCGTCTACCTCGCGCCCCACGATTACCACCGCGTCCACGCCCCCGTATCCGGCGTCGTCACGGCGACCCGTCACATCCCCGGCACTCTCTTTCCGGTGAACTCCATCGGTATCGAGTACATCGAGGGCCTCTTCACCGCGAACGAGCGGATTGTCGTTCATCAGTCCGGAGACCAGGGCGACGTTGCCTCGATCTTGGTTGGCGCGATCGGCGTTGGCCGCATCGGCATCGCCTTCGACGACGTGCTCACCAATACCGGGAGGGACGGCGGTTACCGTACCTACGACGATGGTCCGGACCTCGCCCGGGCTGACGAAATCGGAATGTTCCACCTCGGCTCGACGGTGATCGTCCTCGTGGGCCCCCCGGGGGACCTCGAAGTTCAGAAGAAGCGGGGCGAGCGCACCCGCGTCGGTGAAGCTCTCTTCCGGAGGCGCCCATCGTGAGCGGCGACGGCCCCAACGACGAGGAGGGCGTCAAGCCGTTCCGGACCCGACAGCGTACCCGTCGGGCCAAGCGGCGGCCCCTTCGCGTGCCCGTCGATGAAGTGCCGCGCCGCAGCGTCGTCGACATGGCGGTGCCCGACGCGGCGGTGCCCCGGAAGGCCTCTCGGCCACCGCCGCCGGCCGCAGTAGCTCCGCAACGAGCTGAGGAATCGGCCGCGGCCGAGCTCTCACCCAAAGACATAGCGGTCGACGTCGATCCCGCTGAGATTCCCCAGGAGCCCGGCGATGGTGAGAGCCGAAGCCAAAGGGATTCGGTGGTCGTTCGAGGTTCGGTCCGGGTCTCCGGCCCCCCTCCGGCCGGGGAAGACGGCGAGGCCGTCGTCATGCCGCAGATCCCGAAAGCGCCCCTCGCGCCATCGGACCTGCCGCCCGCTGGCGCTGAGGCCGCGCCACCATCCAACATACCGGCCACGCCCGCTGCCCCCGAGCCTCCGGCCGCTCCCGAGCCTCCGGCCGCTCCCGAGCCTCCGGCCACTCCCGAGCCTCCCGCCGCTCCCGAGCCTCCCGCCGCCCCGGAGCCTCCCGCCGCCGAGAGCGCCACGAGCGAAGAAAAGGCGCCGGCGCCGGATCCCCAAAAGCCTGCGGATGCCGACTCCGGTTGGCTCGAAGAAGCCAGCGCTGAGATCACCATCGAGGCCCTCGACCCCGACGACGAAGAACTCGCGGGCCTCGACGTCGATGTCGACATCGATGAGGAAGAAGAAGAGGAACTCGGAGAGGTTGCCGGGGCAGACGACGACCAGGCCGGCGAACTCGGATCGCGAGCAACCGTCGTCGACGTAGAGCGCTCCGAGAGTGAAGTGACTCAGGAGCTCGACCCGTCGGTGCTCTCCGAGGTCACGAGCGATGCGGACGCTGCCCCCGACGACGCCGTAGAGGCTGCGCCCCCGCCGAAGCCAGTCGCGGCGACTCCCGATAAGGCAGCCTCGGTTCCACCGGCTCCACCGAGTGGCCCAAAGGCCGCGCCTCCACCGACTCCGACCAAGCCCGAAGAGGCCGACAAGCCCGAAAAAGCGAAGGCGCCTCCGCCTCCCCCCGACGAGAAGGCCGCAGCGGCGGCCGTCGCCGCCAACCAGCAGCGGCGCCGCCCTTGGTTCGAGACGTTCTTCAACGACGACTACCTGCGCACCGTGCCCGCGGCGCCCACACGCCATGTGTCGGCGCAGTGTGACTTCATCATCGAAAGGCTGAAGCTGCCCCAGGGTTCGACGATCCTCGACGTAGGTTGCGGCCTCGGGTTGCACGCTCTCGAGCTTCGTTCGCGCGGATACCTCGTCGTCGGTCTCGACCTCTCGCTGCCGATGCTGTCTCGGGCAGCGGATGAGGCTCAGGACCGCGGCGTGAAGATCAACTTCCTACATTCGGACATGCGGGAGATGACCTTCGAGGGCGCCTTCGACGCAGTCCTCTGTTGGGGCACGTCATTTGGCTACTTCGACGACGACTCGAACCGCTTGGTCCTCGGGCGCCTCTTCAACGCCCTGAAACCTGGCGGCTTGCTGCTTTTGGACGTCATCAACCGGGACTTCGTAGTCCGCGAGCAGCCCAACCCCGGATGGTTCGAGGGTGACGGCTGATCG
>Ga0164313_10005906_pt1 | contig 10816 bp, 7 predicted proteins | sample GuaBasSedimGuay4_FD_113735 | JGI IMG/M metagenome (GOLD analysis project Ga0164313, IMG submission 113735) | Subseafloor sediment microbial communities from Guaymas Basin, Gulf of California, Mexico - Guay4, Core 4569-4, 0-3 cm | ecosystem: Environmental > Aquatic > Marine > Hydrothermal vents >...
AGAAGTATGGAGTTTTAAAATTACTAATTCAGATAGTGAAAAAACTCAAGCAGAAGTTTTAGCATCTATGTATGATGCCTCCTTAGATAAATTTAAAGAGCATTTTTGGAAAAAGAAAATTGGTTTTAGAAATTATAACTATAATTATACGCCGAGAGTACAGAGTAATGGCTTTTTTGGTTTAACTTCTTTTAAGAATTTTATAGACTATAGGTCCTACAATCCCAGTGAAATATTAAAAAATTACCATCATTTAAATTGGTTTGGATTTAATTTTGGAAACACCACTCATCAAAGTCAACGATATTTAAATAGCTTGTCTTATAATAATAGTAGTCAAGAACCGCACATAAAAGGAAATATTGGTGGTCTTATTACAGATAATAGTGGCTTGCCTTTGCCAGGAGTTAACGTGATGATAAAAGGGACAAGAAACGGGACACAAACAGACTTCGATGGCTATTATTCAATAAATGCTCCAAAGGGTTCCATATTAGTTTTTAGCTATGTTGGATTTATAACTGTAGAAGTAAGTGTTCCGAAAAAAGGAGGGACAATTAATTGGGCAATGGAAGAGGATGCAGCAATGTTAGAAGAAGTAGTGGTAACAGCTTTAGGTATTAAAAAAGAAAAGAAAGCATTGGGTTATGCGGTGTCCTATGTTAATGCTGAAAGTGTTTCAGATGATATTACTAGGTTACTAGAAGGGAAGGTTGCAGGTGTTGAAATTTTAGAACAAGGGACCCCTGGAGCTAATAATGAAATTATTATTAGAGGAATGAATTCTTTTAATTCAGCATCACAAGCTTTATTTATTATTGATGGTGTCCCAATGGACTTTACAAATTCTGAAATAAACATCAATCCAAGTGACATTGAAAGTATAGATGTTTTAAAAGGGGTTGCTGCAATAACACTTTATGGAACTGAAGGCAAGAATGGTGTTATTCTTATTACCACCAAAAAAGCAATGGAGGAATTAACACAGGTAGAAGCACGTGATGACCTAAAGGAAACAGCTTTTTTCTTCCCGCATTTAAGGACCAATAAAGATGGGGAAGTATTTATTAATTTCAATTCTCCTCAAGCCCTAACAAAATGGAAATTTATGTTATTGGCTCATAATAAAAATTTGGAAATAGGTGGGCTTAGTAAAACGGCTTTTACTCAAAAGGACATCAATGTATTACCAAACACGCCTCGTTTTTTAAGAGAAAGAGACACAATAATTATTTCAACTAAGATTAGCAATTTAACAACAACACCTCAAATTGGATTAGCACAATTACTGTTGTTTGACGCTTTAACATTAGAGTCTATTGATGAAGAATTAATGAATTTAGAAAAAACGAAACACATTACTATTTCAGCAAAAGGAAATGTTGCTGTTTCGTGGAGTATAGTAATACCTGAAGGGTTACAAGCATTGCAATATAAAATTGTTGCAAAGGCTGGTAGTCATTCCGATGGCGAATCAAATGTATTGCCAGTACTAACAAATAGAGTATTAATTACAGAAACGAAGCCTTTATGGGTGCAATCAGGAAAGACTAGGAAAGTAACTTTTAAAAAGCTAAAAACAAAAACTTCTAAAACTCAAAAGAATCATCGTTATACATTCGAATATACTTCAAACCCAGCTTGGTTAGCCATAAAATCCTTGCCTTATTTAATGGAATTTCCTCATGAATGTGCTGAACAAACATTCGCTCGATTTTATTCAAATACTCTGGCGAGTTCGATTGTAAATAAAGACCCAAAAATTAAAGAGGTTTTTGATAGTTGGAGAGAAAGCGGAGCTATTGAGTCTGAACTAGAAAAAAATGAAGAATTAAAATCAATTCTAATTTCTGAAACTCCTTGGCTTAGAGAGATGCAATCCGATCGGGAAAGTAAAGTCAGGCTAGCCAATTTGTTCGATGAAGAAAAATTATTAGAACAACAACTTCAGACTATTAATAAACTAGGTGTTTTACAGCACTCTTCAGGAGGATTTCCTTGGTTTTCGGGAGGGAGAGAAAACACTTTTATAACAAGACATATAGTCGCGGGATTTGGGCACCTTGAAAAATTAAATGCTCAAAGTGAATACGATTTTTATATGAAAAGTATTATCCGAGAAGCAATTAAATATTTAGATTTAGAATTTATTAAATCCTATAAATTCAATATAATAAACAAGAATGATTCAACTAAAATTTCACTTAATCACAATGCCATACAGTACCTATATGCAAGAAGTTACTATATTGAAAAACATCCTTTTTCAACGGAATTAACCAAGATCATAGATTTATATCTTCAGGAAAGTAAAGAATCATGGTTAAGGCAATCTATATTTAACAAAGGAATGATAGCATTGTATTTAAATAGAATGGATTATAAGGAAGTTGCGGGTTCAATTATTGAGGCATTAAGAGAACAAGCGGTACATAGTGAAGAAAACGGGATGTATTGGAAAGAAAACACTCCAGGTTGGTATTGGTATAATTCACCCATAGAGACACAGGCATTATTAATTGAAGCTTTTTCGGAAATTGAAAATGATACCAAATCAATTGAGCAATTAAAAATGTGGCTTTTAAAAAATAAAAGAACCAATCAATGGAATTCCACAAAAGCAACTACAGAAGCCACATATGCATTACTATTAACTGGAAATGATTGGTTGTCTATAAAGGATAATACGATAATTACTATTGGGAAGGAAAAAATTAAAACCAGTAAGTTAAAGGCAACTGAAAAAGAAGCGGGAACAGGTTATATGAAAGTAAATTGGGATGAAAATGAAATCAAACCTGAAATGGCTGAAGTAACAGTTTTAAACAAGAGTAAAGTAACCGGGTATGGAGGAGTTTATTGGCAGTATTTTGAGGATTTGGATGCAGTCACTTCTTCTGAAGAGGATGCTCCTTTACATATTAAAAAAGAAGTGTACCTTAAAAAAACAAGCGATAAAGGGGCAGAACTATTCCCTATTTCTGAAAAAGATACCATAAAAATTGGGGATTTAATAACAGTTAGATTAGAGATTACTTCTACTAGTGATATGGAGTTTATTCATTTAAAAGATTTAAGAGCTTCTGGCTTAGAGCCTGTAGACGTTTTATCTGAATATAAATGGCAAGATGGATTGGGCTATTATCAAAGCACAAAAGATGTTGCAACACATTTCTTTTTTGATAAGATGCCTATAGGAAAATACATTTTTGAATATGACCTCAGAGCAAATAACAGCGGTAATTTTTCAAATGGAATTACTTCTATTCAAAGTATGTATGCTCCAGAATTTGGTGATTACTCAAAAGGAATTAGAATTCAGATTAATGAATAATTGAACTGTGGATGTTCGAATTCGGGTGGAGAGATAGACCACGGATATAGATTTCCTAGTCAACTTTGTCAAAGATTAAAAGAGGCTTAACTTTTCATCACGGATTTTAAAAACAGTGGTCATCCATACAATCCGCACAATCAGTGTTCCTATTTTCATAAAACCATCAACACGACCCCACAAAATATCACTAAATAACTAACAAGAATTATTTTCCAAAAGATATGAGCTTTATTCATTTCCATAAACTTAAAGGCCACGCCCATAAATTTCAATACTGCCAACAATAAAATTAACGGAACTATATAAGTTAATACGGTACCAGAAACCAATCCGGCTAGTACCGTTAAGATCAATAAAACAATCCAAGTGATGATGTTCTGTTTGGTCATAGCTAAAAAATTAAATAAATTACCGGGAATAATATCAGCCAAATAAGATCACACATATGCCAAAATGCGGCACTCGCTTCTACATCTTCAATTTTTGTACTTTCTTTTTCTTTTTTAATTCCGAAGTAAACAGAGCCTAATATCACTAAACCCACAATCACATGAATGACGTGAAATAAGGTTAACATCCAGTAAAAAGTAAAGAAAGTGTTATAGCCCATATCTAAACCAGCGTTGAGTTTAGCATTGTATTCAATAACTTTTAAAACTAAAAAAAACAATCCGAAAAGCATGGTTGCCAACAGGTATTTTTGAGCCTTTTGTTTATGATTCTTTTTTAATTCGTGGACGGTTACTGCCATAAAAAATCCGCTGGTTAACAGAAATACGGTATTGACGGTTCCAAAAGTAACATTTAACAATAATCTTGATTCATGGAAAATTTCAAGTTCTTGTTTTCCATAAAATACCATAGCGATCAAGGCAGCTCCAAAAGTGATGAGCTCTAAAAAGATAATGATCCATATTAAAATACCACCAGGGGGGTAAAACACATTTTTATAATCGGTTTTTGTGATTTCCATATTTATATTTCATCGACTCTGCGATTCTCTGTGTCTTCTTTGAGTTCTCTGTGAAATAACTAACCCTAATAAGTATAGGGCTATTCCACAAAGTTTCTCAAAGAAACCCAAAGTCACACAAAGGAAATTTATTTTATTTTTTCAACAAATGACAATATTAACGTATCAATTAACTTTTTTAAAAACCCCTTCATTGATAAAATAAGAATCTGTTTGTTCAAGATCCCAGTTTTTTTCCTGAGATTCATTGATTCCCTTAATTCTAAAAGTGATGGTAATAGTATCTGAAACACGGCTCATCACAATTTTCTCAAAGGTGTTTTGAATGGCAAAGGTAAGCGGTAAATTTGGACATTTTTGTAACTTATGTTTCATTAAGACAACTTTTTTAAACCATTTATTAATAAAAACTTTATGCTGCTCTTCACATTCATTTTCAAGCTTCAATTCTTTTAAAATTTTACACTTTGCAGAAGTTGAACTTGGGACACATTCATTTCCATAAGCAAATAAATAACCGCTTAAAAGTGCTTTTTCTGGTTCATTTATATTTTGAAGAAATACAGAATTGATGATATCATTATCTAAGATTACTTCATTAAATTTTATGCTGTTTTGTTGACAGGAAATCATAGAAAGTAAGATTAGTGATGCTAAAAGGGCTTTTATAAAAAAGGATATTCTATCAGTGGGAATCCGTATAATCTGTGTCATCTGTGTTCCTATTGCCTCTAACTCTGATGCTTAATCTTTTCATACAATTTCACCAAAGACTCTAACAGTTCAACCGGAGTTGTTAAGATCTGATAATGATTTTGACCAAACATCTGAGGTAAATAATATTTTGCCTGTGCTTCAATTGCTAATGCGTAGGAATGAATATTTTGCTCATTCAGTTCTCTAAGCGCTTGTTTTACATCGTTAATTCCGTGCTTACCTTCATATCGATCATAGTCGTTTGGCTTGCCGTCCGAGAGCAAAATAAGCCATTTGTTTTTAGTGTCCCGTTTTTCTAATAAAGCACCTGAATGTCTTAGCGCAGCACCAATACGCGTATAGCCTTCGGGTTGCACCGCCCCTACTTTATATTTAGCTTTATCCCAATCGTCATCAAAACATTTTATGGTTTGGTAAGTGGCGTAATTTCTGGTTTTTGAGAAAAAACAATCGATAGAAAAGTCCACATTGAATTCATTTAAAATCTCACCAAACAAAATTGAAACTTGTTTTTCAACATCAATTACTTTGTTTCCGGCAGCATAGCCATCACTGGATAAACTAATATCGAGCAGCATTAATATCGAGAGGTCTTTTTCTTTTTTCCGTTTGGACAGGTATATTTTTTCTGAAGGAGTATGCCCCGAATGTACATCGGTATACAGATCGGTTAGAGCGTCCAGATCAAATTCTTCTCCTTGCGATAGCCTTCTTTGTTGCTGAAATTTATTATTAACATTGGTCAGCATTTTCCGTAAGCCCATTAAAGTAGAGGCATTTTCTCGAATCGTTTTTTTATAATAATCAACATCGGTCTCAGAAATGGTTTTGGGATATACCTTACAGAAATTTTCTTTATATTTTCTTTTAGAATAATCCCATTCGTCATATTCAATATAATGATCTTTGGAGTTTGCTTCCTCACTTTCTGAAACAGTAATGTTTTCCACAAAATCTGCTTGGTATACAGAATGAACAGAATCATCAACGCGAACAGTGAATTTCATATTCAGCTCCTGAAGGGCATCACCATGTTTATCCAGTTCGTCATCCCCATCGAAATCTCGCCAACCTCCTTCGTGTTCTTCAGCGGTTTCCACCTTTTCAAAATTATGGGTCATCACATAATCTTCCTGTTGTTTTTTGTCCACTTCCAAGGTGATCACCTCTTCAACAGGATTTGCCTTTTTAATGGTTTTTATTTCATCTTCAATAGCTTTTTTTGCCTTTTCTGAAAAATTCTTCAGCTTGTTTCCCAAATCAGATTCCGGTTCATTACGCATCCATTTGCCGTATAGGAATGTAAAATCAGCAGGCTTCTTTTCGGTTGCTTTAGCTTTAAAATGAGCTTTGAATTCTCGATGTAATTTTTCAGAAATAGGGAACTCTTTAAATAATTGATCTAAAACCTTATCTGAAGAATTTTGAGCTTCTTTTTGAGCGTCTTCTAATGATTGTTCCAAATTGTTATTCCAGTTAATATTCAGGTTTTTCTGAATCGATAGATACAAGACCCGATATAAATAAAAGGAAACGTTTTGTTCGTAGGTCGAGAATTCTAAAAATACGGAGGGTAAAAAGAAGTTATTGTTTTTATAACCCCCTTCTCGTTCTGCTGAATAAATTTCTATGGGTTTTCCGGTGATAGCCCTTGCAAAAAGAGTGAGTCTGGATTTAATATCTTCAAGTTGTACCGTTTTTTCGTCGGTATCAACAGCAGATTGCTTCCTTCTTTTAAAGTAGTTGGCAATTTTTCCGTATAAAAACTCGTCTAAAGCCATTTTCTCTTTGTCAGTCTTCAGTCTTCAGTTGGTAGTCTGCAGGCTGAGTACTGCCAACTGAAGACTGAGAACTGAACTATATCATTAAGTTGCATAGATCTTTTAGTGCTTCAATAATATCTAGATCATCGGTGAGTGGTTCAACAATTGCCACTTCAACAGCCAGTCTTTTTGGCAAGCCACTATGAATTAATTTTGCAGCATCTACTAACAATCTTGTAGAAACGGTTTCAGTTAGGCCAAGCTCTGTTAGGTTTCTAATTTTATTGGCAATATTGACTAATTTCTTTGCAGTCGCTTTATCGATCTTGGTTTCATTAACCAAAATTTCAGTTTCAATTTTTTCAGTAGGATAACTAAAAGAAAGCGCAACAAAACGCTGTTTGGTCGATGGCTTTAACTCTTTAAATCCCTTTTGATAACCTGGATTAAAAGAAGCAACCAACATAAAATTATCATGTGCTTTTACGGTCTCCCCTAATTTGTCAATATATAATTCCCTTCGGTGATCTGTTAATGAATGTATGGCAACAATCACATCTGGTCTTGCTTCTGCTATTTCATCCAAATAAATTATAGCACCTTCTTTAACGGCAACTGTAAGTGGGCCGTCTATCCAGATCGTTTGCGCCCCTTTAATAATATACCTCCCAATTAGATCGGTAGAGGAGGTTTCTTCGTGGCAGGCAATGGTAATGAGTCTTGTGTCTAATTGACTAGCCATAAACTCAATAAAACGAGATTTACCGGTTCCTGTTGGGCCTTTCAGCAAAAATGGAATTTTGTTTTTGTAAGATTGCTCAAAGACTTCAACTTCTTTACCAACCTGATGATAATAGGGTACGTTATTGCTCATTGTAATTAGTAATATTTACAGACTGCAAGGTACTAAAATGTAATTGGAATATGAAATAAAAAGACAATTTAGTCTTTTATTTTAAAATTAAATTTTCTTGCACTTTTCAATCTCTAGGTGAAGGAGTTGTAATTTGGTATTACTGAGCTCTAACTCATTTAGAATAGTAGATTTTGCTTCTTCGAAATTTTCTTTTAAGGAGCCAAATAAATTGTTATAATATAAAATACCTTCGTTTAAATTAGCTGAAAAAGTTGAAAAGTACTTTTCTTGTTTTCTATCTAAAGTCCCTTTCGTTTCCTCCAATTTATTTTTAAGATAATCTATATAAATATTAAGTTCTTTTATAAACATATTAGGACGATCGGTTCTAGTAATCATATTTAATCTTCCATAAATATGATTGGTGATTTCTTTTAAACTCATCACCTTTGAATAATAGGCCATATTTGGGCCTGGGCAAACGGAAACACCTTGTCCTTCCACTCGTGTGTCTAAATCGTAAGCCAAGAGGGCAGAGGTGCCTAAGCCTACACAGGTGCAGGTTTTTTCTATAATTTTACTGAATTTACTTTGACGTTCTTCAGTAGTAATCTCCTCTTTCTCCAATTCTTTTATTTTCAAAAATTGGTACTCTCTGGATGCGGTACAAATTCCAGTTTCTTTAAACTCTTTATTTAAAGCAACAAATCTTTTTGGGCAGGCACTACCGGGTCTCCCTTTAGTAGCTTTAATTTCTTTTTCAAGGTCTTTAGTGTTTCCTCGAAGGTTGTTAAACGGAACACCTAATGGAGAGATATCACTTAAATACAAATCCTCCTCTTTGGCAATTGCTAATTTGTTTAGGGTTTCCTTGTCAACCGTTGTTGCTTCCGGAACTAATAGAAAAGGAGTTCCCCATCCTACAGAGTCTACCTCATAATAGTCTAATAAAAAATCGTGTTCTTCCTCAGTACCTACTCCTCCTTGAGCGGTAACTTCAATAGATAAGGGTTTCTTTGGGATGGCTCTACCTTGATTGATAAGTACTTGATCTAATAAATCTTGAATGGAGTTTCTTAATTCCTCTCTTTTTTCTTTGAATTCTTCTAAAACAGGTCCTAGAAGATATCCATCGGTTGCAAATGCATGCCCCCCACAATTAAGACCAGACTCTATTCTGTATTCTGAAACCCAAAGCCCTTTTTTTGCTAAAAACTTTCCTTGAATTAATGCAGATCTGTAATCACTAACTTTAAGAATGATCTTCTTTTTAATCTCTCCATTTTCATTGGGATAAAAATCATCGAATTGAGACATATAAGAATATAACCTAGGGTTCATTCCAGCAGATAATATTAAGGAAGAGCTTAAATCACTATTTGCAAATCCTCTAAGAGCTGCATGGGCATCGTTATATTCAACAGATAATTTCTCGTCATGTTTATAATTATCCTTATCGACCTTTGTCATTATATTTACATCGATACTTCCCATAGTTAGGTTATTCTTTGCCCAACTTTTTATTTCAGAAAAATTGAAATTGTTTTTTGTTAGCTTTTCAAAATCTTTTTTTAGGTTTGAATAATCAGGAAGCATATTGATATATTCCTTTATTTCGTTACTTTTTTCTTCGGTAACATTTTTTAATGCTTCAAATTTTTCAGTGGCTAGGCCATTGATCATATTTAAATAAGAAGTAATTCTTTTTGCTCTAAAATCTTCGGCTTTATCTGAAATCTCCTTAAATGGAATTTCAAATTTCTCACTGTACATTTTTCTTAATTTCTCCAGCAAGACATCATCTACTAATGAAATCACTGAATCCATTCCGTATTGAGCTACCTTCAACGGAGTATCAATTGTAAATCCTATTCCCATAACAGGGATATGAAATGAATGTGCTTTTTTCATAAATTAAGTCAATTATTAATTTAACAAGAACGATCCTAAATGGATTGTTAAATGGAAGGCAAAGTTAGATAAAAATTAAAAAGAGTATGTTAAAAAAAGATAAAATAGTCCTATTGCGTTTTAAGCCTGCTTTAAATTAAATTTTAAAAGACAAAAAGTATTTATTTAGAATTTATCTAAATAGATGAAATGAGATAAAAAGACCTTTTTATTGTTGTAACATTTGTTACATTTGTATTCGGTTTTTAATAAATAACTAATTAATCTATTTATAATAATGGTTAGTAGAACATCTATTTCTTCGTTTTTATTAGTTTTCTTTTTACTTAACTCTATTTCTACAATACAAGCTCAAGACGGTGAAAGCCTCTTTAAATCAACTTGTGCGGCTTGTCATAAAACAAGTAGTAAGAAATTAATTGGTCCTGGATTGGCAAATGTTCAGGATAAGTATTCTAAAGAATGGTTTAAAAGTTTTGTTGCCTCATCACAATCTATGGTAAATAGCGGGGATCCCGATGCCGTAAAAATATTTGAAGAGTACAACAAAATTGTAATGCCTGATCAAGCATTATCGGATGCACAATTAAATGCAATCTTCGATTATATTGTAAGTGTGAGTCCTGCAAAATCTGATGGAGCTGTAGCTGTTGAAGAAGAAGAGATTCCTTTTTTGCCAACTGAAGAAGATGTATTAATAGGACAAGCTCTGTTTTCAGGAGTTCAGTCATTCGAAAATGGTGGAGCTGCATGTATTTCTTGTCATAATGTAAGATCTGATGCAATTATTTCAGGAGCAAGTTTAGCGAAAGATCTAACAGATGTTTTTGAAAGACTTGGAAAAGATGGAGCAGGGGGAGTTATAACAGGCTTACCTTTTCCTCAAATGAAAGTCTCTTATCAGAACCATAAAATTACAGAAGATGAAGCGTTTATGTTACTGGCATTTTTAAAAGATGTTGGGGAACAACAATATTATCAAGGAGTAACCTCTTATCAAAATGTCCTATTAATGTGGGGTGTAAGTGGAGCTGTTGTTTTAATGGGAGTCTTTCCATTATTCTGGTATAAGCGTAAAAAAGAATCAGTGAATAAAAGAATTTACGACAGACAAATTAAGTCTCGTAATTAAAAATAAATATAACTAATTAAACTGCTACTATGAGTTGGATTGAAGATATTATTTCTCCCCAAACAAGACAATGGGAAGAATTTTATAAAAATCGTTTTCAGCACGATAGAATTGTAAGAAGTACTCA
>Ga0164313_10005907_pt1 | contig 10815 bp, 13 predicted proteins | sample GuaBasSedimGuay4_FD_113735 | JGI IMG/M metagenome (GOLD analysis project Ga0164313, IMG submission 113735) | Subseafloor sediment microbial communities from Guaymas Basin, Gulf of California, Mexico - Guay4, Core 4569-4, 0-3 cm | ecosystem: Environmental > Aquatic > Marine > Hydrothermal vents...
AAATACGATCCTCAACTGCACTGTGTGGTATCGTTTACCGAAGCCTACGCCATTGAACAGGCAAAAAAAATGGATGCAGAACTGGCCTCAGGTATGGACCGCGGAATACTGCATGGCATCCCCTACGGAGCCAAAGATCTTTTCTCATTTCCCGGTTACCCCACTACCTGGGGTGCTGGTGCCTACAAGGAGCAGGAAATTGACCAGACTGCCGGGATCATTAAAAAACTGGAGGAAGCAGGTGCCATTCTTTTGGCCAAGACCACCCTGGGCGCACTGGCCATGGGAGATGTTTGGTTTGCCGACACAACCCTGAATCCCTGGAACCTGGAAGAGGGATCCAGCGGATCATCGGCTGGTTCTTCTGCTGCCACCGCAGCCGGATTGGTCCCTTTTGCCATTGGTACCGAAACCTGGGGATCCATTGTCTCACCCGCCACCCGGTGTGGAGCTACCGGGCTCAGGCCCACCTACGGAAGGGTAACCCGGTCGGGTGCCATGGCATTAAGCTGGAGCATGGATAAGGTGGGTCCCATCTGCCGGAGCGCCACCGATTGTGCCATAGTTTTTGATGCCATTCGGGGATTGGACCCCAAAGATAAAACCCTGCTCGATGCTGGATTTACCTACCCGGGTGAGGTGGATCTGTCAGAGCTTAAAATAGGGTATTTTAAAACGGCTTTTGATTCCAGGTATGATGTCTCCAAATTTGATAAGGAGTCCCTTCGGGTGCTGAGAAAACTGGGGGCAAAGCTTATTCCGGTGGAACTGGACAATGATTCACTTCCCATCTATGCCATGTCAATTATCCTGGAGGCTGAAGCAGCGGCGGCATTTGACGATCTCACCCGATCCAACCGCGATACCCTGTTGGTGCGACAGCACCGCTATGCCTGGCCCAACACCTTCAGGACCGCCAGGTACATCACCGCTGTGGAGTACATCCAGGCCAACCGAATCAGGCATGACCTTATAGAGGATTATCACAGCAGGATGAAAGAGTTTGATGTGGTGGTTCTACCCTCCTACCAGGGCGGCGATCACCTTCTGGCCACCAACCTCACCGGACATCCGGTGGTGGTGGTCCCCAACGGCTTTAAGGAATCTGGATCGCCCACCAGCATCAGTTTCCTGGGAAATCTCTTTGATGAGGGCACCATCCTGGCCGTGGCTGCCGCTTACCAGGAGGCCACGGAGTTCAATAAGAAGAAGCCTCCACTATTCGAATAGAGCTGAATCTGAAAATCAGGATTTCAGGGATCGCTTGTTCAACAGGTGGTCCAGACTGTATTTTCCGGAGCCATAGACCACAAGGGCAAACAGCATAAGGAAATAGTAGAGGGGAATCTCAAATCCATTTTCACCTGCAGGGAATCCATTGGGCAGATGTACGGTAAGGGTGGCAATGACCATCACAAACATCATGGGGATGGAGATCAACCTGGTTCCAAGACCCACAATAAGTAGTACAATCCCCGTCACTTCGGTCACCATTGACAAGGTCGCAGTTACCATAGGGAGCGGATAGTTCATACTCTCAAACCATTCGGCTACTCCCGACAGGTTCTTTACTTTCATCATGGCCGGTTCATAAAAGCCCAAAGCCAGTATCCATCGGAACATCAGCAACGGAACATCACGCAGCTTTCCCGTTCCTTCTATAAATCTATTATATAAGGTTCTCATTTTGTGTATATTAAAGGTTATTCTTTAAGGTAGCCGAGGATCAGTCTTTTATCTATCAAATCCCCGATAAACTTCTCGAGTGCATCGTCCAGGTACTTAATACTTTCTATACCTGCAGTCTGCGCGATATCGCCCTTCAGATCTTTCAGAGGAAGATCCTCTTCCATCAGTCGGGCCAGGATATAAGTGTGAATGCCAGAAAGGTTAAGGAACTTTACATTTCCGGTATCAGGAACCCGGAAAATCAGTACAAAGTAGTCCCCTTTCATATCTGCAGCCGCAGCCGCAGGATGCATATGGACCGGGTAGTTGAGTCTGATCATCTCAAACTCGGGATTCAGGGCCAGACGGTCCATAAAAATATTTCCACTGGATAAATACTCCGGGAAAGGTTTGTCGGGCATGGTATGCACCTCTATCTCTATCCACTCGAAATAGAGCAGGTCTTCAAGATAGGGCTTCTGAATCCTGATGCCCGTCTCCTTCATCAGGTGATAATTATAAAACTCATAGGGAAGCTTCCATATCTGGGGAGTCTGCGGAAGTCCTTTGGAAAAGAACTCCTGGACCAGCTGGTCCCACTCCTCCTCCCCCAGCGCTGCCAAGGTAATGGGGAAAGCCCGGTCCATGTTACTACGAATCACATTGTAAACAAGTCTTCGGTAGTGATTCACCCTGCCCGGGATAATTCCGGGGATCTGTTCCCCCTCACCTGTCCGGCAGTAGTCCCCCAGGATATCCTGGATCCGTGCGGTATCTTCACTAAGCTTCATAAGGTACCTTCCACTGTTTTTTAATAATGCTTTTTAACTGGAGGATTTCAGACTGGATCTGCTCCAGCTCATCGAAATTGTAATCTCGTTCCAGCAAAACAGGGACCGGATCCATTTTCCGGATGGTCCACTCGAAAAGTTCATAGACAGGGTCGATAATGGGCTGACCATGGGTGTCAATAATCAGGTCGGGCTCTACCTTCTGGTGACCGGCCATATGTATATAGGCCACACGGTCCAGTGGCAGGCTGTCAATGAACGCATGGGCATCGTACTTGTGATTGAATGCATTTACATAGACATTATTCACATCCAGTAACAATTTGCAGTCGGCCCTTTCCACAATCTCATTCACAAACTCAATTTCAGTCATCTCGGCTGCAACCGGTGTATAATAGGAGACATTTTCGATGGCCAGGGGTCGCTCCAGAAAGTCCTGAACCTGCCTGATGCGATCCACTACATGGTCCACTGCATCCTTTCGAAAAGGGATGGGCAGGAGATCATAGAGATGTGCATTTCTGCTCTTGGTATAGCTCAGGTGTTCGGAAAAGATCTCTACCCTGTTTTCATCCAGGAAATTTTTCAGCTCCCCTATAAACTTCCAGTCCAGCTCTTCTGCACTCCCCAGTGACAGAGAGAGACCGTGACAGGTAACGGGATACCGATCCACTGCTTTTTGCCTGATCCGGTTCCAGTACCCTCCAATTCCCATCCAGTTTTCAGGTGCAAACTCCAGGAAATCGGGAGTGAGGATATGACTGTCGATTATTTCATCGGCTATATCCCTTCTGAGTCCTATGCCAACCTTGCCTTCCATCTTTGTCTGTTGTTCTCTTTTTTTTTAAGAAGAGCCCCGGGGATCCCGGGGCTCTGTCCAGATCGGTTTTAACCACATTTACCTTCACCACGATAGGTGTCCTTAGACTCACCCTTTGATCTGGATCTCTTAAAATTGATTACTTCTTCTTCTTACTCTTTTTCTTGGACTCTTCTTTGGTGTCTGCTGTCTTTGCATCTGCAGTCTGAGTGTCAGCTGTCTTTGCATCTGCTTTTTTAGCATCTTCCTTTTTGGCCTCTGTTTTCTTGTCATCTTCACCGCATTTTCCTTCACCACATTTTCCTTCACCACATTTCAGCTCACCGAACTTATAGGCAGTGGACTCAGCACCATTTACCTGGTTCTGATTAATAAGTTGACTGCGAACCTCAGAACCTGAACCCAAATCGTTATAGGCCAGAATATCGGGACTGGCAGATGGGGCTGCTATAAGTGAAGTTGTCAAAAGTGCTCCTGCAATAATTGATGCGGATTTTAAGATCTTTTTGTCTGCTTTCATGATAATTTTATTTAATTATTATTTAAAAAATGATTTTCAATTGATTTGATGGTTTAGACGCCAGTGCTGTATCTTCCTTACAATAAAATCTTAAGGAGGCCGGATTTTAACATTTATTTGGCATTTACGCCCTCCTCCACCGCCTGCTTCATTTTGTCACAGGCTTTGCCTGAAAGGTGATGGTGGCAAGGTTCATGGTGAGCGCTTTCCCGGTATTCCGATACAGTGCTATCAAGCTGTTTGATTTGCAATGCATATTTGCGACAGAGGTGACAAGAAAGCAAATGCATCTTCAGCCGCATCCACTTTGCAAATCCCAGTCGGTTGTCCTGCTTATAAGAGATAAGAAAACTTGCCTCATCACATGCAATCATAAACTTGCTCATAAAAACCATTATGCTATTTGTCATTCTCTTTAGCATTTCATTTCAACCATTTGCTTTCCAGACATGTTCTCATTTTGAGCCTTGCCCTGTGAAGCATTACCCATAAATTAGACGAGGTGATCCCAAGCTCCTTACAAATCTCGTCCGAATCTGCCTCATCAATCATCTTCATTATAAAGGCGGCAGCCAGGTTTGGGGGAAGGTTCTCAATGCACCACCTGATAATCTCTCTGAGCTCCCCCTGTTCGATTTCTCCTTCGGGTAAAAGGGATTTTGAGTGGGGTCCCTTTCCTTCCAGCCAATGTCCTTTAAAGGGACCCTGGGTGCGATAGAAATCTCCATCCGTAATGTCCTGTTCGTATTCGGCCATGGACGATACTTTCGATGAGTACTGCTTCCGGTAGGTGTCAATGATTTTCCTTTTCAGTATAGAGATCAGCCAGGTCCGCTCAGAGCTCTTTCCCTGAAATTTATCTTTTGCCTTCAATCCGGCCAGGAAAGTTTCCTGCACCAGGTCCTCCGCTTTCTCCCGGTCATTTACCCTTACAATGGCATAATTTAACAGGTAGTTGCCATGCTGTTCCACCCACATCCGGGGCTTAAGGGTATGTTTTCCTTTATCCGACATTAGAATCTGCAGGGAGTACCTGTGAAAACCATTACAAGATAAAAAAAACTCACAGAGTTCGTCTGGAATTGCCTATTTTTACGCCATTAACTGAATATTGTAAAGTGAGTAATCTCAATGAAAATAATAGATACAAATGGATTTAAATGTCCGCAGCCGCTCATCATGCTGAAGGAGGGACTCCAGGAGATGGAGAAGGGGGAGAACGTGACCATTTATACCGATAATGAATCCTCGCTGAAGAACCTGGTTACCTACCTCAGGGACCAGGGGGTGGAGCCGGAGGTATCGAGCAACGAAAAGGTGCATGCCATTGTGACCCGGCGACCTGAAGCAAACCTGATTGATACAGATCCTGCAGCTTATTGTGAAACCGGAATTGTGGTTAATAATTATGTGGTATGCATCAAGAGTGAACTGATGGGTGAAGGCGATCCCGAACTGGGTAAGGTACTAATGGAGACCTTTATGGATAACCTAAAGCTGCAGGAGCAGCTTCCCACCCATGTGGTGCTTTACAATAGCGGTGTAAAGCTGGCCATGAAGCAATCTTCTGTCTGCAGTTCTCTTTCCGAGCTTGAAGAGCTGGGCACCCGTGTGATGCTCTGTGGTAGTTGCATTGACCACTATGGACTGCAATACGACATTGGCGTGGGGATGATATCCGACATGGTGGTGATTACTGAAACTATGGCCATAGCAGGTCACGTCATCTATCCATGATCCACTGAGCCCATGAACCAGAAATTTGATCTTCTCTCAACCATCGAATATGGAGGGTGTTCCTCCAAACTACCGGCCGGACTCCTTTCAGAAGTTCTTAAGGAGCTCCCTGTGGCCGTCGATCCAAACCTCCTGGTGGATGTGGATACCCACGACGATGCAGGGGTGTACAGGATAAACGAAGAGACCGCACTGATCTTTACCACCGATTTCTTCCCTCCCATCTGTTCCGATCCTTTCGAGTTCGGGGAGATCGCTGCAGCCAATGCCCTCTCGGATGTGTATGCCATGGGCGGTACTCCGTTGCTGGCTCTCAACCTGATGATGTTTTCGCAGGAGAAGATTCCCATGCATGTATTCGGAGAGATTCTGAAAGGGGGAAATGAGAAGGTAAGAGAGGCCTCGGCCCTGATTGTAGGCGGGCATACCATCGACGACCATCCGCCCAAATATGGACTGGCGGTGGTTGGCACCGTTCACCCCGACAAGCTGATCACCAATGCAGGGGCCAGGCCAGGCGACCGGCTGATACTAACCAAATCCATTGGGACAGGGGCCCTGGTATCCGGACAGAAAAACGGACTCTCAAAACCGGAACACTACCGGATGGCCCTCCATCAGATGAAGCGGTTGAACCTGAATGCTGCCCAGGCTGCCGGGAAATTCGGGGTGAAGGGAATGACAGACATCACGGGGTTCGGACTGGCAGGTCACGCCTTAAAAATGGCAGATGCAAGCCAGGTCAGTTTCAGGATTCATACCGGACAGGTTCCATTGCTCCCCGGATCATTCGATGTATTTGAAAAAGGGAGCATTCCAGGTGCCACCTTTCGGAATCTCGAATTCACCGGTAAAGAGGTTCATTTCACCAGGAGTGTGGGGTACAACCTGAAGATGCTGGTCCACGATGCCCAGACATCGGGGGGACTGCTGATGGCAGTGAATCCCGACCACGCCGATCAGCTGGTCAGGGAGATCAACCTGACAGATCCCGATTCGGGTGCGGTGATCATTGGAGAGGTATTGCCCCGGAGTCCGCGGATCCTCTATTTCGAATAATCCATGTCGATTTTTGCTACATTTGTATTATGAGCAGGCACAGTACCTATAGCTATATCTACAATGTACAGCGGATGATTCTGCTGATATTTTATACCACCACCGCCATCGCGCTCTCCATACCACTGCTAAAGCTGGTAACCACCATCTGGCCCGATCACTTCTATCCCCTGATTATTGTACTGGTTATCTACATCATCCTGGTGGTAGTCGTGGGATCACTGATCCATGTAATCAGTTTCATTCCCTTTAACCTGGCTGCCTCATTTGATCCCATAAAGAATGACATTGCCTCCGGTCAGATCGTGAATATGGATCAACTGGGAGAACGCATCACCTCATTTACAGTGGATTTCTTCAATTTTTCGTTTCTGGATATTGCCCATGCCTTTATCCAGACCGGCGATTCGAAGCTGATTTCCCATGAGGAGATACCCCAGTTGGAGAAGGTGCTGGAGGAGTATGAAATGCTTGATAAAAGCAAACAATTGGAGGAGGTCATGCGGGCTGGAGAGATATCCACACCGCAGGGCCGCTATCACCTCTATATACTCCCCATCTGGTTTGGCGGCCACTGGTTGGGATATATGGCCCTGCTTTCAGAAAATCGAATCAACCGCTTTTTTCAAAGGTTTCTCAGTGAGTATGAAAACAACTTCCTGGACGACCAGGTCATGCATATTGTACACCATATGAAAAGGTAAGCGGGAATGGGACCGGCGTTGATCTATATTACCATCAGTTGCCTGATCATCTGGCGCTCTTCCCATGGCTTTGAGATTGCTTCCGATTATTTGGGGCGAAGGCTCCCGGCGGGGATCAAGGGAGCTACATTGAATGCCATTGCCAGCTCCATGCCCGAATTCCTGACCACCATCTTCTTCCTGTTCTATCTGCGAGATGCAGAAGGTTTTTCGGGGGGATTGGGAGTCACTTCGGGCAGTGCACTCTTTAACCTGCTAATTATACCTGCCCTGGCGGTTCTGGTCATCTTCTCCACTGGAAAAGGAAAGTCCATTGTTTTGAATAAGAGAGTGCTGATGAGGGAGGGAGCGGTTTTGCTAATCTCACAGATCATATTTGTGAATATCCTGTTCAGTGGGGAGCTACTGGCCATCCATGGATTGATACTGGTGTTGATCTATTTACTCTACCTGGGATTGCTCTACAGCATTACCCGGAGAAAGAAGATGGCCGATCCCGGGTTTAAAACCCCTGAGCAACGAACCAGGCGCTCCATACCTGAAAAAATCCTCATTCTCGACATTACCCATCTGGTGCTGAATGGGAAAGAGATCACCCGGGGACGTGCATGGTCCCTGCTGGCCGTGAGTACCCTGGTGATGACCTTTGGTACCTGGCTGCTGGTCTATGCCACCGACCATATTGGGGAGGTGACCGGGATTCCTCTGATTTTTGTGGCTGTGGTACTTTCGGCAATTGCCACCTCGGTTCCCGATACCATTATCTCTATTAAAGATGCCCGAAAAGGCAATTACGACGATGCGGTAAGCAATGCCCTGGGAAGTAATATTTTCGATATTGCCTTTGCTCTGGGGCTCCCGGTATTGCTCTTTAACCTCTTCTATAAGGAGACCATGATCCTCAATCCCGAAGTGCTTGCCTTTACCAAGGAAGTGTGGGTATTCCTGCTGATAGCTACCTTCCTGGCTCTGGCCATCATGCTTGTAGGTAAAGTATTCAACCGCTTCAAAGCAATCCTGTTGCTGAGTATCTACCTCCTGTTCCTGCTGTTTGTGGGAACCCAGGTTGATGAAAATCTGCAGGGGATTGGTCAGCCCATCGGTGAATTTTTGAAGGGTGTGGCCAACTGGATTGGTGAGCGCCTCCGTTAACCTGGCCGGGATATCTCCTGTTCAGGTGGCCCCGTCCATATGTAACTTTAACATCTGTGCTACCTCCACATCTGCCTCTAGCCAGTCCAACTCATCCAGCTCCTCAAAAGGCACCCATCTGAATGAATGATGTTCAGTTAGTTCAATGACACCCTCCAGGTGCTGACAGATAAAGGGAATCAACTCAAGCGCTTCCGATCCGTAGTTGTGTCTCACGGTCGGCAACTGCTTTCCAACCGACACCTCAATCCCCAGTTCCTCCCTGATCTCGCGCCTGATCCCCACTTCAGGTTTCTCTTCCTCTTTCACTTTTCCACCGGGGAACTCCCACTTCATGGGATGGGGCATCTGCCTGCTGCGCTGGGTGACCAGCACACCGCCCTCTTCAATGATCAGGGCACAGGTTACCCGAACCGGGCTTGTATGACGCTTCATCAGTATCTTCTCCGTTTGGGATAGTCCACATGGATCTCTTTCACATGACCCCGGCCAATCCCATTCCAACTTTCCGATTTGAGGGTCACCACCACCACACCCGCCGTAGGCAAGTTATCCAGCGGGTCGCTCAGGAACTGATTGGCATAGGCCGTCCAGGATGGATTATGACCGAAGATAGCCAGGCTATGAACATTAGAAGAGACTCCCGATACCACCTTTTCTATATCTGATATATAGGCATCATAAAGGGATTCGTGAATCTGCAGCGCCATTGGTTTCAGCCTCCAGAACCTGGCCATGATCAGTGCGGTATTCAATGCCCTGCTGGCAGGGCTGGAAAGCAAGAGTTCGGGGATCAGACCCTCATTGGCCAGCCTTTTTGACATCTCCTCTGCATTCTGAATGCCCCGTTCTGCCAGGGGACGATCTATGTCATCCAGTCCCTGATGGTCCCAGCTCGATTTGCCGTGTCGTATGATAAAAAGTTTTCGCTCCATGATCTCTCAAAGTAGGTTACTGGCCAGATCGGCCAGGTAGCTGCGCTCCCCTTTAACCAGGTGTACATGTGCAAAAATATCCTGACCCTTCATGCGGTCTGCCAGGTAGGTGAGCCCGTTGGATTTGGTGTCCAGATAGGGAGAGTCGATCTGCTGAATATCTCCGGTAAATATCATTTTGGTTCCCTCTCCGGCCCTGGTGATAATTGTTTTCACTTCGTGCGGAGTCAGGTTCTGAGCCTCATCCACGATGAAAAAGACCCTGGAGAGGCTTCGTCCCCTGATGTAAGCCAGGGGTGTAATGACCAGCTTTTCGGTCTGCTGCATCTCTTCGATCCGGGAGAACTCCTTGCTCTGTTGCTTAAACTTCTGCTTGATCACCGAGAGGTTATCAAACAGGGGCTGCATATAGGGACCAATCTTCTCGTCCACATCACCGGGCAGATATCCCAGATCGCGGTTTCCCAGGGGCACAATGGGACGTGCCAGGAAGATCTGGGTATACATTTTCCGCTGGTGAATGGCCGCCGCAAGTGCTAACAAGGTCTTGCCCGTACCCGCTTTCCCGGTGAGGGCCACTAGCTGCACTTCAGGCCTGGCCAGTGCATCCAGTGCAAAGGTCTGTTCCGCATTGCGGGGATCAATTCCGTAAGTACGGGTCTTTTCCACCCGGTTTACCACCTTGTTAAAGGGATCATAATGCCCCAGACCGCTCTTGGAATCCTTTCTGAATATAAAGTACTGGTGCGCCACAGCAGGCTTCTTTAAATCGAAACGTTCCACCGGCACCCCTTCCATGGATTCGTACATATCTGAGATCACCGTCTCGTCATGCACATCGTTGGATTTTACACTTTCGTAAATATCCTCGATGTTCTGCACCATGTCGTTGTGGTAATCCTGGGCCATGATCCCAAGGGATTTGGCCTTCATCCTCAGGTTGATATCTTTGGTAATCAGGATAACAGGTCGTACGGTGCCATTCTGACTGTGCAGATACTCAGCAATGGCAAGGATCCGGTGGTCGGCTGTATTTTCAGGAAAAGAGGTAGAAAGTTTTTCTGAAGGGATCCTACCGGTACAGATACTTAGTTTGCCCTTTCCACGTCCCAGAGACAACCCCCCGTTAAAAAGTTTATCGCCACTTAACTTATCCAGCTCCCGGGTAAACTCCCGGGCGTGAAAATTGATGATGTCGTTCCCCTTCTTAAACCTGTCCAGCTCCTCCAGCACTGTAATCGGTATGCTGATATCGTGTTCGTCAAAATTGTGAATGCTCTTGTAATCGTGAAGTAAAACATTGGTATCCAGCACAAAGATCTTTCGATTTTTTTTCACAGCAGTTGCCATAAATCCCCTCCCTTTAAGTTAACTTTAGCACCGTTAAAAAATGCATAAAGTCATTCGATAGTATGGCTTCAAAATTAGG
>Ga0164313_10005908_pt1 | contig 10815 bp, 6 predicted proteins | sample GuaBasSedimGuay4_FD_113735 | JGI IMG/M metagenome (GOLD analysis project Ga0164313, IMG submission 113735) | Subseafloor sediment microbial communities from Guaymas Basin, Gulf of California, Mexico - Guay4, Core 4569-4, 0-3 cm | ecosystem: Environmental > Aquatic > Marine > Hydrothermal vents >...
GCCTTATTGTACTGGTGTAATTCCTCATGAATGTTCATCTTAAGTCGCATTGCCCAGGCTTCGTTTCCCCCGGCTTCAATCATTTTATCAACGAGCTTGAGGCCATCGTTCAGATTCACTTTCGGATAATAATAATAACTGGCGCCCATCCCATATTGATCTGCATCTTTACATTTTCCGGTCAATAATTCCTCATTGATAAACGTCATTACTTCTGCATCAGTAGTCGTTTCAACTTCAAATCCAATTTGTGTGTCGACCCAGGATATATATATTTTTGCATTATTTGGAACGAAGTCAATATCAATGGTTAGCGCCTCGTAATACCGGTTTGACTTATGCGCTATAGCCGGAAATCTCACCACGTCATTTTTGGAGTTATAATCATAACTCCCATATAGTGTTGTATCAGTATTTAAAATCACCACCCATTCATCTTTCCCGGGTATTGTGAATAATGCGTAAGCACCAGCAGCAACCGGCGCACCTCCAACCTTCACTGGTTTGTCAAAATATATTTTTGTGCACCACCCCGCGCCTGTTCTCCATACTTCGTCCCATGGTACGAGTTCTCCATAGATGACCCGACCGCGGGCGCTGGGCCTTTCATATTTCACCTTGATCGTAGTATGGCCAACAATCTGCGTTACGCTACCCTCGGGACTCAATGATGGAAAATCTATTTGTGCATGTAATGTGCAAGTTGTAGCCAGAACACACACGGCCACCATCATCTTAAGATACATTCTTTTCATCTGGGACATTTAATGATGCATACCAAAGAAACGACAACGACAAGAACAAAATCAATTTAACCTGTTAAATCACTGTTAACAAGCAAGCTTACACAAGTGTTTGCAGTTTTACTCTGGCTTGGGTTTCTTTGGGAATAAAAACTGGATCTGAAATCTGGTCTGCAAATCTCCTACGCCATCGGGCTTTTCGACATTATAGTATAAATGTGCACTAAGATTGATAGGTTGCTTTCCAATTCTAATTACTTTGCCGGCACCAGCTCCCACGGGGATCACCCACTTCTGTCCTTCAGCCCCATTCCAGTTAGCTGTCATGATTGGCGCAGTTACAAGGTACCATGCGTTTGCCAAATTATAATTCACAAAGTATTGGAACAAAAACTTATTCTCACTGACATCACCGAATGTCTTGATATTATTTGTGACGAATCCTGTGACCCATTTGTCTATGGTCGTCAGTACCACAAGAGAAGGTCCGATTCCAAACTCCCGGCTTCCGAATTCATTTGCTTCAGAAGAAGTGGGTATTTGTAAAACAGGCCCCACGCCCCACGTGATTTTTGTTTTTTTTGTTGGAGAAAGCCAAGCTGTATAAACAATATCACCAACTCCAGTACTGCTTTTATCCTCCGTCGATGAAGGTTGAGTAATGATTGGAATGATAATTCGGCTGATGAGATTGACCTTGCTTCCGATCCCAACCGGTATCACCGGCTGTATGTTCAGTATATTCTGTGCCCGCCCATGTGGCTCATTGTCAAAAGTGGTATTGTTCTGAAACGGCAGGCTGTACATCGCCGCAAGCGGGTTTTGAGTCGCTTTGGCAAGATCTCCATCCGATTGTGCATTCGCCTGATGTTGGCCAAATGAGAACAATGCAAGGGCGCATAGAAGACGTATATTTTTTATCACTTTTATCGTTGACTGATCTGGCGCAAATATACGATGTTTTGCACTGTGACTTCAATGGTAAAGCACCTGCTTGCGGCCTCCATGGACCATCAAATCAATTATTTCATCACTGACAGGCCCTCACAAACTATGATCTGGTTGACGCATCAAATACCCCTACAAACTACCGTCTCATTTCCAGGACCAGGAATGCGCTATCCATGACATTTCCCGTCAAAATCAAATCACCAAAAGGTGCTGCCACTGTAGATGCGGACATGGCACTCCCATCTTCAATATAGACGGTCTCAAGGGTATAATCTCCTTTGCTCCGATAATGTATTGTGATGATCTCAGAGGGCGAGGTTTCCTCTTTACCCTTTGCATAAGCTGCATATCTCAGGAGGTTTGGGTGTGCACCTATCCAAAGATTTCCCTCCGCGTCAAATTCAATATTATCCACTCCTGTTCCACATGGTAGTGTCTCAATAAATTCAAGTGTGCCGTCATGATTTTTTGAAAATACCTTAACCCAAAAACCCCTGGGTGATGCCACAAATAATAAATTGCGTTTCTTATCATAATTTATGCCATTGGCATATACTATCCCATTTGCAACTTCGCTATATCCATTGCCATTAAAATACACCACATTCGAAACCGGCAGTCCTGCATAATCTTCCAGCAGTCGACCTATGCCCTTTGTGTATGCATGGTCGTTAGTGAAATAAAAGCGATTCTCGTCCAACATCACAAGATCGTTAGGGCTTACGATTGATGGATCTGTCAACGTATTTTGGAAAGTCAGTTCTTTACCATTCAATTCAAACACTTCGATCGAATGCCCGTCAGACGTATGGTTTATTGCCATTACATGATACGTCTGACCGAGCTTAATCATCGAAATGCCATGCGGATGAAACGGCTTGTGAAAAGAACCCGAAAGGTATGTCATTTCATAATTCCCACTCTTTAAGTCAAGATAATATAACCCATCGCGCCTTGCATTCTCTGGATAAATACCTCTTCTGTCTGTGGATGAAATGAGAGCAAAACTATCGGACAGACTCACTGTGATATCCTCCGCTCCTGGCAGCATTATTTTCTTTACAACTTCGCCTTCGAATTTATTTTCAATGGTTCTGAAAAATCCTGTAGAGATAAATATATAAACCACAAAGCATATCAATAAGATAACGACGATCATGGCGAATATTTTCATATGGCGCATCATTGGGTCTATTTAATTCAGTATACACAAAATTGCATTCTCTTAAAGATATAAATATTGACAAACTGTAGATATTCACGTATCATTTTCTACAGAATGAGTAGCTTGAGGTAAATGTTGATCCTGAACTGCATCTGTCATTTGAAGGCAGGTGTTTTACCAGCAATAATCAGGTACGACACGTGAGACATTCGCAGCCAAAAAAGTGAATCTGATAAATTTGCATTGAGGATTGGTTTATATCCACGGGCGAATCAGTCTTCATCGTGAAGACATGCGACGTCAAAAGAAAGGTGATGTGATTATTTAGCTTTGGGAAATCGTTTACTAAGACTTACAAATCAGACTCATGAAGAAGACAGTCCCCATTTTGAAAATTCTGTATGTTGCTGTTCTGGCAGTAGTTTTCACCCATACCACACAGGCCCAGACCAGGGATATTCTCGATAGCGGGGGCATTCTCTCGCCAGAGCAGGCGTCGTATGATGTCAAATATTACAATCTCACGCTGGATGTATGGCCCGATGACAAATCGATTTCCGGGACAGTCACCATCAGAAGCCTGATTGTGCAGCCCATGTACTACCTGGTACTCGATCTGGATACAATGCTGACAGTAAGTGCAATAGGAGAAGCCCTTTTTTTAGAAAATGATGCCAACAGTCAAGACGTTGTCCAGAAACAAGATGTCACTCTGAGGCCTGCTGTGCTTCCCCTGCATTATACGAGGAGGGCAGGACAAATCTGGATAGATCTGGGCCGTACCCGTCAGCCGGGAGAAACACTCCAGGTCATCGTGTCGTATCACGGCAAACCACGAGAGGCCAGGCATGCGCCGTGGGATGGAGTTTTTACGTGGGCACATACAAAATCAGGTGCACACTGGATCGCGACGACTTGTCAGGGCGAAGGGGCTGATCTGTGGTGGCCATGCAAGGATCATGTCTCGGACGAGCCCGATTCTATGGACCTGCACATCACTGTTCCAGCACCCCTTGTGGTTGCGAGCAATGGGCGATTGGTCGGGACATCAGATGCCGGGGATGACCGAAGTACGTATTCGTGGCATATTTCACAACCGATCAATATCTACAATGTGGCACTGAATATTGCGCCATATGAGTTGATCGAATCGGAGTATAAAAGCGTGACGGGGGAGACCTTTCCGTTTCAGTTTTATGTGCTGCCGGAAGATTTCAAAAAAGGGCAAAAGATCTTTCCTGAATTTCAGGAGCACATGCGTTTTTTCGAGGAATTGCTCGGGCCTTATCCTTTCAGAGCGGATAAATACGGTGTGGTACAAACCCCGCATCTGGGGATGGAGCATCAGAGCATCATTGCATACGGTGCAAACTTCAAGAACGGCTCGATGACGGGTGGCAAGGACTGGGGGTTTGATGCCCTTCACCATCACGAACTGTCACACGAATGGTGGGGAAATCTCATTACGAATGCAGGTTGGGAAGATATGTGGATTCACGAGGGATTCGGGACCTATATGCAAGCATTGTATTGTGAGCAACTCGGTGGACAAGAGCGTTATGATGCCTTCATGCAAAGTAGCCGTGACTTCAAGAATACGTTTGCCGTCGCACCACGGGAAACCAAGACATCAAACGAAATTTACAAGGCGCCGATTTATCCCAAGGGGGCATGGATACTGCATACCCTGAGGTACTATATCGGAGATGAAGCATTTTTTAGTGCTCTCAGACAGTTGGTCTACCCTACCCTGAAACATGCGAGCGCTACTGATGGCAGTCAGTGCCGCTTTGTGACGACCGATGATTTTCTGCGTATTGCGGAGTCGACCGCGGGCAAGGATCTGGAGTGGTTTTTTGATTTATATCTGCGCCAACCGGCATTGCCTGTCCTGTATGTGAGCCAAAATGATAGAGAGGTCACTTTACGTTGGTCGAGTCCCACCGGAGGGGATTTCCCGATGCCCCTGGAGGTCGGCTTGGGTGATCGAATCAAGACGGTTGTGATTCCGGTAACGGAAGAAGGAATTACAATAAAGCTTCGGAAAGGAGAGAGTTTTCAAGCTGATCCCGGGCGGCGTATTTTATGTGAGATTGAGCTGTCGGATTAGTGGCTCTGTGAAATAATTCTGTCCCTCCTTCGCTAAAGCTACGGCAGGCAATGCACCCCTTTGGGGTTTATTTTTTTGTGCGCCTTTCATCCCGTTAAGGGTTATAAGCTACCCTCATCAGGCATGTGACATCATTCAAAATTTAAAATTTAAAACTCAAAATTCTCCGAAGGAGTCCTTTGGACAAAATTCCACCCTGCGTAACTACGCAGGACGCTTAGCCTTCCACCTCCTATGCGTCCACAGCCAAAATTCCGGCTTCTCAACGATATCCTTCTCAATACTCTTCGTGCACAATTCTGTAATTGCTCCGTGCGGCAGATCGTTAGGCGATTCTGTGATCACTCTGAACTCTACCTCGTAATGTCCCCTCTTGACCTTGTGTACCGCGGTATGTACAACAGGGCGATTATACTCCTTGGCATATCTCTCGGCCCCAAAAGCAACCACGGTGTCCTGATTTAAAAAGGTCATCCAATGGCCTTTGCTTGCTCGCCCCGGGTTTTGATCCATTCCGAAAACCATCGCGTTTCGCACGCCAAAATCCGTTTCGAAAGTCACTTTAGTTTCCGGAATTGGTACCATTAATAAACGATATTTCTCCCGTGACTTTTTCATCTTTCCATCGAAGAATTTATTGTGCAGGGCTTTGTAAATACCTATTGGCATATGCTTTACTTTCAAACCAATTCCCTGCGCCACAATTTCCCAGTTGTTAAAATGGCCTCCTATTATCATGATGTCCTTTCCCTCCTGAAACCATTTTTCCATGATTTCCGGATTCCTCAGAACAACGCGCTTTCTTAATTGCTTTTCTGAAATCGTAAATCCTTTCAGGCTTTCCACAACCAGGTCGCAAAAGTGATGGTAGAATTTGCGCATGATATTATTGAGATCTTCATTGCTTTTTTCAGGAAAAGAGTTCTTGAGATTGGTCAGGGTCACTTCCCTTCTATATCCTATGACTGAATATACGATCAGAAAAAGAAAATCTGAAAAGCCATACAGAAGCCTGTATGGTAGAATTGATATTGGTAAAATGACGAGGTAATATAAAATTCGACTTCCCATATATTCAAGTGGTGTTATTGCCCAGATGGCATGTCTTTATGGTTTTACTCAATACTGATCTCTTGGCCAAGTCGTGTTTCATCCTGTGCTAGAAGGTTCATTGCCTTTTCGACATCGAGCTGTTCATACGGTAATGACAGATAGTATGGGAGCTCGGTCTGCTCTTTTGTCAAAACGATAAATTTTGAATCGGCAAGTCGCTCGACAACCGAATGAATGGTTTGCTCAAGATTGCCGGGAGGAGATCCTTTGTACTGTGTCGATAAAAACTCGATGAGTTGATCTATCGAATGTTGACCATCACCGAGATGCACTACCAGCCCGAACCATGCTTCAAGCTCCTGTCTTTCGTTGTCGGGATTGTGGATATCAATGATCGATATCGTATTGCCCTGCTTCGAATAGATGACATTCCGATAAAAATATTGAGTTGTGTCCATAGTTATCAGGTTGTGGCAATTACCGTAGGGTTCGCCAGCAAATTTGCGCGAAATTATGGAATTCCGAGGCCAATCACTCATGTCAAGTCAGTTCACTGCATGATGCTCACTGCCTCTTCAATTTTTGCACTAAACGAAAGGAGTACATCACCGAGAATCTCCACCTGCTTACTTACCTCTTCATAATCCCGTTCCTCAATCGCCTCCCGCACACCGGGCAGGGTCTTCACACCATAACCCGTATAGAATCCCGGGGCATATACATGATGCCTGAACCATGGCCGGCGCGGCAGACCGTGATCACGAGTCAGCGATCTCTCCATCCCTTTGAGCACCTGATTGAGCGCTGCGGCGGATTTGGAGTCTGGCTCGTAGGACTTGGCTGCCTTGTCGTAAGCTGCCGCCTGCTTTTTCAACTCTTTAATTGCATTTTCCAGAGGCGCAAAATTGAAATACGGTACCTCATCCTGCACTTCGGGAATCACATTTACTTCCTTTGGATTAGCCACGAGGGCATATACACCATCCCTGATCAGACCGTTTTCCATTTCCGTTTTCTTGCGCATATCATCAGCCAATGCCGATACTTCATCAATATATCCGGCGACGATTTTCGAAAAATGCAAAAACTCAAAAGGCAACACCTCTGCATTTGCCAGTCGCATGCTTGTGCGCCCGGCTACCTTGGCAAGTGCAATCCCATAGGCAAAATCAGGATCCTTAAACCGCTTGTAAAGCTCATATGAATCATACATCGTGTGGTATTCTCCACCAGAGCTTTCACCTCCAAAGCCAAAATTGATTGAAGCAATGCCCAGATGCTGGAAGAAGGGTGAATAATCCGAACCGGAGCCAAGGGCAGACAGGTTATAGTGAGACCATGCCGGTCGGCCGCTTACAATCTCCACGGCATTCCGCCTTTCGAAAACTGAGACATCCTTTTGGGGATCCTGCACAGTCTGAGTAATTTCATTGAAGAACTTTTCGAGTGTATGGGAACCTCCGGCACCGAGATAGCCTCTTCCCGTTCCGTCGGTGTTGATATAGGCAACCACCTTTTGCTCTATCTCCTCCGCATGGGTTTCGACCCATTCGGTTGATCCCATTAGACCGGGCTCCTCTGCTCCCCAGGCACAATAGATCATTGTGCGCTTCGGATGGATACCTTTTTTGGCGAGCTCTCCTACCGCTCTGGCCTCCTCCATCAATGCGACCAGTCCGCTGATCGGATCGGCTGCACCATGCACCCATGCATCGTGATGATTTCCGCGCATCACCCATTCATCGGGATAGGTGCTGCCTTTCAATGTGGCAATTACGTCATAAGTCGGTTTCAGATCCCAGTTAAACTCCAACTTCAGACGGACCTTCGTGGGGCCAGGGCCGATGTGATATGTAATGGGTAAGGCACCCCTCCAGTTCGCCGGAGCGACTGGGCCCTCAAGCGCCTTCAGGAGAGGCAAGGCATCGTGGTACGAGATCGGCAAGACGGGAATTTTCGTCAATGAAGGTGCATCCTCGACAGCGAGGCGTACGGCATCATCAGTTGATCCATAGCCTGGAGTCAATGGATCCCCCGGCGCATATGGCAGGTCCATTACGGACCCTCGTTGCACGCCGTATTCATTTTTGAATGGGCCGATCGGGTAAACATCCCCGCGATAATACCCATCATCTTTTGGGTCAGAATAAATAATACATCCGATCGCTCCATTCTCAGCTGCCACTTTGGGTTTTATGCCTCTCCATGATCCCTGGTATTTTGCAATGACGATTTTGCCCTTGACATCGACTCCGCGTTTTTTCAACTCCAGATAGTCAGCCGGAATCCCATAGTTGACAAATACCAACTCAGCAGTGACATCACCATCGATTGAGAAGCAATTATATCCTGGCAGAGCTTCTTCCGTCTGTGTAGACGAGGCATCCCCATCTACAGGCGGCTCCATAAGACTCGCCTCAAAGACAGTGGGCTCTGTCATCGTCAGTATGCGCACCTTTGGTGTTGGAAAAAGCACATTGAATTTTTCCACTTTCACATCATATCCCCACTCAGTAAATTTTGCGGCGACGAAATCCACTACTTCTTTTCCATATGCGGATCCGACATGATGCGGTCGTGCCGACATATACTTCATCCATTCATCCAGATTATCGGCGTTGAGCAATTGGTCAAACTCTGCTTCCACCTCCAATTGAGTGGCTGCGGCTTCTTTTGAGAAACCCATTAAAGCTTCTGATTGTGCCACTAATACAGGTTGCAGGAAGAGGCACGTTATGGCTGCGAGTATGGTCGTTCGTTTCAACTTCATCATGTTGGTTTTTTCATTTCGTCTGATCATCAATAGTACGGTTTATCTTTTTTATATCGCGATGCTATAAGGATGAAAACATTCATGACCTTTTCGATCAATATGGCGTACCTCTGGCACGCAAATTCTTGCTACGTCCGTAGCTACCAATATGTGGCATCTCCGATGCCCAAACGATGCATTCGTTGTTAGCCGTCTTTCTTCGACTCTCCCGCTTCGCAATTGGATCAATACCACGCCCGACAACAGCGACAACAGCGACAATAGAGCCAATAGAGCCAATAGAGCCAATAGAACCAACAACCCAAAACGTCAATATTAAAGCCTGGGTAATCCTTCGGTATCCTTTTTATTTTTTACGGCAATAATACTTATCGCATATCCACCTCCCGGGGCACAATACTGTGACAGTTTTGACGCATTAGTCACGACGTATTTATTGATTTGATACGCCTTTGGATTCGTCTCGAAGTGTGCGTCAGCCTGGTCGCTGTAAATGGTAGCGATATATGTTTTATCCGGGCTCAGGAAATTAAATTCTATTTCAGAAGTACGCGCCTCTTCATCGTTTGTGCGACCCACAAACCAATTCTCTGTGCCCTTTTCCTTGCGGGCATAGGTGATATAGTCACCCGGCTCGGCCTCGAGTACTTTTGTATCGTCCCAGTCCAAAGCGACATCCACAATAAACTGGAATGCATCCAGGTGCTTCTCATAAGTCTCGGGCAGATCTGCTGCCATCTGCAACGGACTGTACATGGTCACATACAATGCGAGCTGCCTGGCAATCGTGCTATGGACAAACGACCCGTTGTCAGGATTGTACTCGCTGATATCCATTTCGAAAATCCCCGGTGTGTAGTCCATCGGTCCTCCTATAAGGCGTGTAAATGGAAGAATCGTGGTATGGTCGGCATTGCTTCCACCAAATGATTCGTACTCCGTACCCCGGGCAGATTCATTGCCGATCAGGTTGGGATATGTGCGGCTCAAACCTGTCGGACGCACTGCCTCATGCGCATTGACCATGATTTTATATTCTGCCGCTTTTTTTATTGCATATAAATAGTGATTTACCATCCACTGACCATAGTGATATTCTCCATTGGGTAGGATATCTCCGACGTAGCCGCTCTTCACCGAATTGTATCCATTGTCTACCATAAATTGATATGCCCGATCCATGTGTCGCTCATAATTGCGTACAGAAGAAGAAGTCTCATGGTGCATCATCATACGCACGCCCTTCTTCTTTGCATAATCCCTCAGCTCTTCCAGGTCGAAATCCGGATATGGCGTTAAAAAATCAAAGACATAATCCTTTTGCTGGCCAAACCAGTCCTCCCAGCCCTCATTCCATCCTTCCACAAGCACTGCATCGAACCCGTGTTCAGAGGCAAAGTCGATATGTCTTTTCACATGGGCTGTATTTGCAGCATGTTCGCCATTTGGCGTAACCTTTGAATAGTCTGTTTCACCCAATCTCACACTTGGTAGGTCGGTATATGCCCAGGAACTCTTTCCGGTGATGAGCTCCCACCACACACCGATATATTTGACGGGTTTGATCCAGTCAGTGTCTTCATACGCACAGGGCTCATTCAGGTTTAGTGTGATATGCGACATCAGGATATCACCAGCATTTTCACTGGCAATGACTGTGCGCCATGGCGTTTTTATCGGGGCCTGCATATATCCCTTGACACCCACTGCATCCGGTGTGAGCCATGACTCGAAGATCATCTTCTCGTCATCCAGTTCGAGGTGCATACATGCGTACTCCACAAGGGCTGCTTCATGCAAATTGATATAAAGCCCCTCATCTGTTTTCATCATGAGGGACGTTTGCACGCCGGTTTCTGAGAAGGTCGTCTGCGAAGCATTACCTGTAATGGACTCTTCCATCAAGCCCCGGATCTCAGATAATTTTGAGGTCACGGTACTGTACTCCTGTGTATCATAATCCCCGGGCAGCCAAAAAGCGGTGTGAGCACCCGGCATCGCAAACTGTGTTTTTTCCGCC
>Ga0164313_10005909_pt1 | contig 10814 bp, 9 predicted proteins | sample GuaBasSedimGuay4_FD_113735 | JGI IMG/M metagenome (GOLD analysis project Ga0164313, IMG submission 113735) | Subseafloor sediment microbial communities from Guaymas Basin, Gulf of California, Mexico - Guay4, Core 4569-4, 0-3 cm | ecosystem: Environmental > Aquatic > Marine > Hydrothermal vents >...
GCAGGAAATTCCATTTGGCATCAATACCAATCAAGGCATTATCTAAACTACCATTTTGATGTTCGAGTGAACGATAAAAAATAATAGGATTCAAATAAGATAGCTCAAAATGATTATTACCGAGTGAGTCTTCTCGGCCAAATACTATGGCTTCGCTAACTCCAAGATTTACATTATTGCCAATATTAAAACTTAAACGGTGTGCTATCAGATATTTTTTGGGGAAGTTAGTATTGCCAATCGAACCACCAGACTGTCCATAAGCATCGGCAAAAACCTGGGTAAACAAATTGGTGTAGTTCAATCGCCAGACATTGGTATTTATTTTAAGAAATAAAGATGGGGGACTAAAATCCGAAATGATCATTGACCGATAGCCATCACCCCAGAATTGGCGATCGTGACCAAATTGAAAATTGATATGCTTGGTGGCATTAAAGCTGATATAGCCAGTGGCGGTAAAAAAGTCATAACCATCACCCTGGTCACCATAGCTCTTCCAAAATCCTTCACCGGGAACAACATGGTATTGGCTTACCCAATCTCTAACATATAATGGAGAGCGCATTTGATTCTCACCAATAAAAGTATAGAAGCCAACCTTGCCATCAACCATGCCGTGCACCTGAATACCTCTGGTATTAATATATAGGTATCGAGAATCAGCAGACTCACCACCAATACTGAGGTTAAGTACCGGGTTTACATGGATAGATACATACTTGTTTTTATCCTCCCCGTATAGAAAATTAGATTTATACTTATAAACCGTATTCCAGATTGGCTTTGGATTTATATTATCATGCGTGTCTGTCCATTGCCAATTATCATTTGCTAAATACTCACTATTAAAAGCATCTGCTCTGGACGATAAAACCTCATTACCGGCCATTGAATCGAGCAATGTGCCAATTGCGGTACGAGAATAAGGTTTAACCGAACTTTGATGGGCAGGCGCCATTTTGCCACTTCTAATCTCAATTCTATCAATTAAATGATAATAATCTTTATTGAGCGGAGCATTCGAACTTTGCGAATATCCTTGCTGAAAGGCTATTAATGTTATAAAAATGGCAGTTATTAACCTCATTTTATAGTATCTCTCTGAGTATCTTTGTCCTATCATTGAATAATATGCTCAAATTAAAGCTAAAATATTTGAAGATATGTTCTAAATGGCTAACTTTGTGCCTCCTTAGGAAAAAGAGCCGTAATTGGCAGTAAATGATATTATTATGAAGAAGGGAATACATCCGGAATACAAAGAAGTGATTTTTCAAGATTTGCAGACTGATTTTAAATTCATGACCAAATCTACGATGACTTCTAAAGAAACTATCAAATGGGAGGACGGAAATGAATATCCACTCATTAAAGTTGAGGTTACAGCAGACTCGCACCCTTTCTACACTGGCAAGAAAATCTTCTTGGATACAGCAGGTAGGGTTGAGAAGTTTAACAAGCGTTATAAGAAAAAGTAACAACAAAAAAACTTTTAAAGAGGTCTCCGGGATTAGTTTGCCGGAGACTTTTTTATTTTAGTGCCATGAACGTCGCGCTTTTCGATCACCCACAGTTAAGGCAACAACTTTTGCCTTTCACTTATACCCGCCCGGTAGCAGAAATACGGATGGGTATTTTAACCATTACCGAAAAGTGGCAGCATTATCTTAATGGCCCTGTATCTTATATAACAGAAGAATACCTAAGCAAAAAATTCCAGGGACCATCTGATACCAATAATCTAGTCTTGATAAATGGAGGTGTTTGTCCTGATAGTGATCTTTTATTGGCCATTAAAACATTAAATACGGGGCAAGCCTTATCTCAAAATGAAGTTTTGATAGCGGCAAAGGTGTCCAACTACGAAAACCTTGATAGTGTATTTGCTCTGCCCTCCACAGAATATAATGGAGAGCTCACCATCCTTAGCAGGCCCTGGCATATATATAAAGAAGCCGGCCAACAGATTCGGCTGGACTATGAATTATTAACTCATAATAGAAAATCTGCCCCTATCGATGACCCTCATACCATCGTTTATGGTGGAGAAAATATTTTTTTGGAAGAAGGAGTTAGTATTAAAGCAGCAGTATTAAACGCTGAAAATGGACCCATCTATCTTGGCAAGGACTCGGTTATCGAAGAAGGAGCTATCGTTCGTGGGCCATTTGCCTTAGGCGAAGATTCGACTGTAAATGCTCAGGGTCGAATGCGAGGAGATATTTCAATTGGGCCTAAATGCAAAGTAGGTGGTGAAGTAAGTAATTCAGTAATATTCAGCCACACTAATAAAGGCCATGATGGGTTTTTAGGGAATTCAGTTTTAGGTGAGTGGTGTAATATCGGTGCCGATACCAACATCTCAAACCTGAAGAATAATTATACCAAAGTAAAAGTCTGGGATTTTGCCAAGGAAGGATTTGTAAATACCGGAGAACAATTTTGTGGCCTGTTTATGGCAGATCATGGTAAATGTGGTATAAATACCATGTTTAATACAGGTACTGTGGTTGGTGTAGCTGCCAATATCTTTGGCTCAGGCTTCCCCCGTACTTTTATCCCCTCATTTTCATGGGGTGGACATGCCGGATTTTCCACTTTTAAACCTGTAAAAGTTAAAGAAATGGCCGCAGTTTCAATGTCTCGTAGAGGTGGAGAGTTTAATGAGGTAGAAGAAAACATAATAAATCATTTGTTCGAAGAAACTAAAAAGTACCGTACCTGGGAAGTATAGCTGATTATGAGATTTAGTGATATTCACGGATTAGAGTTAACCAAAAAGCAATTAATTACCAGTGTGCAACGTAATCAGGTAGCACATGCACAATTATTTAGTGGTGTTGAAGGCTCTGCTCTTTTGCCGATGGCTTTGGCATATGCTACGTATCTTAATTGTACTAATCCTACTGATGAAGATGCCTGTGGTGAATGTAGTTCGTGCTCTAAAAATGCAAAGTTCGTTCATCCAGATGTTCATTTTGTATATCCTGTTAGCAGCACAGAAAAGATTACCGGGAAAGATGTTATCAGTAGATCCTACCTACCGGCATGGCGCGAATTTTTACTTGCAAGTCCTTATGGTACTACTATTGACTGGGCTTTAGTTTTTGGTGGTGAGAATAAGAATTTGAATATCTCGAAGGAGGAAAGTAGGCAAATTATTGAGGCTTTGTCTTTAAAAGCTTTTGAGGGCAAGTATAAGGTTATGCTGATCTGGATGCCTGAATATTTACACCCCAATGCGGCCAATGGAATTCTTAAAATACTGGAAGAGCCGGCGGCTAATACTGTTTTTCTACTGGTTTCGCCACAGAAAGAGAAGTTACTGGGTACCATAAGATCGCGTACGCAGTTAATGCGTATACCACCATTTAGTGATGAGGAATTAAGCCATCTGCTGGTTAATGAATATCATGTTGACAGTGCTAAAGCTAGCCAGTTAATACCGCTAGCCGATGGTAGTCTGAGGACGGCCTTGCAACTCCATGAGGAAGCAGATGTGAATTTACACGTGATGTTTATAAACTGGATGCGCAACTGTTTTACCCATGATTTTATTGCCCTCAATACTGATTCGGAGAAATTTGCGACGCTCTCCAAATCGGCACAGAAAACATTATTATTGTATGGACTGGAAATTTTACGTGATGCTCTAGTATCTGGTCATAATGATGGCCAACTTATACGTGTTACCGGTGAGGATAAAGATTTTGTGCTGAAGTTTGGTAAAACCTTGAACACTACCATTATCGATCTCCTCTCCAAACAGATAAGCGATGCACATTACCATCTTGAGCGCAACGCCAATGCCAAAATGGTTTTTATGAACCTGTCAATTTTATTTGCAAAATCTTTTAAACGATAGAAAAATGAAGAAGTACTTTATCCTTTTAACAATTATTGCTGTTGGCTTTCTTAGCTCCTGTAGCGAGAAAGAAGATATTGTTACAATCCACACAGAGTTTGGCGATATCGTACTTATACTCTTTAACGAAACTCCTGCACACAAAAAGAATTTTCTTAAACTAGCCGAAGGTGGCTTTTATGATAGTACTACCTTCCACCGGGTAATGGATGACTTCATGATTCAAGGCGGAGATCCAAACTCGAAGGACGACGATCCGAATAACGATGGTCTGGGAGATCCGGGATATACAATACCCTCAGAATTCAATGCGAGTTTCTCACACAAAAAAGGGGCTTTGGCAGCAGCCCGTCAACCGGACAATGTTAATCCTAAAAAAGCCTCTAGTGGTTCACAGTTTTATATTGTTGAAGGCGATGGCGGAGCCCCACACCTCGATGGCGGCTATACGATTTTCGGTCAGACCATCAGTGGACTTGATGTAGTAGAGAAGATCGCCGAACAACCAAAAGATGGAAGAAACAGACCATTTAGTGATATTAAAATGACAATGGAAATAAAATCTATGTCAAGAAAGAACATTACCAAAGAGTATGGCTATGCGTTTGACTAATTTTAATTGGTTATATGTAATAATCTTCACGGTCGCTCTGCAGTCATGCTCTACTGCACCTAAGAAAACCGATGAACTGATAACCATTTCAACTCGCCTGGGGGATATCAAACTAATCTTATTTAACGATACTCCAATACATAAGAAGAGTTTCCTTGAACTTACAGAAAGAGGAGCCTATGACAGCACCACATTTTACCGTGTGCTGAAACAATTTATGATCCAAGGGGGTAATTTTGCTAACAATCCTCAGTTTGAAAAGGATGCCAGGAGGCTTATCCCGGCTGAGATCGTACCAAATCGTTACCATAAACGTGGTATGCTTGCTGCTGCCAGGCAAACTACAAATCGTAATCCCTTAAAAAAATCCAGCACCCAATTTTATATTGTTCAGGGAAAAGTGTTCAGTCGTAAGGCAATTACTACAAAAATTGAAAAACTCAATAATACTTTGCCCAAATATCTTTACGATGGCACTCATCAGGAATTAATTGATGAATTCAAGGTATTGCAAGATTCGAGTAAGTTTGATGAGCTGCAAGATAGAATACTGGATTTGCGTGAAGAAATGGAAGCTGCTCTGGATATGGATTTTGAAAATGAGGAAATAAGTGAAGAGCAAATTGAAGCATATACCACTGTAGGTGGGGCGCCGCATCTCGATGGCGGTTACACCGTTTTCGGGCAAGTAGTGGAAGGCATGGAAACAGTTGATAAAATCGCTGACCTGGAGGTTGATAGCCTGAATAATCCAATTGAGAAGGTTTATATGCAAATTAAAATTGAGGAGGTTTCTCAAGATAGTATAACAATCTGGTATGGAATTGAATACCCTAAACCGGAAAAGAAATAAACATGCGAATATTAGTAACGGGCGCCAACGGCCTGCTAGGACAAAAGTTAGTAGCTCTCTTACTCAAGCAAAAGGATGTAGCCGTTCTTGCTACCTCAAGAGGAAAATCAAGGATACAAGTATTGCCTGAAGGTTCGTACTATACTCTTGATGTAACCAATAGAGAAGATGTCATCAAACAGTTCTCTCTATTGCAACCAGATGTAGTTATTCACACTGCCGCTATGACTCAGGTAGATGATTGTGAGCTAAACCCTGAAGATTGTAAGATTGCCAATATTGAAGCTGTTAAAAATGTGGTTGCAGGTTGCGAGCAAGTAAACGCTCACCTGGTACATCTCTCTACCGACTTTATTTTTGATGGATCTGAAGGTCCTTTACTTGAAGATGCCAGCCCTAACCCGGTTAATTTTTATGGTGAGACAAAACTTGTAGCAGAAAAAGTAATCATAGATTCAGGCATTAGCTGGAGCATAGCCCGCACCGTGCTGGTCTATGGTATTGTACCCGGGCTAAGTCGATCGAATATAATTTTATGGGTAAAGGAAAACCTTGAAAACCATAAAACCATCAAGGTTGTTGATGACCAATGGCGAACGCCAACCCTAGCTGAAGATCTGGCTGAAGGGTGCTGGCTTCTAGCTAAGAATAAAGTTGCCGGCGTCTATAATATCTCAGGAAAGGATATGCTTACCCCTTACGAAATGGCACAAATGGTAGCTGAGTACTTTAACCTGGACAACAGCTATATTACTCAGGCTGACTCCTCTACTTTTAGTCAGCCGGCTAAGCGACCACCAAAAACAGGTTTTATTATTGATAAAGCCATTAATGAATTAGGATATAACCCCCATAGCTTTAAAGAGGGGATAGAAATTATTGCTGATCAGGTAAAATAATTTGTTTCCTCAACGTCTCCTCCTGCTGTCGAAAGACATTGAGGGAGTAGAGGCGGATTGTCGGAAGACATTGAGGGAGCAGGAGGAAAGTATTATAGTTCTAGTGAGATAAATTGTACTATTCATTTATCAAATTTTATCAACGGTTGGGTTAATCAATTGTTTTTGAATAATTTCGAGGTTTAAATCGCCCTGAGAAAAACAGAATAAACATGGAAATAAGTGATCAAGGTCGGGGAGATTGGGGCTCTAAATTTGGATTATAACGCTTATGTCAAAAACCGAACAGTTTAGCAATCGTTGGGGGATCATACTAGCATCATTGGGAATGGCTATTGGTGCTGGTAACTTATGGCGTTTCCCCAGGCTGGCCGGACAATATGGAGGCTCATTTATCCTGCTCTGGATACTATTTCTCTTTATCTGGTCCATCCCGTTATTGCTTGCGGAATTTGCCATTGGTAAGAAGTTTAAAAAAGGAGTCATCGGATCCTTCGGAATGCTGGCAGGAAAACGATTCACCTTTATGGGTGTATTCATTACAGTCTGTACTTTGGGAATTGCCTTTTACTATGCTGTAGTAACCACCTGGGCGATCAGGTATTTGGGGTTTTCAGTAGTCAATATTTTTGATGCATGGTTCAAGCAAACCTCGTTAAGCCAAAAACTGGCAACAAATCCTGATTTCTTATCCCTGTTTTGGACTAATCTTTCTAATTCCAACTGGTTTACTGTTTCGGTATTTGTTCTTGTTATACTGGCAGGAGTGTTTGTATTGGTTCGTGGAGTGAATCATGGACTAGAAAAAGCTAATCGTTTTTTAATTCCCACTTTGTATATCATACTGATTATAATTGTGATAGCTGTGCTTAACATGGAGAATGGTATTAGTGGCTTAGAATATATGTTTGCCATTCGTTGGACCGATTTTCAGAATCCGAGGATATGGATCGAGGCACTTTCCCAATCGGCATGGTCAACAGGAGCTGGATGGGGACTGATGATGACCATTTCTTCTTACACGCGTTCTAAGGAAGATGTTACGCTGAATACCTTTATTGGAGCGTTTGGCAATAATACCGCCAGCTTGTTAGCAGGTATGGCCATTCTTCCTGCAGTTTTTGCATTATCAGCTACCGAGTCAGAGGCAATTACCTATTTACAAAGTGGTAATCAGGCATTAACATTTACCATCATTCCGATGCTTTTTAGTCAACTTCCGGCAGGGGAAATCCTGGCCTTCATTTTCTTTCTGGCATTATCCATTGCAGCATTTACTTCTTTTCTCCCAATGATAGAATTGCTACAGCGTAACCTGGGTGATCTTGGATTAACCCGAAAAAAGTCAATTTTCCTGGTATTAATCATCTTTGCGCTTTTCGGGTTCCCATCTGCCTGGTCTCTGGATTTCTTTACCAATCAGGATTGGGTTTGGGGGCTCGGATTGATCTTATCCGGGTTGTTTATTGCATTTGGAGTGGTTAAATACGGGATGAAAGAATTCAAAGCAGAATTAATTGATACGGACTCTGATATGAGAATTCCCAACCTGTTATTTTATATTGGTATCTGGCTTATCCTGCCCTTAGGAATATTTTTGATCATCTGGTGGATGTCGCAGGGTTACAGTACCAACCCCTGGTTTGATGAACATGGAAATTGGAATTTACTAGATATTTATAGCAATGCTTCTATTGTTACCCAGTGGGCTATAGTTCTGATAATTGCTGTTTTGTTAAATACAATTATTTATAAAAAATTTGTCAATAAATGAGTACGCTTTCTATCTTCAGCATGGTATTAATCCTAACGATCGTGGTAGGAGGCTTTATTTATTTTTTAATAAAAGCTATTAAACTCGAAAAATCAAAACAAAAGAATGAAACAGATTAAATCAGGTTGCTGATTTACCCGCCTGAATGGAACGGGCAGGTAGTTATTTTGGGTCGAACTGTACCTGACCAGCAGACAAGGAAGGGGGCTTCACCTCGATTAATTTTATTAGCGGTTAGCATTATCCCTCCTTTTTAAATACTTTCGTTTTTTTTCAACAGAAAAAGTGTTCATTGTTCTAATTAATAATTAAACCCTTAAGCATGCAAAAAGTTAACAGTTTCTTAGAATTATTGGATTCCTATATTGGAGGCTCACCCTGGTTTGTTTTTATACTATTAGGGACAGGCTTATTTTTTACCATCTACCTTAAATTTCCACAGTTTCGATTTTTTAGGCATGCTTTAAGAATTGTTACCGGCAAATACGATAAAGATACTGATGAGGGTGATGCTTCCCACTTTCAGGCTTTAGCAACTGCTTTATCTGGTACTGTAGGAACAGGTAATATAGCGGGTGTAGCCTTAGCGATACATTTGGGCGGGCCCTCTGCCATATTTTGGATGATTGTAACCGCATTCTTAGGTATGACTACCAAATTTGTTGAAGTTAGTCTTTCACATAAATACCGGGAAAAAGCTGCTGATGGGTCTATTTCCGGAGGCCCTATGTACTATATGAAGAACAAGCTTAATATGAAGTGGCTTGCTGCAACATTTGCCTTTGCTACTATTATTTCTTCTTTTGGCACAGGTAATATGCCTCAAATAAATAGTATAAGTACTTCTGTACTTAGCACCTTTGGTATTGAACAATGGATAACAGGATTGGTTTTGTCAATTGCTCTTGGTGCGGTAATTATTGGAGGTATAAAGCGAATTGTTAAGGTTACTGATAAATTAGTTCCGGGAATGGCACTAATATATTTAGTTGGTGTTTTTGCTGTAATTTTATTTAACTGGGAGAATTTTATTCCATCACTACAAGCAATATTTGGCGGTATAATAAATGGCACAGCTGCAACAGGAGGCTTCCTTGGTGCTTCATTTGCTTTTGCTTTTAATAGAGGCGTTAATCGGGGTTTATTCTCTAATGAAGCAGGCCAGGGATCGGCACCAATTGCGCATGCTGCTGCAAAGGCTCACGAACCAATATCAGAAGGTATGGTGGCTATTTTAGAGCCTTTTATTGACACAATTATTATTTGCACACTAACAGGAATCGCTTTAGTTTCGTCTGGAGTATGGAACGAAAAACATGAAAATACTTTTCAATATTCAAGCATAAAAGTACTTGAAAAGACCTATGATACAGACAATAATCAGGATTCTGAAGACCTTAATTTATATCTTGTAAACAAAAAAGACATAAACTTATTCAGTGGCGATTTGATTATTGAAGAAGGAAAAATACAAAATAATTTAAGTGTGCTACACGCTCGCTCCATTGCCGAAAATATAAAAGTTAGTTATAACAATAAGCTATATTCAGGAAGTATTCCAGTAATAAATGGAGCAATAACTGACCAAAAATACACTATTGTGGGTGAGAGTTTATTAAGTAGTGCGCCACTAACTATTAAAGCTTTTAAACGAAGTTATTTTGGTGATTATGGTGAATATATTATTACCATTGGGCTTTTACTTTTTGCCTTTTCTACTGCTATTGCATGGTCCTATTATGGAGATAGGGCGGTGACATATTTATGGGGAGTGAAATATGTTGTTTATTATAGAATACTCTACATTATTGGTTTCTTTGTGGCTTCTTTTACAGACACAACTATTGTTTGGACTTTCTCAGGAATTGCAATTGCCTTTATGACAATACCAAACCTATTTGGAATACTAATGCTGCGTAAAGATATGAAGGGAACTCTTAATAAGTATTGGGTTGATTTTAAGAAGGAAAATGAGTGAAAATAGTTTAATAAACCTTTAATATGGGGTAATTGATTTCTATGCCGGTACATGATTGTAGCCTAGTATCACCATATAAATCTTTTTAGCAAAGACATTTATGAAGGGGGGGCTTATAGAACAATGCTTAGTGGTATTCTATTAACCTAGCCAAACTTACCCTTGACATTTCATGGTATAACCTATATATCATAACCAACTCAACTTTCTCCTAAAAGCTGTTTATTCTCTTACTAGTGATATTTTATGACTATTTATGATTAAATTACACATAGATAGTAAATGATTATCACAATATTTTTCATTCTTAAAACTAACAAAAAATGAATTCTACAATGATTGTTATTATCGTCGTATGTGGATTGTTGTTAATATTTGTTTTTTCTCTATATAATAGACTTATCAGGAAGAAAAACGAGGTCTCAAATGCTTTTGGAGGCATGGATGTGCAACTGAAAAAACGTTATGACCTAATCCCCAATTTAATTTCTACTGTAAAGCAATACATGACGCACGAACGTGACCTGCTAACGGAGGTTACTGAGTTACGAAGTAAGGCAATGAGTGGTTCTTTGAGCAACGAGGCTAAAGTAGATCTGGATAACCAGATTACCAGTAGCATGAAAGGTATAATGGTTGCTGTTGAAAACTACCCAGACCTAAAGGCCAATGAAAACTTTTTGAATTTACAGCGAACCATGAATGAGGTTGAATCGCAAATATCTGCTGCCCGAAGAGCCTATAACGCAGCTGTTACAGATTTCAATAATGGAGTGCAAATGTTTCCAAGCAATATCATGGCAGGAATGATGAACTTAACTTCTAAACC
>Ga0164313_10005910_pt1 | contig 10814 bp, 8 predicted proteins | sample GuaBasSedimGuay4_FD_113735 | JGI IMG/M metagenome (GOLD analysis project Ga0164313, IMG submission 113735) | Subseafloor sediment microbial communities from Guaymas Basin, Gulf of California, Mexico - Guay4, Core 4569-4, 0-3 cm | ecosystem: Environmental > Aquatic > Marine > Hydrothermal vents >...
AGCGATTGATTGAATGAAGTATTTTTACCTTATTTTCAGCAGCCTCAAGCGTAAAAAAATACGCACCGGACTGACGATATTATCGATTGTTGTGGCCTTTATATTGTTTGGCTATCTGACCGCAATCCGCCAGGCGTTTGACGCTGGTGTTGAAGTTGCCGGCGCGGACCGCCTGGTTGTTCGGCACAAGGTTTCCATTATCCAGTTGCTGCCGCAGGCTTATGAAACCAGGATGGAGCGGATTGAAGGGGTAGACAATGCGGTTCATGCCACCTGGTTTGGTGGAATCTACCAGGAGCCAAAGAACTTCTTTGCGCAAATGTCGATAGAACCCGAAGAACTCTTCGACATGTATCCTGAATACATCATCAGTGACGAACATAAGGCTGCCTGGCTGGAGACCCGCAGCGGCGTCATTGCCGGGCGTGGCCTGGTTGATCGTTTCGGTTGGAAGCTGGGTGATCGCATACCCATCAACGCCACCATCTGGACCAAGAAAGACGGTGGCCGCACCTGGGAATTTGACCTGGTCGGCATCTATGACGGTGCGGAAAAGGGCACGGATACCAGCCAGTTCTTTTTCCGCTACGATTTTTTTGATGAAACCCGTGCCGGCGGCACCGGCCAGGTCGGTTGGTATACTGTGCGGGTCACGGATCCGGACAAGGCAGCAGAGGTTGCTGCCGCCATTGATGCCGAATTTGCTAATTCAGCTGCAGAAACCAAGGCCGAGCCGGAGGGTGCATTTGTGCAGGGGTTTGCCAACCAGATTGGTAATATCGGTTTTATTATCATGTCCATCATGTCGGCCGTATTCTTCACCATTCTGCTGGTGGCGGGTAACACCATGGCTTATACGGTTCGGGAGCGGACCAATGAGTTGGCGGTATTAAAGGCGATTGGTTTCACCGACACTGGGGTGCTGGGCCTGGTATTGGGTGAGTCGTTCGCCCTGACCTTTGTCGGTGGCAGCATCGGTCTCGGGCTTGCGTGGCTTTTGGTGTCCATGGGTGATCCAACCGGTGGCTCCTTCCCGGTATTCTATTTGCCGACCCGTCACCTTTTCAATGGTTTCCTGCTCATTGCAGTAATGGCGGTTGTGGCGGGGCTGATTCCTGCGTTGCAGGCGCAAAAGCTGCAAATTGCGGATGCTCTGAGGAGGTAGGTGGTGTTCAACTGGTTCACACAAATTTTTGCAGTGACGCAATTCAGCATGCGCTCTTTGTCGCAACGAAAAGGCTCCTCTGCAGTGGCCATGCTCGGTATCGCCGGTGTGGTTGCCGTGATGGTTGGAGTGCTGTCGATTGCCCAGGGTATACAGGCAACCATGCAAAACTCGGCTGCGGACGAAAACGCCATCGTTCTACGCAGCGGCTCAGATTCCGAAATGATGAGCGGCCTGTCAGGCGATGATACCCGCCTCATTGCCGAGGCCCCGGGCATTGCCAGAGATGCATCCGGTGCACTGGCGTCACCGGAACTATTCGTGATTATAAACCTGCCTATGCAAACAACCGGCACCGACGCCAATGTTCCCATGCGTGGCGTGCAGGCACCTGCCATGAATGTACGCGACAGTTTCAACCTGGTTGAGGGCCGTATGTTTGAGTGGGGGCTCAACGAGGTAATTGTTGGTATCGGTGCCCGACAGCAGTTTGCCGGTCTTGAAGTTGGTTCGAGCATTGAAGTCGGCCAGGAAAAATGGCCGGTCGTGGGTGTATTTGAAGCAGAAGGGGGTTTGGCCGAGTCCGAGATATGGGTAGACGCTGCAGTATTGCAACCCGCTTACCGGCGTGGAAACTCATACCAGGCCGTATACGTGAAACTGAACTCCAGCGACGAATTTGATGATTTTAAGGATGCACTGACCAGCGATCCGCGCCTGAATGTAAAACCCATGCGTGAGGCGGAGTATTACGATTCACAATCAACCGTGGTGTACAACATGATCACCGGTTTGGGAACAATCATTGCGGTGATAATGGGGCTGGGTGCAGTATTTGGAGCGCTCAATACCATGTATACAGCAGTTTCGGGCCGGAACCGTGAAATTGCTACTTTACGAGCCCTGGGGTTCCGTGCAGGACCAATAGTAATCTCGGTGGTGAGCGAATCGCTGTTATTAGCGTTCGCAGGAGGTCTGATTGGTGCCGGTCTGGCCTGGCTGGCCTTTGACGGTTTTCACGCAGCAACCCTGAACTGGGCCAGCTTCAGCGCCATTACGTTTTCATTTGATGTAAACGTCAAACTGCTGAGCCAGGGGATTATTTTCGCCATGGCCATTGGCCTGATCGGTGGCCTGTTCCCTGCCATCCGGGCCGCACGCCAACCAGTGGCGCAAGCCTTGAGAGGGCTGTAGCGGTCTGTACCGATAATCTAATGACTAAAAGGAAAACGAAATTGAAGGCACATCAAAAAGCAATAATGATGACATCCTCGATGCTGATGATGATTCTGGTGCTGAGCGGGCCTGCCTTTGTATACGCGAAGGCCCCCACAATTGACCCGGCGGATGATGCCAACCACCTTGGGTCAATTGAGAACTTCCTGTTCTGGACACCCGAGCAACAAGTCGCTTCATACCGCAATATCAACATGATTTTCCCAACCAGGGAAATTGCTGCCGGCGGGAAGACACTTGACCTTCCGGAACAATTACGCAGTCTCGGTGATACAGAAATTCACGTTGATAACCGGACACTAACGGCAGACGACTATTTTGCGGAACACAATGTTGCAGGCCTGCTGGTGATCAAGGATGGCAAGATTGCTTATGAACGTTATGGGTTGGGTAATACAGAAGACAGTCTGTGGATTTCGTTTTCTGTTGCCAAGTCGGTAACATCAATGTTGATTGGGGCAGCTATCCAGGACGGCTACATTAAAAGTGTCGATGAGAAGGTGACCGACTATCTGCCGCGTCTGAAAAACTCTGCTTACGATCAGTCAACCATCCGCAACGTACTGCAAATGTCGTCGGGCGTTGAGTGGAATGAAGATTACGCCGACCCGAAATCTGACGTAAACACGGCCACCTGGGATACGCTCAGCCTGTATGAGTACCTGCGCGACAGGCCTCGTGAAATGGCCCCGGGCGAAGCTTTTAATTACAACACGGCTGAAACCAACCTCGCGGGTACCATCTTGCGCTCGGCAATCGGCAATAACCTGGCGACTTATTTGTCTGAAAAAATCTGGAAACCATTTGGTATGGAATCCGGTGCAAACTGGATGCTGACCGAACCTGGTGGCGGAGAGTGGGGCGGCTGCTGTATCAATGCTACCTTGCGTGATTATGGCCGGCTGGGTCTGTTCGCGATGAGCAATGGGCAACTTGCAGATGGAACACAGGTTTTACCGGAAGGCTGGATGGCAGAATCCACAACACCATCGAAAGGCTTTCCCGGTTATGGTTATTTCTGGTGGCTTTACGATGATGGCACTTACAGGGCCACCGGAATTTTCGGCCAGTCCATTTACATTAATGCGCAGGAAAATGTTGTGATTGCCATGCATAGCGCAAGGGCAGTTGCCAGCAACAAGCCTGACTGGGCGTTGCAGGATGCGCTGTTTTCAGCATTAACCAAGGCAGTTACCGACTGAGATTAAATCATGAACACTTCAATCGTATTGACCATTATTGCCGATGACCACCCCGGGATTATCCAGACCGTTTCGACGGTCCTGACCAATCACGGGGGTAACTGGACGCAAAGCAGCATGAGCTCACTGGCGGGTCAGTTTGCGGGAATCCTGCTGGTTTCAATACCTCAGGAAAATACAGAAGCCTGCATAGCGGAGCTGAATGGGCTTGAATCAAGCGGCTTGACGGTTATTGCCCACGTCAGCGGAGGAGCGGCCGGAACGGAAAAAACCCGTAACTATGTCCTCGACCTGGTTGGCAATGACCGCCCTGGCATTGTGCATGAAATAACCTCGTTATTAGCAAAGCACAAGATCAGCGTACACGAGTTTGAAACCATGGTTGAAGGGGCCTCAATGGGTGGGGGAGAGTTGTTCAAAGCCACTGCAAGGCTGGTTGTTCCGGAGGCGGCTGATGTTGATTTGCTTGAATCAGAGCTCGAAGATCTGGCCAACGACCTGATGGTTACCATCGAGTTTACATAAGCACCCTACAGGTCGCGCATTTTGGGCGGTGCCGGTGCAAAATAGCCCACGACCAGTAACAGGATACCGATACCGATAAACGAGATGATGCGTGCCACGGTACCGGTATTCCCCAAATCAACCACAAACAGCTTAACAACGACCAGCGCCATGAATCCGGCACCTGTCAGCCATATTGCCCGATGGATGCTTCGAGCCCCCCAGACCATTCCGGTGAAACCAAGCAGGCCCCAGTAAATTGACAATGATGTTTGTACGGTGATGGAATCAAACAGGGTATCGATTTCCCAGGCGACGGCGGTAAAGTGATGTACGCTGCGTACCAGCGCCATTGTCGTCAGCACGAAAAAAGCAGCGGACAGCAATAACCGGAATGGTTGTGACCAGGATGGAATACCGACTGCAGCAACTGCAGAGGCCTCGCCCATCTCGCGCAGTGCCTGCACCGTGGTCAGCATGGCAAACAACATGGCCAGGTCAAAGGGATTGAATACAGGGATATAAGGCCACGGGGCTGAGTCGCCGGGCATATTGATGGCGAGCCCCACCAATAACAAGACCTGGCCCGCCAGCAGTATTAGACTCCCCATATAATACGTGAACGGATGATCATGAATCGGCCAGGATGCCCGTCGTTTGATTCGCCAAACCAGCATTGCCATGGCACCCATCACGGTGGCGGCCAGCGCACCGGCCCATTCGTCCGATGCAATACGGTTAATCCACCAGGCAGCCTCTATTGCAAGCCCCGCAGTGAGCAACATCAATGACCAGAAGTGCCATGCGGCAGCCCCCTTGTCATCATGCTCATCCAAAACCTTCAGCACAAAAGCCTGTATGACCCAGGCCAACGGCCAGGCCAGCCAGCCAGAGCCGACCAGGAAATGCTCGTGGCCCCACATATAGGCCCAGCCGAGTGGAATAAAAAACGGTAACAAAAGCAAGCTTGAACTGCGCGCCTTTGACCATTGGCGCGCCCTGCCCAGCCATGCGGCCAGGCCCGTACTTAGTGATAGAAACAGCAGGAAGGCGGGCGTCCGGTAGTGGTGACCTGCCTGGTCGATGAACCCCATCCGTTCGGCAATTTCCATCCAGCCGGTGCCGAGCCACCACAGTACAGCCCAGGTAAATAGTGCAGCAGAAGCCAGTTTTTGGGCAGGCAAGAGGCGCTGGTCATCAAGGGATTCCAGCTTTCTGGAAGTAAAGAAGGCACTGAGGCTAATCAGCAGCCCACCTAATACATTGCCGTTTAAGATCGGTAGTCCGGTACCGCGATGCCAGCCGGACTCAATAAATGCCGCACCGCCCAGGAATACCAATATCGTTCCGGCAAGCTTGGCCAATTGCAGGTTCTGGCGCGTTCCCACCCAGACCAGCGCCGCGCCCTCCGCAGCCCAGGAGGCAGCGGTCCAACGGGCGTCGAACAACAGTGGGATTGCTATGGTGGCAAAGACGACTGCCAATGCCATGAAGGATTCGGTCAGCAATCGTAAAGGCTTACCCTTGCTGTGCCACAACCAGGCGGAGGTAAGAGCATAAAACACTGCCACGACGACGGCACTGATGGCCAGCGCATCTTCAATACCTTCTACCAGCGATGCCTGCAATGCAAAGACGATGATCGGTGTACCGAAAACCAGTGTGCCATCCACAATACCGAGGCGCCTGGGCGGTTGGCGTAGGGCAAACAGAATGGCAACTGCCTGGTAAAGCAGAAAATGTGCGATCAGGAATGGCTGGGTACTTACCAGTAGTTCGGGTTTGTAATACTGGTATCCCCAGGTGCTTCCGATCAGGAACGTAAATAGCCAGCCAATCAGGTTTAACCCCTGCCATGCACGGAACCAGGCAATACCCAGAATGGCACCGTTAAGTACCAGGTAGTAGCTGAACAAAATAACATGGTTACCCTGCCCCGCGGATGCCAGGATCGGTGCGAGGAATCCACCGATGACACCCAATATGGCCAGGGATCGTGAGTTCTGCATGACTGCCAGGGCACCGGTCAAAACTGTTAATGCCACCAATAGAACAAATGCCAGCCCGGCGGGTAGTAACTGCCATAACTGTAAGGCTGCAAAGGTGGTCAGGAACAAAATACCCACACCACCACCCTGCAGACTCAAGGCGTACACCCTGTCCTTGTTACGCAAATGCCAGCCGATCACAAGCAGGGCAATGCCTGCAGCTGCGACCGCCAGTAGTCGAACTTCCAGCGAAACAACCACCAGTTCACGATCTATCGCATACTTGAGCAAGAAAGAAATGCCGATAAAGGAAACAATGACACCGACCTTGACCGGCACATTGCCGGTGGTAAACCAGCTGGAGGACTTATTCAGAAATATCTGTAACAGGGATGGGCCAGGGGTCGTGTACTCCAGGCCTGACGATTCCGATGGCTGTGTAACAGCTCGAGCTGTCTCATGTGTGGATTGAATGGGTCTGTCGGGTTCAGCCCATGGGGAGGTGTTCTCAGGACTCTGTTCTTCCTGTACTTCAGGTACTTTCGGGGTGGGCGCTTGATCCCACGCTGAAACGCTGTCGCGCCGGGTCGATGATTCCAGTCTTCGTAGCCGGCGTTCGAGCCCAACGATTCGCGCCAGCAAGACCCCAATGGCTGCACCGAAAAGAGCGCCCAGCAGCCAGTACTCGCGGGAATCGGCGATAATGGTACCGGCAATTAATCCAGCAATCGCGTAAGCAAAGTTCATCAGCCAAAAGCCTATACCAATCAGGGTCGTAGTGTCATGACTAAATTTCTGCCCCGGCTGCAAACCCCGACGACCAGGCCCACTGAAAATTAAACCCGCCCAGGTTTCCAGTCACATCGACGACTTCACCTATAAAAAACAAACCAGGGGTTTTAGATTCCATTGTCTTCGAGGACAAATCCCGTGTATCTACACCACCGAGCGTTACCTCAGCCGTACGATAGCCTTCGGTGCCTGCTGGTTTCAATGCCCAGGCTTGCAATAGCTCTGCCACAGTCTGAAGACGTGTATTGGGCCATTCCGCCATGGCGGTTTCTGCCAATTCAGGCCAGTATAATTGTTCCAGCTCCCGCACCAGCTTGCGCGGGAGTTCATGATCCAGGTGGCTACGGAGCAGGGTTCTGGGGTGCTGCTGCTTCCATTCCAACAATAACTCCAGCACATTGTGATCCGGTAGAAAGTTTACCGAAAAACCCTCACCAGGCTGCCAATAGCTGGAAAGCTGCAGGGCAGCCGGGCCACTCAAACCACGGTGGGTGAACAGGATGTCTTCCCTGAATGACTGGCGGTCGTTGAACAAAACCACCTCGGTGGAAATGCCGGACAGACGACCGCAAACATCATGCATGGCGTCGGTAAATGTGAAAGGTACCAGCCCGGCCGATCTCGGCAGTACCCGCAAGCCGAAACATTCCGCCAGCTCATAACCGATGCCCGAACCGCCGAGGCTGGGGATAGACAGTCCACCGGCCGCGACCACCAGGGCTTCGGATGAAAACCACCCCTGGTTCGTTTTGAGATGAAATCCACCTCCGGCCCTGTTTTCGGCAAAGCCGGAAGTATCTGGTGGCGGTCCACCCTGCGCCACCCACGTGGCTGAAGCGTGCACCACTGCCTCAGTTTCACAACCGGTCCTGATTTCAATACCAAGGCGCCGGCACTCGCCCATCAACATGGCCAGGATCAGCTTCGAAGACTGACGGCAAAATAGCTGCCCACTCAATCCGTTAACCGTCTCTTTCTCAAAATACTCAATCTCACAACTTTCTACCCACGCAATAAAGTCCCACTGTGTGTAGCGGCTCAAGGCAGATTTACAAAAGTGTGGGTTCGCTGAAAGATAACGTTCCGGCGCCACCTGCAGGTTGGTGAAATTACACCGCCCGCCACCGGACATCAGGATCTTTTTACCTACTTTGTTGGAGCGCTCCAGGATCAATACACGACGCCCGCGACGAGCCGCAGTGATTGCACACATCAGGCCGGCAGCACCGGCACCGATGATGATCAGGTCAGGTGATTTCACTTGTAGACGTTATCATGTGCAATGCCTGTGTTCTCAGTTATTCCCATAATTTGTAAAACCACAATGCGTTCATAGTTTATACACAGTTAGCGGAAACCTGTGTGATTTCGATATACTTGATGGTATCGGGCCGGTCGAAGGATAATTCGGCTTTTAGTACGCAAATTTTAGCAGGTAGCAAAATGAAAGTTGAACGCGCTATTTTAGCAGGTGGTTGTTTCTGGGGGATGCAGGATCTGATTCGTAAATTGACCGGTGTACAGTCAACCCGTGTGGGTTACACGGGGGGAGAAGTCCCCAATGCGACCTATCAGAATCACGGCTCACACGCTGAGGCGATTGAAATAGAGTTTGATCGCGATGTCATCAGCTACAGAGACATACTGGCCTGTTTCTTCCAGATTCATGATCCTTCAACCATTGATCAGCAAGGTAACGATCGCGGTGTGGCCTATCGCTCTGAAATATTCTATGTATCAGAAGAACAAAAAACTGTCGCCGAACAGGTTATTAAGGATGTTGACGCTTCCGGATTATGGCCGGGGCCAGTGGTGACCCGGGTTACCGAGGTCAGTGAGTTCTGGGAAGCGGAGATCGAGCATCAGGATTACCTGGAGCGCGTCCCTTATGGATATACCTGCCATTTCCCCCGTCCAGGCTGGGTATTGCCAGCCCGGTCTGTTTCTTAGGGTTCGTCTTCAGGGACAGGTGCAGGACCTGGCTTGTAGCCAGTTACATTCAGGCCCATGAAATCCGACTCAGGCAGCACGACCCGTGGAGCGTGGGTGAATCCATCCACGATAAGATGCATGGTCAAAACCGACCAGGTTTCGGTATCTACCAGGAACAGGCCACCATCCCCCACCAGCACCAGGTGCTTTCCATCAGGCGTAAATTCGAGATCGCAGATGGCCTGGGGTACGTCTACTTCATGCAGGATATCGTTCAGGTCCACATCCAGCACGGTGATTTTGTTGGACATCGGGCCGGGCTTCACATCGACCAGGAATTTACCATCCGGTGAAACGGTGGTGAAACGCCCGCAATTTGCCGGATCGTGCGTGGCGATACCGCCGCCCAGGCCGGTAAACAGGAGTCCTGCCTGCAAGGCGTAGAGTGCGCCGGTGCCAACCCATTCAGCGACGGCCTTGTCCTCCTTCAGTTGCAAGGCCTCCTCCTCGGTCAGGAATTTCCAGATGGCAACATCATCTCCGGCAATGATCAATGAGCGACGCGAACTTACTACTTCCAGGTCTGAAATCTGCCCCTTTGTTTCCTTTCTGCCGATCACTTTGTTGGTGTCCATGTCCCAGATCACGACGGCCTTGTCGTCTCCGGCTGAGGCCAGATATTTACCATCAGCGCTGAATGCCAGGTCGTTCACCCTGCCGATATGGGAAAGCAGCAATTCCGCCTCGCTAAACCCGCTCTCATCCAGGGTGTAAGACCGGATGCTACCGTCCCAGCCACCCAGTACCAACTGATTGGTCTCGGGAGACCATGCGAGACTGATGGCGTACCTGCCCTTGGCTGGCTGGTCGATCTGGAGTTGCTTTTGCCCGTCCCGAATGTCCCATACGGTGGCCATGCCACCCATGCCGGTGGTGACGACTCTGTAATCGTCAATAAACTCGAGGGTATCCCCAAGACCAGTGCGGGGCAGCTTGAACCTTTTTCCCTTTTCATCAAGGGCCCAAAACCACCCTATTTGTCGTTGCTGCCCGATATCGAAAAGCACGACAATCAAGCGGTTTGCTGCCGCAACCAGGTTGCCATCCGGGGAGATGGCCACGGACGTATACCCATCCCAGTAATTGTCTACTTTATCCGCCGGTGGGGCCGTGGCGCAGGCTGTTAAAACAAACGCCAGGATAATTGGAAACGCTAGTTTCCTGGCTGACGCGGCCTGCCTGGCCCGGCTAAATTTGTGCAAGATCTTTATGTGCCTGGTTCAGTTGGCATGAGCGGCACCGGCTTCAGGATCACGCTCGGAGGTGCAAAAAATATTTTCTCTGGAATAACCCACTGCACACTCTCCATACAAATCGCTGTCACACCATTGTATATCGCATCCATCATGATAAGAGAAAGAGTTATTAGAATGAAAACACGCACCACTAGCCCGGGCCAGGACCTGGCAGGACAAGATTGCTTTCTGACGAAGCAGGAAATTATCCAGTAGAGCTAAAGTACTTGCTGGGACTATCGTTTCACATAGCGGAATCGTTGGCTCATCCGCTTCAGGCAGTCATCGAAGGTGCGGCTGATTTGTGTGGTGTTCCTGATTCTTTCAATGTTGGGCCAGGTCGCACGGCGACCTACGAACAACATCTTTTCATATTCATCGGGGCCGGGGTTACTGAACATTTTGCCAAAGTTGCTCAAATTACGATCAGGGTAGATAGTGATGTCCCCGCTGTATGTCTGGCTGATCACGGCGTGCGCTTTCTGGATGATTGAACTAAGGCCGGGTATATCGAAGTGTCGTTGAACCAGCTCCAGAATATGCTCCAGTTGTACCATTGGCGCCTTTAGGATGACATCCTGAACAAAGGGTAACAGTCCGGTGGCTTCGATTTCTTCGTTCAGAAAGGGCACCACGTGAGGGTTGGTCTGGCTGACGATGTAGTGATTGATATTATGTAAGCGATTGACCTTGTCCTTGG
>Ga0164313_10005912_pt1 | contig 10812 bp, 7 predicted proteins | sample GuaBasSedimGuay4_FD_113735 | JGI IMG/M metagenome (GOLD analysis project Ga0164313, IMG submission 113735) | Subseafloor sediment microbial communities from Guaymas Basin, Gulf of California, Mexico - Guay4, Core 4569-4, 0-3 cm | ecosystem: Environmental > Aquatic > Marine > Hydrothermal vents >...
CCGTCCGGCGACCACTCGTACCACTGGTCGCCGTCCGCGTAGGAGTAGTTGACATCGGGCAGCAGGATGGTCCGGGTGTCTCCGGAGTCCAGATCGATGACCTTCAGTTCGGTCCGCTCCTGGAGATAGGCCACCTCCTCGCCGTCGGGCGAGAAGCGGGGCTGGAAGGTCTCGGCGTCGATCTCGAGCACCGGGCTTTCCGCGTATGCGGTGGCGTTGAAGAAGCTCGGTTCCTCATCGTCCGTGAGATCCGTACGGTAGAGATTCCAGCTCCCCCCACGTTCTGACGCGTAGAGCAGGCTGCGGCCGTCGGGGCTGAAGGTCACCGAGCGTTCCTGTTCGGGGGTGTTGGAAATGCGTTTGGTGTCGCCGTGGGCGGTCGAGGTGACAAAAATTTCGCCGCGGGCGACAAAGACGATCTCTTTGCCGTCGGGCGACACATCGAAATCGGTAATCTCGCTCGCCACGTCGATGTACTCGATATCGTTGTGACGGCTGTCGGCCGCGACGTTGACACCGATCTTGTGGCCCGCCGTAGAGCCGGCGGGCTGCACATAGATCTCGCCGTCCCAGGTGTAGCAGAGATCGCCACGGCTTGAAATGCTGAGAAAGCGCACCGGATGGGTGTCAAAGTGGGTGATCTGAACCGGCTGCGCATCGGCGACGAGCGCGAGCTGCCAAACATTGAATGTGCCATCACGTTCCGAGAGATAAAAAAGCGCGTCCTCGCCAGGCGCCCACACCGGCTGGCGGTCATCGGCGCCGAACGCTGTGAGCTTTCTGTGCTGTCCGCTTTCTATGTCATAGATCCAGATGTCGCGGGCGAAGGACGAATCGTCGTGCTTGCGCCACGCGTTTTCGAGGCCCTTGCGGTCGGAGTAGGCCATCCGCTCGCCGGCAGAGTCGTAGACCGCGTAGATCGCCGGGGTGCTGAGCAACTGCTCCGGCATACCACCGGTCAGGGCAACCTTGTAGAGCTCGGGCTGGGAGCCGCGTCGTGGGTAACCGACCATGTCTTTGCCATCGAGCCGCCCAGAGGCGAAGAGCACCGCTGTGCCGTCGGGTGTGAAGCTGGTTGGGTAGTCGGCCGCCGAGTGGAAGGTGAGCCGCGTTGCCGCGCCACCCGAAAATGCCATCACAAAGATGTCGAAATTGCCGTAGCGATCCGAGGCGAAAGCGATCTTCGACCCATCCGGCGACCACACCGGCATGTGGTCGTGAGCCTCGTGCACAGTCAGCTGGACCGCCTGACCACCCACCGACGGCACGCGCCACAGATCGCCGCGAAAGCTGAAGACGATCGTATTGCCGTCGGGCGAGATCGCCGGGTAGCGCAGCCACAACGCCGCATCCGACGCCACAACCGTGCCTGCCGCCACGATCAAGGCAACAACACACATCACACCCGAAACCACACAGTTGAGACGCATGACTTTCCCCAATCACAAATAGAATACGCCCGCCACAGGGACGGAACCAATAGATTGTGAGTACGAGGTTGGGTGCGGAAGGTTTGAGGCTCTCGCGTCGTCTAGCCTGCACTTCTCACCAGCTTTCTACTGCGGCCGGCGATGCACTGCACCCAGCGTCGTTTTCTCATTTCGGGGTGCTCAACGGACTGCAAGTACGCTTCCGCGCCCCTCAAATCGAAAACGACGCTGACCACAGCACTTCGCCGACCTCGCCACGAAAGCCGGTGAGAAGTGCAGGCTAGGCGCGACATTCTGCAGCTGTCTTCGAGGTATAGTGGAAGCTGTGTGAGATCAGCGCGTGAGGAGGACCCGTGGCCGACAAGCGATCGAAGGTTCTTGTGGCTGGAATCGGACGCGGCCCTTTTGAGAGGCTTGCGCCGGTGCTCGACCGGCAAGAGTTGGACGTCATCCGAGTGGCGACGCCCGAGACTTCGATCGAGCTTGCCCGCGCCGAGACTTTCGACCTGATCATTTTCGGCGCCGACCCCGAGGAGTTGACGCTCGAGGAGGTCGTGGGGAGGATCCGTGACCTGTCTTCGGCGAGCAGCAAGGCTTCTATTCTCGTGCTCGCCGAGCCCGGAAGCGTGGACGTGGCCCGCGCCCTCATCGGGTGGGGCGTCAATCGGATCATGTTCCTTGCCGATCCCCCGGAGCTCATCGGCCGGCAGGCAGCGGAGCTTCTCGACATCGCACCGAGAGCCGACGTCCGGTTTTCAACCCGCCTCAGCACCTCACTCGCCGACGGCGGCGAGGCGGTCCTTGGCACGGCCGTCAACCTTTCCGCTTCCGGAATGCTGGTGAAGATCGACACCCCATTCCGATTGGGTGAGGAGGTGGTCATTTCCATCCACGTTGGCGATCAGGAGAAGTCGATATCCGCCAAGGGGAAGGTCGTGCGGTGCGCTGTCCGCGAACGAGGAGGCGTCAAGGGCATCGGAATCCAATTCCTGAGCTTTACGGGTGGCGGCAAGGATCTCATCGAAGCCGTTCTCGCGGAGGCTCTAGCCGACCCGCTCGGCGACTGATTCACTTCTGGCCGGTTACCGGCCTTAGTAGCGAGGTGGTGAGAAATGCAGGCTAAGCTCGCGTCCATGGCGGGGCAAGGGGACAGTGCGGGAAAGGGCGGGCCGGGAATTGTCGAGCACGCCATCAGCGCGCTCAACGCCTGGTTCGGCGACTACCTCTCACAGACCACCAATGGGCTTCAGCAGTCCATGGCGTTTTACCGGGACAACCGACCAGTGGCGCCGGAAGACATCGCCGCGCCCCCGACGGGCAAAGTCTGCGTGTTTGTGCACGGGCTCGGTTGCAACGAGTCGCTGTGGTCATTCCCTGCGCCCCACGAGGGGGGCGGTTACGGCGAGTTGTTGGAGCAGCGCTGTGGATACATGCCACTGTACCTACGCTTCAATACGGGGCTGCGCATCTCCAATAACGGCAAACAGTTGGCGAGTCTCTTGGAGCAATTCTGCGCGCGCCACGACGCAGCCGTTACGGAGTTGGTGCTCATCGGCCACAGCGTCGGCGGGCTGGTCATCCGCAGCGCCTGTCACCACGCGGGCCAGGACTGGGTATCGCGGGTGCGCCACGTTGTCTACCTGGGCTCGCCCCACCTGGGGGCGCCGTTGGAGAAAGCCACGAACGTGGCGACCAATGTGCTGGGCCGCTTTGACACAACGGCCACCCGCGTCATCCGCGACCTGCTGAATACCCGCGGGGCCGGGGTGAAGGATCTTCGCTTCGGCAACCTGGTCGACCAGGATTGGCTCGACTGCGACCCGGACGAGCTCATGAACAATCGCCGAGTACCCGTCCCCTGGCTGACCACCGCGCGCCACCATTTCGCGGTGGGTCAGGCGGTGGCCGGGGTGGGGACGCTCGGGGATGCCATGGTGGGGACGGATAGCGCCGCCGGCCGAGCCTGCGGCGCCCAGCCCGGCGCCCCGGGCGGATCCGATGTGCAGGTGATGCCGGGGCTGAACCACCTGGATCTGGCCCGGCATCTCTCCGTCTACGAACATATTGAGGGCTGGGTGAATGAAGATGGATGAAGAGGCATGGAAACGTCTTAGGGGATTCAAGCGCTTGATCCACGACAGCGTGGAGCGCGGCGCGAACTTCGTCGAGAAGCACCATCGCCATGCGGCCGAAAAGCCGTTTCAAACGCTCGAGTCCATCACACCCATCGCCGCGCCCACTAGGGTCGTACATGGCGTTCACAACGGGGTGCTGTGGCTTACCTACGGTAGCATTCGCGCCATCAATCGGGCTGCCGAGATGGCGGACAACTGGGTGGTGGACAGGCTGGAATCGGCGGACGACGATGACACCGTAGAGAAAGGCATCGTGGAGCTGGATGCCGATCCGGTCAGGGCTGGAGCTTGTAGCCCACTCCATGGGCGGTGAGGATGTGGTGTGGGTGGCTGGGGTCAGGCTCGAGCTTTCGGCGCAACGAACGGATGAAGTTGTCGACCGTGCGGGGTGAACCCTCGAAGTCCCAACCCCACACGTTGTTGAGGATCTCTTCGCGGGTTCGGGGCCGTCCCGGGATCAGCGAGAGGAAGCAGAGCAAATCGAACTCCTTGGCCGACATCGTTACCTCCTCGCCGCGCATGGTGACACGCCGGTTGTCTCGATCGAGCACAACGTGGCCAAATGTCAACGGGGACGCGGTGGTCTGGTCAACACCGCGGCGCCGGAGCATCGCCTCGACCCGCGCCAGCAGCTCGGGCAGCTCGAAGGGTTTGGCCAGATAGTCGTCGGCGCCGATGTTGAGGCCCTCGACCTTGTTGTCGGTGCTGCCACGGGCGGAGAGGATCAGCACCGGCACGTTCTCGTTGCGGTCGCGCAGTTCGGCCAGGATGTCGAGGCCGCTCCATCCCGGAAGCATGATGTCGAGCACGATGAGGTCGGGACGAAGATCGAATACCTTCTGCATGCCCTCGTCGCCGTCGGCTGCGGCGTCCACCCGGTAGCCATGGAGCTCGAAGTTGAGCACCAGCCCTTCGCGTAGGGCCCGGTCGTCTTCGATCACGAGGATGCTAGCCTGCATTTCTCACCAGCTTCCAGCTACGGCCGCCGATGCACCACACCCAGCAGTATATTCTCGCTTCGGGGTGCTCGACGTACTGTCAAGTACGACTCCGCGCCCCTCAGATCGAAAACCCTGCTGGGCGCGGCACCTCGCCGCCCTCACCATGAAACCCGGTGAGAAGTGCAGGCTGGTCATAAGGCTGCTGTCTCGGTGTCATCGGGCGGGGTAACGGGAAGACGGACGGTCATACGGGTTCCATGCCCGTCGCCGGGATGGGCCTCGATCGTCCCTCCGTGGGCAATGACCAGAGCTTTGGTGATGGCGAGCCCGAGCCCGGCGCCGGAGGATTTCGCGCGCAAACGGTCGTCGGTGCGGAAAAAGGGCTCGAAGACGCGGCGCCGGTCTTTGGCCGGGATCCCGACCCCGTTGTCCTCCACCTCCAGCACCACGTCGTTGCCTCGGTCGAAGGCTCTGACTGTGATCCGCTTGTCTTCCCCGGTGTACTTGTAGGCGTTGATCAGCAGGTTGAGGAGCACGGTGACGATCCCGTTCGAGTCGTGAGCCAACGGGGCGGTGGTCGTCACCTCGGTGGTGAGTTCCACCTCCCCCGGAGCGACCAGCAGGGAGAACCGATCGAGCGCCCTGTACACGGCGTCGGCCACCGGCTCGATGTGCAACTCGAGCACCACCCGGTCCTTGGCCGCGCTGCGCCAGGTGAGAGCCTGGTCGATCATCGTCTCGAGCCACTCGGTCTCACGGACGATGGTGTCCAGGGACTCTTCGACCTTTTTCGGGTCCTCTTTCAACCGCCCGGTCTGCAGCATCTGTGCGTACATCCGGATGGCGGTCAGCGGCGTTCGCAGCTCATGGCTCACGTTGGCGAGGAAATCAGACTGGAGCCTGGCGGTACGCGCCTTGCGGCCGAGCAGCACGGTGGCGGTGACTGCGCCGCCGATCGATGCAACGGCGAAGCAGATCACCAGGACCCCTATCACTAAATTGTTGGCCTTCTCTCCTAGGGCGATGCTGACGATGCCGACTGAGGTGGAAAGCACCACCGGGAGGATCACACCGACTGCCAGCGTAACGATCACTCCGGTCAGGCTCAGGTTGGGGCCTAGGTTTTTGAGACGGGTCACGACCTTTGCCGGGCGATCACCGAGCGCGTCGGTGGCCATCGCTGAGATTCGCGACCTCGCGGTGGCCGTCAGATCTTGATGAAGGTGTTGATCAGAGTCCTTGTCCATCAGCGACAGTATTGCGCTCCCAGCCCTCCTTGTCACACCAAGCCCGCACTCCCAAGGTACTCTCTGAACCCAAAGCGTCTGTTCTCCATTTGGCTGGCTGAACCAGCCGCGACTTGTCACGGCGTAGTGCGAAGCACGAAGCCGGAAGCGGCGGCATATCCATAGCCTGGGGCGTGAGCCCCAAAGATGGGACAGGACGCCCGTCCGTCAAGCCGCGAAGCGGCGACAGATAACCAGAAGATGGTACCTGTGGCTGACGTCGCAACCGCAATCTGTCGCCCCCTTTCGGGGGCTTCCAAGTGTTGTGATCCCCGGTACCTGGGGCTCACGCCCCAGGCTACATATCTGTCGCGCCTTCGGCGCTGACAAACCGAACGCGGCCTGATGGCCAGCCATGACATTTTCGTGACCTCCACTTCGTACGCTTGATGTTGACGGTCACCGATAGGGTGGCCGTGAGTGACGAACGTGGAGTGGTTCATGGGATCTGACCAGGAGATTCGATCGACCCAGAGAATCCTGCTGAGCGGGGTCTTTGGTCCTTTCGGCGTGGATGACGAGTTCGGGCGCAAAGAAAACATCATGGAGCTCTACCACAACCAGGTGACCAAGGCGCAGGGGCCCGCCTCCTTCCGATTCCATCACCGCTCGTTCGGGCTCTACTTCATCGCCGACAACATCGACGCCAACGTGACGGTCCTCGACTTTCCGAGCAGGGAAGTCTTCGCCCGCGAGGTCGAGCGGGGCGGCTACGACATGGTGGGAATCTCCTTCATCACGCCGAACTTCGACAAGGCGCGGGAGATGGCCCGCATCGTCCGCGAAAAATCACCCCGGACCGAGATCATTCTCGGCGGCCACGGAGCGGCCATCGAAGGGGTGGAGGAGCTGATCGACTGCGACCACGTCGTCAAGGGCGAAGGGATTCGCTGGATGCGCGAGCACCTGGGCCAGGACCCGGATGCGCCGATCCGCCACCCGGCCCTGCCGAGCGCCGAGTGGATGAACATTCTCGGCGTCCCTCTCAGGAATGCCGCCAGCCTGCTCGTGCCTGGAGTGGGCTGTGTCAACGGCTGCAGCTTCTGCTCCACATCTCACTTCTTCGGCAAGAGCTACACCCCGTTCCTCGACTCCGGCAAGGCCCTTTTCGAGACCGCCAGCCGCATAGCCGACGAACGCGGTACGGACAGCTTCTTCGTCATGGACGAGAACTTCCTCAAGAATCACGAACGGGCTCTCGATCTGCTGTCGGAGATGGAACGCCACCAGCGGTTCTTCCGCTTCCACATCTTCTCGTCGGCGGAGGCGATCACAGCTTTCGGCATCGACAACATGGTCCGCCTCGGTGTGGACATGGTGTGGATCGGTTTCGAGAGCCGCAGCCGTCAGTCACTCTTCGCCAAGAACCACGGCATCGATGCCCGGACTCTGGTCCAGGACCTGCGAAACCGAGGGATCGCGGTCCTCGCCTCGGGCATCTTGTGCATGGAACACCACACGCCGGACAACATCCAGGAGGACATCGATTTCCTGGTCGGTCTCGAGGCGGACTTCGTGCAGTTCATGCTTCTGACGCCGCTGCCGGTGACTGCCCTTTATCGTGATCATCAGCGCCGCGGGCTGCTGCGGATGGATCTGTCTTTTCAGGAGTGGCACGGTCAGAAGCGTCTCAGCTTCCGACACCCGGCGTTTACGGACGACGACGCCGAAAGGTGGATCAACCGCGCCTTTCGCCAGGACTACGAGCAGAACTCGAGCTCGATGTTCCGAATGGCGGAGACCGCGGTGCGCGGCTACGAGCACCTCGCGGGGTTGCCTGACCGAGACGCCTGCCTCGAAAAACGACTGGCGCAGAGCAGGGACAAGGCGAGCGTGTGGTGTCTGATCCTGCCCGCAGTAATGCATAACGCCGTCAATCGGATGGAGCGACGGCGATCGAAAGATCTCTATGAGCGGGCGCGCCGGCTCTTTGGCCGAAACCCATGGCAGCGTCTGGCCGGTCTCGGCACAATCCCTCTGGCCGCTCTGTGGAAGCTCCGGCTCAAGTTTCTCGGTGACACGGTCCAACCGCGAACCATCGTCAGCCACTACCCAACTGCCGCCCAGGTCAGCCAGTTGCCCGCAGGGACGACAGCACCACAAAGCGGCCGTCTTCCCGTGCACCAACTACCTCCCGCGACCGCCGCCGCATCACGGGTCGACTGAGAATCTGGGTGCCGGGACCAACGTTCTTGGCGTTTGTTGACGGGCAACATCATCTCGAAGGGAATCGTCAAGATCGTCGTGTCTGGCACGTCCGGAAGATGGAAGATCGCGCCCGGGTTCGAAGCCGATCAGTGGAGGTAGATCCCCATGGGGGCGCTCATGGCGGGGTCGCGCACCACCTGGAGCGGAGTGGCCGGCCCGTTTGCACCGGCAGAAAAAACCAGGATGACGTTGGTCTGCGACACGTAGATCCTCCCTGATCGATCGACGGCGATCGTATCGGGCGAAATGAGCTGAGTACTGGTGGTTCCCGGCCCACCGATGCGCCGAATGGCGTCGATATCGCCATTTGCATTGGCCGGGTAGACCGTGATGCTCGAGTTCCCCTTATTGACCACGTAGATCTGACCCGTCCCGTCGAAGGCGACACCCATCGGCTGGTTGAGGAGGGTTTTCCCACCGGCAATCGTGATGTCCGGGGCTCTGTTGAGCTGTGTCTCCGGCCGAAAATTCCAGCCAAGAATGCGGTTGCTCCCGGGCTCGGCGACAAAGACACGTCGCTGATTGTCCACTGCGACGCTCATGGGCCCAGCCATCGTGGTGAGGTTTCCGGAGATGCCGCCGGTCGGCTGGGTGATCGCGGAATCAAGGGAGAACTCGATCACACCTACGGTCCCGCTCGGTGGGCTTGAGTCATCCCAGTTCGAAACCAGGATGCCCGGCCCATCGCTCACGTGGATCCCGTTGGGAAGGCTGAGGCCCGTCCCACCGCCCTGAAGGGTGCGCACCGGCGCGGTATCACCATCCGCACCGGCCGCGTACTGGGTCACGCTTGGACCACTCGATACATCGCCGAGATTGGCTACGAAGATCTCCCCCCGGCCGCGCACCCAAACCGACATCGGGCTGTGGAGGCCGGTCTGCTGTCCGCTGAGAACGCGAAACGGAGGTGTCACGAGCTGGCCGCTGCCGTCGATGCAGAAACCAACCACGCTGTTACCGCTGAGGGTGGTCACAAAGAGCTCGTCGGGCGCACCGAGGTTTGCGGGGCACTCGGGTATTGGGGTGCCCCCTCCGGCGCCACCCCCAACACCCCTCCTGCACCCGCCGCACAGGCAAACGAGCACGAGGGCTGCGGCTATCGCCATGCCGGCACGTCGTATCTGAGCGTGATGATCAATAACTGTGGTCATGAGCTCTTTCCTCCTCGGTTCCTCGCTTTGCAGGCGCGAAAAAATACCTCAGAAATTCTCCCGCTTCATTGGGAGGCTATGGGACTAACTCGATTATTCTGAGATACAGTATCGGTTGCAATTCAAAGCAAGTCAACCCCAGTCGGGGATTGCGGTGACGATCATCTTTTCTATCGGTATCAGGAATATCGGTGGGCGCGGCACCTCGCCGCCCTCGCCACGAAAGCCGGTGAGAAATGAAGGTTAGACGAGACGTCCCGCGAACTCGTCGGCTGATCGCACGAAGATGCAGGTGTTGAGTCCGCCGGAAAGCTCTATGATCCGGTCGGCGTATTCCGCCTCTCCACCCGGCTCGGGCTCCTGAAGCCCCAGGAAGACGACATCGGCATCGGCGCTGGTCTGGTGCAGGATCTCCGTAACGCTACGATTTGCGGGCTTGATGAGGACCTCGGATTCTGCGCCGATGCGGGTCTCCGGGAGCAGATTGGTGAGCCCTTCAAGCTGTAACCGACGTTCCTCCTCGTCACGCGCTATCGAGCGCACGCAGATCCTCGCACCCCTCCACCCGGGGTTGAGCCGCAGCAGATAGGCCAGCAGCAGCATGAGGTCTCCGTTGTTCTGCAGACCACCCCACCAGATGTCGATGCGTTTCTCGCTCCCGGGCTCGTGGGCCCAGTTGAGCCTGGCAATAATGGTGCTCTTTCGTGCATAGGACATGGCACGCATGATCCGGAGCTGGGACTCGAGCCGCTCCTTTCGCCTCGACCACCCGAACATCACGGTGTTGGAGTGGAGCCCCGCAATCCCGTTGGCCTGGGCCACGCTGATCACACCGTCTTCGAATTCCGGCACCACATCCACCTCGGGGAACGCGATGACGCCGGCCTCCTCGAGCTCATGATCCATCTCTTCCCGCAGCGTGTCGGTCTCTTTGAGCTGTTCGAGCCCGCCCACCACCAGCCGGCACACTGTCACGACTCCACGATCCTGGTTGAACCACGAGGCAAGCCGGACCAACCCGGCCCTCTTTCCGGGATCGCCCGCAAAGAGCAGGATCTGCGGCCGCCAGTTTCGCGGATCGCTCTCATGGTGGCGGAGCTTGAGGAGCGCCCACCGCGCGAGCACCACCCACATACCGGCGCGGACATCACCCCATCGCTTGCGCATTGCCCGCCGCCGGAGATAGACGTAGAGCGCGCTTTCGAGCACGATGGCCGCCAGGCACGCCCATGGGCTGATCAGGAACATCACCACGATCGCCCCGATCGAACCGAGCAGAGACACATACCAGGGCACCCGGATCGTGGGCCGGTAGGAAGGGTCGCCAACCAGGCTCTCGAGAGCTGACGCGAGATTGATCGTCACATAGAGGGTGAGAAAGAGGATGGTGACAAACTGCGCCACTGCGTTGAGCCCGCCGAGGGCGACCGCGGCCAACGCGATGGCGCCCGACACCCAGGTCGCGATGGTCGGTTGCCCGGAGTGTGACAGACGGGCGAGAAACGACGGTGCAAGCCCGTCGGCGGCCAGCGCCTGCAGCACCCGCGGCCCGCCGAGAACGCTGCCGAAGGCCGACGACAGAATCGCGCCCCACAGACCCGGGAAGACCAGCCACGATCCGAAGATCGCGATGCTCGTCCACACCACTCCCGGCACCGCCA
>Ga0164313_10005913_pt1 | contig 10812 bp, 4 predicted proteins | sample GuaBasSedimGuay4_FD_113735 | JGI IMG/M metagenome (GOLD analysis project Ga0164313, IMG submission 113735) | Subseafloor sediment microbial communities from Guaymas Basin, Gulf of California, Mexico - Guay4, Core 4569-4, 0-3 cm | ecosystem: Environmental > Aquatic > Marine > Hydrothermal vents >...
CTCCGCTGACGGCATGCAGATCGCGTCCCGATTCCGGCAGGCGGACGAGCGCGCTCGGTACGGTCAGGTTGCCCCGGATCACCGGAGCGCTGCTGCGACCACTAACCTCGATCGTGCCGTCGAGCGTGGCCGCGTTCCCGAAGCTCTGCCGGTAGCTCAAGTCTTCCAGCCGGATCGAGGCCTCGAGTGGAAAGTCGCCGATCGGGCCTTCGCCGCTCGCGCTGATCCAGAGGTTGCCATCCAGATCGGTGCCCCGGGGCAGTATGGCCTGCCATTCGCCAAGCCGCAGCGGCTCTGCTGACAGCGCGAAGATCAGCCGGTCGTCCTTGTCAAATCCGGGGAAGGGTGTTGCGGCATCCTCCGGCAAGGGAAAACCCGCCCGCAGGGTCGCCAGTGTCCGCTCGCCCCGGTCCAGAGATCCCAGGACTGCGACGCCACCGTGCGGAAGCGAGCGACGCAACCGGTCGATCATGTCCGGCTCGAACATGCCAAGCGAAGCTGGGTCGCCGGCGCGGCCGATCCACACAGCCCCGAGCACCAGCCGGTCCTCCCGGAGTTCTTCGATATGGGGGAAAGCCACCCCGATGCGCGCGCCGACCACTGGCTGGCTTCCCGTCCCCCCGAGCAAAAGTTGAACGTCGGCCAGCGGTGCAGCCTCGTCCCGCGCTCCGAGCAGGTAACTCGTCAGCCCTTCCTCGCCGCCGATGCGGTAGGGAAGCGGAAGAGAGTCGATCGCGACCTTCCCGGAGAGCGCTTCGTCGTGCCACTCGAAGCGGCGGTTCACGAGGTCGATCGTCATCGGCAAGACAACGTCACCCGAGGCCAGCCGCCCGAGTGAATCGTGAGCCTGCAACTGCACGTTCACCTGATCGCCATCGCGGCGGGAATCAAGACGGGCGACGATGTCACGGCGGGTCCCAAGGTTGATGCCCTCGATCTGGAGCGAGGCGTCGAGGTCGGTATCGTTTCCGTGCACGACGAGGTGATAGCCGTCGGGCAACATCTGGAGCGGCATCTTCACGAGCGCTCCCGGAATCGATGCGTCCAGGTGCACCTCGACATCTGCCTGGGCACGCGACGGCCCGAGGTCGAACGATGCCTCGACCGTCCCGGGATCACCGGCGAGTTCGAGCCCCTGCAGTCGGAGAGCGCCGTTCGCCGGCGTGAACTCGAAGCTGAACGGTCGCCGGCTGGCGAGCATGTGTCCACCCGCACCGAGCCGGAGCGAATCGCTGAGTACGGTCCAAGTGCCGGACGCGCTGTCGACCCGGGCGGACTGAGCCCACTGGGCGTCTCCGTCGAGTTCCCACGCGAAGCGGAGCGGGAACAGCCCCGTCCGGGGATCCTCCGGGTGCAGCGCGATCTGCGCTCGATCGATCGTGAACCCGCCCACCCGGGCGCGCTCGGGAATCTCGAAGCGGGCCGACTGCGGTACGCCCTCGACCACCTCGACCTCCATTGACAACAACGGCAAGTGCAGTGCGCCGCTGCGCGCGGAAGCGAGGAGCTTCGCCCGGGCATCCGGCGCGCGCAGGTTACCGGCGATGCCCGCGCGCAGGTTCACGAGGAACTGCAGGTCGGCGGGAAGGCCCGGCATCGCCGCAGCGAGCGCGGGATGCGACACCACATCGAGTTGGAACTTGCCGTCGATCTGCGAGGAATCGAGCGTAGCCATCGCGGTCGCCCGGATCGGGCCGCCCCGGATGAGCATGCTGTCGAGCTGCGCCACTCCGGCGTCACCTCGCGCATACGCGAAGGCACTGTCGAGCCAGGCGGTCGCCGCGAAGTCGAGGGCCGCCGCCCACGAACGCATCGAGTCCCACTCCGCGTGTGCCGTCCCACGCAGGTGCGAGGTGTCGCAGGCGGCAGGTTCGAGCCCCGCGATCAGGGTCCAGGGTGCAGGGAGCGTGATCGTCGCCTGCAGTCGGCCGGACTGCGCACCGGCCTGCATGTCGATGCGTGTATCGATCCCGGGCACGCCGTCACCGGACCAGTGCGGAGCGAGCAGGCTGTCGCGCACCGCGGAATCCAGGCCAAGCAGCCCGAGTGCAGCCGGGGGCCGTGGCCAATCGATCCGGAGCCGGCCGCTGCCGCCCGTGGACCGGGAAAGATCCGCGTCCAGTTGCATCTCCCCGAGCTCCCCGGTGATCCGCAGCCCGTCCACGGTGATCGCGAGTGCGTCCGGATCGAAGCTCAGGTTCGGCAAATCGGGCAGGGTGACCACCGCGTCGTCGAGCTGGGAAAGTTTCTCCCGCACGCGGATCGGGGCCAGGTGCAGACGCGGATGCTGGAGGTCGGTCACGCGCGCATCCAGCCCGATTGCGAGCTGCTCGCGCACGAGCGCACGGACGTCAATGCGCAGGTCTGATTCGGGCCCACCGACGCTTCCCCAGGCCCGGACTTGCAGGCTGTCGAGACCTGCGGAAGGCGCCGATCCAGCCAAGTGCAGCGTGGGTCGGATCACGCGACCCTCGCCGGTGAGCTCGAGCTGCAGGTCGGCGCGCAGGTCTCCGGGGATCCCTTCGGTGTCAAGCGCACCGTCGAGCACACCATCAAGGAATCCATCGCGGAAGCCGGTTCCGTCGACGGCAAGCTCAAGCACGGCGGAGTATGCGTCCGGCGTGTAGATGCCCGACGCACCGAGCGAAAGGCCCGTGGCCTGCAAACGCAGATCGTCGAGATGCACGCGAGATCCCGCCTGCCGCAGGCGCGCGTCGATCCGTCCGGGCCATCCACTTGCGGTCACCTGAACGGTGACATCGCTGCGCACCGTATCCGGAAGGGAGAGGCTGCCCTCGGCTTCGACGAGGATACGGCCGAATGGTACGAGCGGCTGGAGTGCGCCCGGGCGCTCGAGCAGGTGTTCGATCCGGGCGGCGTCGGGCGCCCGGATCTCGAGGGCATAGGCGACGGTCTCGATCCGGCCGTCCGGTCGCTGGGTGAACGAACCGTCGAGCTGCAGCATGTGTCCTGCGGACCCGTACTCCGCGAGAACGATGCGGAAATGGCGTGGGGCCGGGCTGGTGAATTCGAGCTCCAGCGCGATCCGGTCTCCGAGGTTGGCGTGAATGGCACCGCGAAATTCCCCGGACGCGATCGCAGCCTCCACACCTTCGCTATTCACCTTCCAGTCGCGCTGGATCCACACAGCTTCGAGAGCGTGGATCGAGACGAGCGGAGCGCGCCCTGCCTGCAGGTCGAGAGCCGCGGCCAGGGACAGGCTCAGAGAAACATCCTTGGCTGCATCGAGCCGGACCACGTCGACGTACAGGGAGTCGATGCCGATCGAAGGCAAGCGGGGCAGCGCACCTGCGCGGGGAAACCCGGGAGGTTCGTTGGCTTCGTGCTCTGGCTGCGATACTCCTTGCCGGGTCAGGAGCGCTCGTGCCCGCGGCATGTCAATCTCGATGCCGTCGAGTACGAGGCTGCGCAGGTGCACGTCCTTGTGCACCAACGCAGCCAGGTCGGCGTCGACCGCGATCATTCGTGCGGCGGCAATGCGCGACGGCCCCTCCCGCCAGGTCACCCCGCGCAGCTCGAGCCGCGAAATACCAGGCCAGGCAGCGCTCTCGTACTCGAGCGTCCCAGGCAGACTGTCCGAAGCGAGGGCGAGTAAGCTCTCCAGTGCGTCTTCGCGCAGCGGGCGGACGAACAACAGTAACAGCGCGATCAGCACGAGCCCAACGGCGGCCCCGGCGAAGAGGACGACGATGCGCACGAGGCGATGAATGCGAACACGTGCCGCCATCAGAACGCGTACCCGACCGCAAAGTGGAAAACCTGATTCGGTTCGCCATCATCGGGCGGATTGATACGGATGCCATACTCGAACCGGATCGGGCCCACCGGGGAGCGGAAGGAGAGACCCGGCCCGAAGGCCCACGACAGATCCGGGATCCGCGCCTCCCCTTTGTCCAGCCACACCTGTCCACCGTCGAGGAAGAACGAGACTTCGATCTGCTTCCAGACCTGGAAGCGTGTCTCGATCGCCCCCAGCACGGACAGTTCGCCGCCCTGCGGGTTGTCGGCGGCGTCCTTGGGTCCGAGTCGTTCGCGCTGGTAGCCGCGGTGGGTGTTGCTGCCGCCCGCGAAGTACCGGTAGTTGATCAGAAGGGCTTCGCTGCCGGCGATCGGCCAGCCGATCCCCGCGAAGACACGACCGGCCAGGACCGACGCGTGGCCGAGGCTGTGGTTGCCGGAGATTCCCGTACCCATCCGGTAGAACCTGGTGATGGAACCCAACCCCGGCGGCGCGATCTGGTGGTCCCAAATCAGGCGGAAGCCGCGGGTGGGGAAAATCGGGTCATCCGAGCTGTCGTACTGCCACTCCGCGATCAGGCTGGTCACCGGGCCATCGGCTTCGCGAATGTCCTGCGGTACGTCCGGGTCGTCAGTCGTCTCGAGCACGTCGAGGATCTGCAACAACGGGCCGCCGGTGATCGAAGCCCGGCGGTTGTAACGCCAGTTCAGGAAGTACGAAGTACGGATGTCGGTCGATTCGTAGGCCGGCTCCACCCGCCGCTCGTAACCCACCGAACCGATCCCGGTGGTCGGGGAGCGAAACAGGGCCGGAAATATCACCGAGCTCTCCAACAGTTGCTTGTACTGCGTCGCACTGCCGAAGATCCGGAAACCGCGACCCGCCCTGAACAAGTTGCGATGTTCCCACATCGCAGTCGCCAGCAGTCCGTCATCGGTAATAAAGCCAGCGCCGAACTCCACCGAACGGTGGTCGCGCTCGCCCAGATCGCAAACGAAATTCAGCGTGTGTTCGTCCACCGGTTGGAGATCGATCTTCACGCGGCGGAAGAGGCGCAGCGCCCTGATGTCATCGGTGGCATCGCGAACCGTTCGCGGGTGGAAAGGGTCTCCCGACCGGATGTTCGCCGCGCGGTTCACGACCTCGTGCAAGCTCTCCGGAACGCCCGTGACCACAACCTCTCCGAACTTCCATTTCTCTCCCGAATCGCCGGTAAAGAGCACGGCTACGCTGGTGGAATCGACCGCCTCGACCGCCAGCTCCACCTCAGCCATCGCGTAGCCCTGTTCGAGCAGGTGCGTCAGCACCGCCTGGCGAGCCGACTCGGCAATGGCATCGGTGAAGATGTCGCCAACGGCGACGCCGAGCGCCTCCGCTTCGTCTTCGGAGAGGGTCCTCGACTCTTCGACGTCGACGAACTCCAGGTTTGTGATGCGCACGGCCGGGCCTGTCTCGATCCGCAGGATCACTTCGAGCTGCGTGATGCCCTCGTTGGGGATCAGCTCGCTGCTGGTCTGGGAGTAGGGAAAGCCTCGACGCGCGAGGAAGAGGCGGATCCGCTCCAGATCACCCTCGAGGAGGCGCGGTGCGTAGGGAGTGCGCCTCAGGCCGAAGACCCCCTGTCGCTCGGTGAGGGCAAGCCCCTTGCGGAGACTGCGAGCGAGCGAGGAGTCGATGCCCTCGATCGTCACCTTGTCGATCAGCAGGCCGCGGTAGGAAACGCCGAGGTCATCGCCACGGGCGACGGTCGCCAGCATGAGCAAGCCGAAGGTGAACAGAGCAACAGAGCGCAAGGTGTGCGACCTCGGTGCCCGGGAGTCAGAGGGGGCTGAAGTTCAGGCGCGGGTGTCGCCACCAGGTGAGACTATCACCACCTGCGCCTGTCCGTCGTCAAGTAGTCGGTGACCGCACCGGGGCGGGTCAGCCCGGAGTGGCCCCCCGGGGTGTTCCTTAAAACCAAAACGAGCCCCGGAGGGCTCGCCTGGAACGACGCAGGTCGTTGCAAAGATGGTGCGTCGGGACAGAATTGAACTGCCGACACACGGATTTTCAATCCGTTGCTCTACCAACTGAGCTACCGACGCATCTCTTTGCCTGCTCTGGCGGGCCGAAACCCCCCGAAGCGTGGCAGAATATCATCACGGCAGCGGGGCTTGTCAAGCCACCCCGGCTGGCGCCGGGCAGAGCGCCTGCACACGATCCAGCAGGCGGGTGATGCCAAAGGGCTTGTAGAGCACTTCGTCGGCCTGCGACCAGGTAGACACGAATTCCTCGCGCTGCGGGCTGTTCAGGCGACGCGCGGTAACCAGCATCACGGGGAACTCCTTCACCGTGGGACTGCTGCGCGCCCATTCCTTGAGCTCGCGTGAGATTTCGTAGCCGTTGCGGCCGGGCATCATGACGTCGAGCAGCATCAGGTCGGGCGGGTCCTTGTGCACCGATTCCAGCGCGGTTTCACCATCATAGGCAACGCGGACACGGTAGCCCTTGCGTCGCAGGGCGAAGTCCAGGGACTCGACGATATCGGGCTCGTCGTCGACGACGAGAATAACGGGCGCGGTCTCCATGACCCCTCCGATTCAGTGGGCGCTGAGCGGCTACAATCCGGTCGCAGCCGCGCATTCACGCAGGAGACGTGCAAGGGACGTACCGGTAGACTCCCCGTCGTTCCCGATTCGGCGCACGAGCGGGTGCGTGGCTGCCCATTCGGGAGCGACGCGTAGCAGCCGAGCCGTGACCGCGGCCGGGAAGTCCACGCTGGAGAGTGTCTCGCTGGACGGTTCCGTACCGCTGCTGACCAGTTCCAGGGCCACGCCCATGCCCTGCCTGAGGGCGCTGGTGGCAGCCGCTTCCAGTCGGGCAAGCTGGGCCAGCAGTTCAGCACTGTCTTTGTCCGCGGGCAACCACACCGCAATCCTGGTGCCTTCGCCCGGAGCACTCTCCAGGCGCACCTGTCCGCCATGCGCCTCGGTCAGGGCACGCACGATGGCCAGGCCCAACCCCGCGCCGGTGGGGCGATCGCCGAGCGGGTCGCCATCCTGGTAGAAGGGTTCGAAGGCGCGGCTGCGGGTGGTGTCGTCCATCCCCATGCCGTCATCCTCGACCGAAAGCTCGATGCCTTTTGTGCTCAGCTCGCAACCCTCAAGCAATTCGCGGCTGGCCGGCACCGGATAACTGGCGCCCGCGCGCAGGCGCACCTCGATGCGGCCGCCCTGCGGCGTGAACTTGAATGCATTGGCGATCAGGGCTTCGGCAATCTCCACCATCCGCACGGGATCGATGAAGGCGCGCGCCTGGCGATCAATCTCCACGTCGAAGTCGCGGCCGGTGCGACGCGCGGTGCGCGAGGCGTCCTCGATGGCCGAGGCCAATACCGTATCCAGGACCATGACTTCACGCTCGAGGTGGATCTTCCCCATACGCTGGCTCGCTGTGTCGAGCAACTCCGCAATGAGGTGGTCGAGGCGTTCGCAGTTGCGCAAGGCCATCGATGAAAGCCGTTCGTGCTCGGCGCCGCTGAGATCGCCGGTCCTGGCCAACAGTTCGAGTGATGTACGCAGGCTCGTCATAGGCGTGCGCAACTCGTGGCCGACCGTCGAAAGGAATTCGTTCTGCTGGCGAGCCACGCGACGCCGCTCGGAGAGATCGGTGACGGTTACCAGCACGGGGCCGGGCGTGTCTGTGCTGCCCGGCTCAGGCAAGCCGGCCGCGTCGATACGCAGCGGCCCGTTAGGACCCTCCAGCTCACTGGAAACCCGGGCCCCACCGATCATGGCTGCGGTAACGAGGTCTGCCAGCGCGAGACCAGTGCTCTCTTGCAGGGCCCCGAGGCTCGTACGGCCATCCTTGAGACCAAACAGGTCTCCGGCCGCCGCGCTGCTGACCCTGACCTCGTGGTCGGCGCCTACGACGAAGGCCGCGTGCGGCAGAGCGCGCAGCAAAGTGCGCAACATTTGCTCGCGAGATTGCTGGATGCGGAGGGCGGAACTGATGTCACTCATGACGGTCGAGACTGCCGCCTCGAAACGGCGCTGGTGACGCGACGGCGCGCTGGCCGCGATGGCCCAGCCCGACGGTCCGCTGCCGGTAACCAGCGGCACCACGATGCCCGCCTGCCCGGCGCCAGTGAGATGTGCAAATTCACGTCCGCTGCCGCGCAAGAGATCATCGCCGGGAACGAGCCGGCGCACAGCGATGGCCTGGTCGAGATCGACCCCGAGCGGGCGAAGCGCTCCCAGCCATTCCCCGTCGAAGCTGGATTCAACCGCAGTCTCGTAGAGCACCATCCAGCCCGACCCATCCGGTGCGGGCAGGACGAGCAGCACGGCCGAGGCATCGGTGGTCGTGCGCAAACTGCCACACCAGCGGCCGAGGCCGGAGAGTTCAAGACGCCCGGACGGCGCGCTGGCCATCATGGCGCGAATTGTGGGATGCAGGACGTCCATACCGACCTGTTACGCAACGCGCGGGCCAGTCCGATCAGTCTTCAGCGGCTCCATAACCGTGTGGATTCGACACGTGCCAGGCCCAGGCGCTCCGCAGGATTTCCTCCGGTGCGCTGTGTTCCGGCGACCATCCCAAACGTTCCCGTGCGCGTGCATTGCTCGCGACCAGTCGGGCCGGATCACCTTCGCGGCGATCGGCTTCGCGCGCCCGCACCGGCCTCTGGGAGACCTCGCCCGCGACACTCAGGATCTCGCGCACGCTCGCGCCCTGACCGGTGCCCAGGTTGATCGCCTCGGCCTTGCCAGGCTCGATCGCATCGAGTGCGAGCGCATGTGCCCGCGCCAGATCCAGCACGTGGATGTAGTCGCGTACCGCCGTGCCGTCAGGCGTCGGGTGATCACTCCCGAACACTGCGAACTCGTCGAGCGCGCCGAGCAGGTGCTGGCAGAGGCGCGGGATCAAGTGTGTCTCGGGATCGTGATCTTCGCCGAGATGGCCAGAGGCACCGCATGCGTTGAAGTAGCGCAGGCAGATCGCCCCGATGCCGGTGGCCCGACATTGCTCGCCGATCAGTTTCTCGATCATCAGTTTGGACTGCCCGTAGGGATTGACCGGGATGGTCGGCGTGTCCTCGGCGATCAGGTCCACGCCCGGCTCGCCATAGACGGCGGCCGTGCTGCTGAACACGACTCGCTCGACGCCGGCCCGGTGCATCGCCTCGAGCAGGGACCATGCACCTGACAGGTTCTCCCTGAAATAGCGGAGCGGCTCGCGCATCGACTCGCCGACCAGGCTCAGTGCGGCAAAGTGGATCACAGCCTGCACATCGTCCAGCGCATCAGCCAGCGCGCCCTGCTCCTGTACACGACCTTCCACAAAGCGTGCCCTCGAATCCAGAGCCTGCCGATGACCTGTAGACAAATCGTCGAGCACGGTCACCTCGTGCCCCAGCTGCAGCAGGTGGGCACAGGTCACCGAGCCGATGTAGCCCGCGCCCCCGGTCACCAGAACGCGCATCACTTCTTCTCCGCTTCAGGAGTGCTGCCGGCCAGCAGTGGCGCGAGATAGCGCCCGGTGACCGATTCGGCGCAGGCCGCAACCCGCTCTGGCGGTCCCTCGACGACCACGGTGCCGCCCTCCGGCCCACCGCCGGGACCCAGATCGATCACCCAGTCGGCGTTCTTGATCACATCGAGATTGTGCTCGATCACGAGGACGGTATGCCCCTCGTCGACCAGATCGTCGAGCACTTTAAGCAGCTTGCGAATGTCCTCAGCGTGCAGGCCGGTCGTGGGTTCGTCCAGCAGATACAGGCGTCGCCCCTTGCGCCCGCCAACCAGCTCACGCGCGATCTTGATGCGCTGGCTCTCACCACCGCTGAGCGTCGAGGCCGGCTGGCCGAGGCGCAGATAACCCAGTCCGACCTTCTGCAACATCCAGAGCTTGCCACCAATCGACGGTGTATCCGCGAAGAACTGGATGGCCTCGTCAACGGTGAGGTCGAGGATCTCGGAGACATTGCGACCGCGGTAGCGCACCTCGAGCGTCGAGGGCTCGAAACGCCGCCCGTGGCATTCCTCGCAGGGCACCCTGAGGTCGGCCATGAAATGCATCTCGACGTTGACCTCGCCCATACCCTGGCAGGTCGAGCAGCGCCCACCGGCGACGTTGAAGGAGAAGCGCCCTGCGGTCCAGCCGCGTGCGCGCGCTTCCTTGGTCGCTGCGAGCAATTCGCGGATCTCTGTCATCACCTGCAGATAGGTTGCCGGGTTGCTGCGGGCGGTGCGCCCGATCGGGCTCTGGTCTACCAGCATGACCTCATCGAGGTTCTCTCCACCATGCAGGGCGTCAAAGCCAAAGAGACGGCCGCGGCCACCGCTGATGTCACCTTCGAGCGCCGGAAAAAGCAAGTCGTTGACCAGCGTGCTCTTGCCCGATCCGCTTACGCCCGTGACGCAGAGCAGCACCCCGAGCGGGAAGGCAACATCGATGGAATCGAGGTTGTGCTGGCGCGCCTTGAGCAGGCTGAGGCGTCGGCGGCCCGGGCGCCGGCGCGTGCTGCGTACCGCGATCTCGCGGTCGCCGACCAGGTAGGCCGCGGTCGCGGATTCTGCGGGCACTGTCTGCCCCGGCTGTGGTGGCTTGCCTGCGAAGAGCAATTCGCCACCACGCTCGCCTGCGCCCGGCCCCAGGTCCACGAGGCAGTCGGCCGCGCGGATGATTTCGGGATCGTGCTCCACTACCACCACCGTGTTGCCCTGGTCGGCCAGTGATCGCAGGCTCAGGAGCAGCCGGTCGGTGTCACGCGGGTGCAGACCGATGCTCGGCTCATCGAGTACGTAGAGCGTTTCCACGAGGCGGCCGCCCAGTGCGTTGGCAAGGTGAATGCGTTGCATCTCGCCGCCGCTGAGCGTTCGACTGGCCCGGTCCAGACTCAAATAGTCCAGCCCGATGCCACGCAGGAATCCCACGCGGGCCCGCAGTTCCTCCAGGATATCTCCGGCACGTGCCTGCTGCGAGGACTCGAGATCCAGCCGCGCGAGGAAGTCCTCAAGACCGGGCAGGCCCATCGCACAGAGTGCCGCGATGTCCAACCCCCTGTCCCC
>Ga0164313_10005914_pt1 | contig 10811 bp, 2 predicted proteins | sample GuaBasSedimGuay4_FD_113735 | JGI IMG/M metagenome (GOLD analysis project Ga0164313, IMG submission 113735) | Subseafloor sediment microbial communities from Guaymas Basin, Gulf of California, Mexico - Guay4, Core 4569-4, 0-3 cm | ecosystem: Environmental > Aquatic > Marine > Hydrothermal vents >...
ACACTTGAAAAAGCAACAGAAACTCCTTTTGAAACTTCGATTAGAACAGTCCCTTTAGATACTAGTGCCACTCCTCAAGAGCAAGGAGCTTATGTAGAAAAGAATGTGTTGCCTGAATTCATTAAAATACAGGAAAGCAGTAGTGAAGTAATTAACAACCCAGATAGTACTGATGCCCAGAAAGCAGATGCTACAGATACTCTTGTTAAAGCACAGAATGTCTTAGTAACTGAAATGCAGCGTATTCAAACTAGAGAAGACGAGCTCAGTGGTACTGCTTCATTTGATGAGGCCAGTGATACTCTTAGTAAATCCAAAGAATATGATGACAAGGCTAAAGAGAGTGTCGATATTATTCTTGGATCGCCTCCTCAAAAAGGCATCACTGAAAAGCAGGCCGATACTCTTAAAATAATTCTTGATAATGAATCCATACCTGAAGAGGTAAAAGGGCCTATTAGGAATTACCTTGAAACACAGGCAGGCATCGCAGCTGCCAACAAAGTGGGAGGTATCAATCAAGAAATCATATTTGGTAATCCAGAGACTCGGAAGCCCGGGTTAGTACAACGGCAGGAAGCCGTCGATGGATACCTCCTCACAGGTGATACAGAGAGTGCTCAGAGGGAAGTAGATGCTCTTGATGTCTTTGCCAAGGGTCATGCTGAAAAGGCTGTCAATGCACGCGAGGCGTACGATAAGGTACAAGAAGATAGGACTTTTGAAACCAGAATCCCTGGCACAGGTACTACTAAATCTGGATTACTCATTTCCCGTGGCACCCCTGAATATTTGATTGAGAATATTGAGACTGAAGCAAAGGCATTGACTGCAGGTGTAAGGAATTCTCAAGACCGTATTGATAGGAATACTGGTAAAAAAGAAGGAGAAAGAGAAGAGAGCGCCACAACCAAAGGAGTGGTTTCTCCGTCAGGAGGAACCACGGATCTTGGTGGCGCGGAAACCAATAAACAACCTAAGCAGGAGAGTGCCACAGAGCTCCCTGATGGCGATACAGCCACTACCCCTACTGAAACTACCTCTGAGCAAGACGAAGCCACCTTGCAGCGTACAGGCAGGTCTGATGCAGAGCCTTTTCTAGATAGGACTGAAACCATAGCAGCTATACGTGCAGGTGAGAGGCTCATCGATGAAGCCAATATACCTGAGCAATTGAAGAACACTCTTGCTACTAATCTGACTCCTGCAGCTGGGTCAAATCCTGGCAATGCCATGGTAGTTTCATACCCTAAATTGAAGGCTCTTCATTCAGATCTGATTACTGTATATGAGAATCAAAAAGCAGGTATAGAGACTGATCTTGAATCCCTTAAAACTGTTGCAATAGCAGCACCTAGTAAAGGCAGTCAAAGGACTGATGGCAAGCAAAAGAAAATTGTCATAGAGGGAGAGACCAAAAAGAAATCTGAGCCTGCAATTGTCACAGATTTTAATGACACCTTGGAAGCCATAAAAGGTAAGGAATTAACAGGTATCTCCAAAGAAGCCAAGGCACATATTGCTGCAATGCAGTCAGGTGATTTTGGCAATCTTGATCCAAAAACAATTCAGGGTAGAAATGAAAGAATCAGAGGATTGGTTGCTAAGGCTGAACCAAAAAAAGCTGTTGTAGAAAAGAAGATTAAAGAAAAAGCTACTGTAGAAAAAAAGAGAGAGACTAAAGAAAAGGAAAATAAGGGTAGTAATGTACCTAAAGAAATAGCTGATAAGTTGTCCCCTGAGCAGCTTGCAGAATTAGAACGATCTAGAGAACAGCGTCAGGGTAAGGGATCTGAGTTAGCATCTAAAAAGGGAGCGGTTACTACTCCTACTTTTGATAAGTTGCCTGAATATACGCCAGGGCAAAAAAGCATGAAGTATGCAGGTATAGGCTCCCGTAATTCACCAAAAGTCATGAGGGATAAAATGACTGAAATAGCCTCAAAGTTAGAAGAGGCTGGATACATCTTGATGTCTGGTGGAGCAAAAGGCGCAGATCAGGCATTTGAGAAAGGGGTGAAAAACTCTAAGTCAAAAGAAATATTTAAAACTGAAGATGCGACAGATACTACTAGAGCAATAGCTGAAGAAATTCATCCTAATCCGGGTGCTTTAAAAACTGATTACGTTAAAAACCTTATGGCAAGGAACACCAATCAGGTATTTGGAAAGAACTTAGATCAGCCTGTAGATTTTGTATTGGTATGGACAGCTAACAAGGCTGAGACTTCAGAAGAGAGAAATGGTGCAGGAGGTTCAGGTCAGGCGATTGATATGGCCTCTCGTAAAGGAATTCCTGTAATCAATCTAGCCAACGATAATGCGGCTCAGAAAATACAGAATATCCTTGATGGTATACCTATTGATACTGATCCTAAAACAGCAGCTAGAAATAAAGCTGTTGATGCTATCGAATCAGCTATGACAAGTGAATTCAATGAGGCTGATTTATCTCCACGAGGAAGGACTACTCTCGAAGCTATGTCCCGAGATGACTTCTTTGGAATTACTCAAAAGCAGTTATTGGATTTACAGACTGAAATTGAAAAGCTGAATAATCCAGAAAAAGTTGAGACTGCTAAGGTAGAGACAGAAGCTAAAGATCTCAATGATACGAAGTTATTTGCTGAAACAATAAATGAAAGTATCCGTGATTTATTCAATAAAGAGAATTTCACTTCTGCAATTAACCTATCTTTTAATATTAATAAAGCAGTGACTAAAGCACTCAAGATTGATGGTGACAGAACCCAAGACAATGTTGATCAGATGTTAAAAGGTATGGGTGATTTTAGAAATGGAACTCTTGATGCCAAAAACACAGATCCATATTATTTCATAGGGGCAGAGCTATCAGCTGACTTGGGTTACTCCTATACCTACAGTTTGAAAAACAGGTTACTTAGCAAACTCAATACTGTACTTAGTTATCAGAATGATGACATCAGTAAGACTTCTTTTAGTACTGCTGCTCATGAGATGTACAAAGCAAAGACTAACAAATCTAATCTACTTCATACTATCCAAGACTTTTTCTTGAGGTATGAAGAGAGTACAGATGTTCTTGATATACAAGATGAACTGACTGATCAAGAAAATGTAGCCATGCACTCAATGGCAAGATTTGTAAATGACTTCGTTGAGACTTTTGAAAAAGAAGTAGGTAAGCCTGAAAGCAATAGATACATGTTTGATTTTTCCATGACATTATCATTAAAAGAAATCCACAAATTCGATCACAATACTTTGGCAGCAATTGCAGTCAATATGCATCAATGGTTAGTAGGTCGTGGTGGCGACACCATGTATAACAGGGAAGAAGAATCCAAGAAAATCCTTGGATTTGATGAGTCTTATAATGTCTCAAATGAGCAGCAAGCCTTCGTCAGAGATAAAGGAAGTCTTAGGAATGTGGTAGTTAGAGACATAGGGCCTATGATTACTAAGACACTAGGCATCTCAGCTAAGAATCCTGATGCTAATGAGCATTATATATACAACCTGCAGAATGCTCTTGGCACTATGGGTATACAGGTACTCGAAGAGTTGGGTTACATAGAATTTATTACAGTGCCTGGATCAGAGTTTTCTGAGCATGCTGCAAGTGATTCTGAAGCCAACGATACCAAGGTGGATTTTGTACGGGTAACCTATGATGAGGTAGCACGACAGCAAGGAGAGGATTCTGGATTGATATTCTATGACCAGCCTTCTGAAGAGGTGCAGATACTCATTGATGAATCCAAGGATTCTGCACAGCTATTTTCTAAGCTATTTGAGAGTGAACCAAGGAAGACAGGTCCGGTTGATAATGTGAAGTCTCTAAACAAGGCTCAGAAGACTCGCTCAGGTACCGTAGATGAAACTTCACCTACTGAGCAAAGGATCAGTCAGCTATACAGCAAACGCCCATGGCAGCTCAGTCAGACAATGTATAAGGCAGTGGCTTCATATGGATTAGGTAAGAAAGGAAAAACTGCTTTCTTACAAACTCTTGGGTATCTGACTCCAGAGCAGGTAGAAGAATCCATACACCCTGATAGATATGAAAATGTTATTGGGGTCAATATAGGACTTGAAAAAGCCTATGACGATTACATAGATTACATACAAGATGTCATAGAGAATCCAGATACAGAAACTACTTTTGATACCTCCGTATTCTTCAATCAGTCTATATGGTCAAATGCCCGTATGGGTATTGATAGTAATACCTTGAATCCAAATTCCCAGAAGCTGCACAGAGCTTTAATGTCATTGGCTTCACATAATACTACGGTCGATCCAACTGCTACTGACGAATCCAATACAGCAAAACTACAGCAGTATAAAATAGCCGTCATGTCTCACCTTGGATATGCAGCAGATAAGAATTTCCCCTTAGACCTTGTGAACGTGTTTGATGAGCTTGTACATACTGGTGTTCGAACTGATCCAAAATTCGCTGTATTCAGGAAAGGGTATAAAGCCCTTAGAAAAGCTTTTGCCAAAAAGAGTGGTGAGCTATCTGACAAGGAGAGAAAGGACGTAGACGCTGCTATTGCCATGGGAGGTAGTGATCCTGCACAAGCATTCGAATCCCTTGTGGCCATAGCTACATACGATAAGGATGCTCCCTTTGATACGAACATAGGTAGGGAATCAGATGGTGCTGCTAATGGCATCATGTACCAGCTTGTTCAGATGGCAGGAGTAGGTTCATTGGATCTGCCTGTAGATGAATTGGTAGATATAGCCTGGGAGAAATTAAACCGTGTAGGGCTATTTGAGAAAGGATCTCAATATCAGACTCTTGTTGAATTCTTAAAAGACAAACGATCAGGTAATCAGGATACCTATGTTTCATTGGTTTCATCTTGGCAAGCAGCTAAAGATGAAAGATACACTATGTACTACGAAGGGGTTGATGCAGAGAATAATGCAGAGCTAGAAGAACTTAGTATTATTAGTCCAGAAATGTTATCTGATATTAATAATGCTGTGAACTTCTTCATGTCAGAAGAGATATTAGAAAATCCTGCTGTAGCTGAGATTGCTAGACAAATGGCAAAAGATCCAACACTGAAAACCAGTTATGGATCAGGAGCTAAAACTTCATTAAGAGAACTTGGCGATCTCACCCTTGATATGTACCTGAAGAAGCTTGAAGAAGTTCATGCAATGCCTGCAGGAGTAAAAAGGAATAATGCCTATATCCTGATAGAGAAGCATCTCAATAGTATGCTCTCCATTGGAAATGTAGATACAGGTAAGGTGTTTAACCCAGGCATTGAATTCACACAAAGCAATGTATTTGATCCTTCTACTTTTTTAACCAAAAAGCAGGAGCAACTATTTAGAACACGTATGACTTTCCTTGGTGGTATCCCTCTTATAGATGCCTTGTCAGAAGAATTTTCTGATATGGCAGATAGAAGAAGTGACGTAGTGGTAGCTTCTACTATGGCATTCGAAGCGTATAAATATGCCTATGACAATGAGATCAGGTTGGCAGAAGAAGAGCTTAAAAAGAAATTTCCTGATAGTTATGAGCATCACACAATAGGCTCTAAAACGAGGGAAGACATAAAAGCAAATCTGAGGGCTAGAGGACTTGCTCCTGTTATTGCTACCCCTACTTCTACGAATATCCAAGAAGGCATCGATCTCACCAAGGTATCCCGGGGTGGGTATACCAATTTCGAAGGAGCCAACCAGCTCTATGCTTCTCAGGTGGGATATAAGGATTCGTCTAAACCTGAAATTAAGGTAATGGCTAAATCTGAAGACATCATCAATCCTGGTATACGAGGAGCTCCTGTATCTACACACAGTCTCGATGGCTCTGCCATGCTTGAAATGCTCGAGAGCATGGATGTATTTAACCTGTTTGATGCTGTTATCACTTCTACTGGATCAGCTCTCGATGGGGCTAAAGTTTTCAATTCAATTATTCATAAGCAGCTTGGAGAGTTCAGTCAACGGAGTGCATTTGAAGATATGATGGAGCGTTCCATTGCTATGCTTATTAAATACGATAAGCAGAAAGGCACCAATTTCGCTAAACAGCTACAAGCCAGATTGCTAATAACTGATTCAATAGCCCCCGGATATCTTGGGGTAGCTTTTCTAAATATAGAAAAAGGATATAAACCTAAATATAGGGATTTCAAAAATCTTCGTGAAATGTATTCAAAAGATACCAAGAAAATCAATGAGTTCAGAAAAGCAATATTGGATCGTGTGGGTCACATGGATCAGATTGTTTCAGGTGATCGTGACGGTACATATATTCCCGGTGAAACGCTCCCTGTTGTCATGGAGCTCACTGAGGAAGATATGGTAGATCAAGCCTCTTTTGATGCTGTCACAAAAGGAGTGATCCAGAGAGCCGTACAGGAGGAGCAGGGGCATATTGACAATACAGATGGGGATCTGGGTTCTTCTTCTAGTACCAGCTTAGACCCTCAATCCTTCATACCTCAGAAGACCTATCAGCTTACCTCTGAGAATACCCGTGAGATATATGAGGTGCTTTCTGGATTAGAAGCTACACCCACTTCCTCGATCGACACCCCAGAGCATTCAGCTTTGCTTGATGGATTGATGTCAGATCTCCTGACCCGGGTGATTGAGCCATTGGAAGTGCGTATCAAGAGTGATTCTAAGCTGTCTGAGGGCATTTATAGCCCGATCATAGATGGTAGGCCTACCATGTTCATAAATGTCGGTATGGGTGCTCTAGCGAGCCCTGGTGCCATGTCTACTAAAGAGGTGTATGTGCATGAGGTATTGCACCATATCCTCTATATGGGAATCCAAGGAGACTCCAATACAGCAGTTCAATTGACCAAGCTGTATAACAACGTGAAAGATCAATTATTTAAGCTATCGAGACCAGAACGTATAAAGCTATTCAGGGATGTAGATGCTCAAGGGAATATCGTTACTCGTACTTCTGAATCTGAAGAGAATGCTCGAGCAGAAGCTCAGTATATGTATATTTTTGAAAACACTGATTCTGTGGAGAGTGAGTACACCACAGCTACTGGGATAAAAGTGAAGCAGACACAGAGCTCACAGGTTCATGAGTTTGCTGTCATGGGGGTGAGTAATGCTAATTTCATTAGAATACTCAGTAATCTCAGTGGGGCTACAGAACAAGAGAGTGCTGTTGATAGGTCTAGTTTCTTTAGTATCCTGTCTGACATTGTTTCAAAGTTATTCGAATTCGTATCTGGATATATTCGTGAAGGTATTAAGCAGTCAAATACGGCAGACCAGAATCTAGCCATATTGGTAGATAACCTGTCTAGCGCAAATATGCGTAAAACAGAGACAATACGTTCTAGAAGTTATGTTGATAAGTTGCTCCTTGACCCAGGAATGGTACTTATTGAAGGTGCCCTGTTTAATCCAATAAAAGCTTTCCTGAAATCTGATTTCATGAATAACAAAGCAAAGGATACTGACATTATTGGGCGAGCAGTTCATCTTGGTAAAACGATATTCGAAGAAGGCCCAGAAGTACGAAGACAAAGTAGGTTGATAACAGGCAAGACTCTCAGTGCTTTTGAAGGATATAAAAACCTGTTTAATACCTTAACTACTAAATTTGGATATACCCGTGAAGGCCTAATGGCTGCAACCCTTGAAGAGATGGAAGGTGTCACTGATACCAAGCAGCCTTACATTGAGTTGAATACCAAAGCCAAGCATATTCTGGATAAGCTCAAGACCTCTGCTATCAGCTTCAGTAAGCAGGTATTACTGGAGGCTTATGATAAAGATGTAGTCATGGATAAGCGTACCAGTGAGAGCATCACCAAGGGACTTATCATGACAGATATCACCTCCCTTATTGATCGTCCTAATGAGACTACCTCTGGTGCCTATCAGGTGTCAGATCTTCATGGATTAATTTTCAATGATAAAGGCGAGAGAGACAGAGCAATCCAAAGAGAAATAGCAAACCTGCATGCCCTTGATAAGAAGAATTTTAATTATCGTTTGAAGCATACCAAGTCCTTGGCTAATTCCATGGTTACTAGAAATGCTACTCAAAGAGAAGGGTATGAGAACGCTGTAGGTATCGCTAACCTGGGTGAGGCTAAATCAAGTGGTCGTAGGCCTAAGAATTCCAAACAACTGACTGAAGTCATCGATAGGTTAGCTACGCTGTATGCTCTCAAAGAAACTCCAGAGTACTATCTAGCTCCCCTACGTACGGTAATAGAGCATGAGCTCAGTAGGGATATCGAGAACAACGGTATTACCTTTACCATACGTCAGGCACAGGTATTGAAAGATCAGGCTCTTGATAGGTTATTTGAAGGTCAGGAAGGGCTCATGAGAAAGGGGTATGTCAAAGAGATGTACAACCCTAACAGAGGAGTTCAATTTGGTACTGCTGAAGACGTATCAATGATGACAGCACAAGGATTCACGCAAGGAGAAGCAGTTTTATTGGATTCACACGATCCTCTTAGAAGTGACCTGTTTTATTTCACCGGGCATGACCCAAAAAACAACCAATACCAGAATGGAATTGCCAGCTATGCAAATCAGGCAGCAGCAGGATCTGATATGCCATCTGTGTACTCACAGGCAGGTATCGAATTTCCTATAGCAGCAGCACAGAAAGCGAACCATCACATACATGCTAAGAACAGATTCGAAGTACAGCAGCAATTCACAAGTGCAGACACAGCAGTGAAAGCAGGGGAAGCGGTACTTGTACCTATAAGGGATTCAGATCATCAGATCTCAGGATATCGCTATACCATGTCTGAACAGAACAGAATCGATAAGCTGGATAAGCTGCTTGATTTCTCTCAGATCATGGGAGCAATGGCAGGGGACATAGCAAGTGATCCAAATGCCAAAGAGGTGAATTCAGAATTACTCCATCTAATGAAGAAAGACTATGATGAGAATTTTGGAAGGGATAGGAATGAGTTTATCTCCATTGGATTAAGGAGTTCGAATAAGAAGCATCGAGATATTTATCAGATGATGCCTAAGCATATGCGTGAAGAGGCTGATGCTATTTTTGGTAGTAATCAAGTGATAGTAAGAGCTTCCTTGATCAAATTGATATTTGGAAAAAGGAAATATACTTTAACGAATAATGAAGTAGTAGTTGATCCATTGTTACTGGCTAACATGACAATGCTTGAGCGTGTCACTAATGACATTAAGATTTTTGCTAATAGAAAAGGGATGAGGGATTTAGAAGCTGCGTGGCAAGAAATCAGTAGTGCCATTAAAGACGCTATCGTTATCAAGTTAGGAATTACATTAGTGAACAATGTCACAAGTAATAACTGGCTTCTTTATGTGAAGGGATTGGATGCTCCTGAAATACTAAAATATCAGGTAGAGGGATTGAACGCTTTATTAAGGTATCAGGCTACATCGACTAAGATGGAAAAACTGATTATTAAAGCTACAGCCACAGGTACTATTGATACTCCTGTAATTAAAAATGAGATCAATATGCTGAGAGATTCTTTAACTAAAAATAAGGTTTCTCGATTAATTGATGCAGGTATGTTTGCTTCCTTAATTGAAGATGTGGATGTAGAGCATGAGCTTCAGTTCTCTTTTAGAAGTGGTCTTCAAGAGAAAATTGCTCCTGTTACTGACAAGATACCTAAGTTCATAAAAGATGCTGCAGGACAGATAAGCATGGCTCATGGCACTACGATATATGAGTTCATGAAAAACACCACTCAGGCTAGTGATTTCATTTCCAGGTATGCACTGCACATGTATAACACTGATCCAAGAAACCCTAACAGGATGACTGAGAAAGAGTCTTTTTCAGATATACAAGAAACATTCATAAACTACGATCTACCTACACATGAGTATTTGCAGTATGGCAATGACATGAATTTCATTATGTTTTCAAAATACCATTTGAGAGTTCAAAAGGTAATTGCCCAGACTTTAAAAAATGCTCCAGGAAGGTTCTTAGGGATCTATGCTTTGGAAGGTTTGATTGGTACCGATATAACTACGATATCTGATTCAGCATTGGAAGGGTTAAATACTGGATTGCCTCCTATTGAGGCAGGGATAGATGGATTGACTTCAGGTGCTAGTGTACTCCCTAATGTGCTACGAACACTTGCAAATTAATCCTCTATCTCTTCCTCTTCTTCTTTTTTGAATTCTTTGAACTGTTGAATAAGGAAAGCAATAACAGCAATAGTTACCACCCCTGCTAGGGCATAACCTAGCAGAGGGATAACGACTAATACTATTGCAGCTATCACAATGGCAATCAGAACTACCTGAATGATTTGAGTTAGCTCTTTCATATCAACTAACCGAAGAGAGGCTTAGCAGGAGAAACTTCCTCTTCTTCCACTTTCACTTCTTCTTCCACTTCAGGAACTTCAGTTTTTTCTTCAGTGACTACTTCTTCTTCTTGAGTAGGTTCCTCTTTAGTAGGAGTGTTCCCAAAATCAGGAGCAGTTACATTCGGAGTAGTAGAGCTTCCTGATGTAGCAGTAGTTTCAGTAGTCTTGTTGATTGAGATAATGGCTGAATGTCCATTGGCTCCCCTACCAGCAACCATAGTTACTTCCAGAGTTTTACCTTCCAGGCTGATTGCATCAGAGATGTAATCAATCAATGCACTTTCAATTTCTTTACTGTTTAACGTGATATCCATAATTTTCTCTTATTGGATTAATTGGTTTGGTTTAATAAAGGGATCTTGCGTAGTGAGCAATCATGAGTGAATCTGATTTCCCATCTAGCAGGCCTCCTTTAGGGCCTTTTACTACAACCTTTGGATAAAGCTTTCCACAGATTTCAGC